>Ga0233365_1000208_pt1 | contig 28764 bp, 22 predicted proteins | sample ElkDunMinimDraft_27_FD_191535 | JGI IMG/M metagenome (GOLD analysis project Ga0233365, IMG submission 191535) | Fecal eukaryotic communites from dung pellets of Tule Elk in California, USA - Elk Dung C36 | ecosystem: Host-associated > Mammals > Digestive system > Large intestine > Fecal | place...
TGCCCCAGGCCCTTGATCTCGCCAACGACCCGCCACCTTCAGAAGCCGACTCCATGATGGGGCAGTTCAGCCACCCCCTCGGAGCGGTCCGCTACTCGGACAACGGCGACAGCCGCGCCGCAGCCGCATTCCTCGCGGCACGACTTGCCCACACGCGAGAGCAACGCGACCTCGCCAGAAGCAGCGCCCTGGCAATCATCAGGGCCGGGGGACAGGAGAGCGTCCACGCGACCCGCGCACTGCAGGTCATGCAAGACGACCTTGAGCAAGACGTGCCGCTGCTCGCCAGCCTCGGCTGGCCGTTGCGGTCGCTTGCGGGAATCGCATGGGCCGCGTCGGACGGTCTTGAGCCCATGATCGGCAATCAGCTAGCCGTAGACGCCGACCCACGGGTTCGCCGCGCGCTCGCCGGAGCCCTCGCCAGCCGCGCAGCCGACAACCGAACCGCCCGTGCCCGCGAGATACTCGCCTCCGACCCCCGCCACAGCGTCCGCCGCACGCTAGAGGGCACGAACACCGACGGTTGATGACGCTGCCGAAGCGCGGTGCCCTGCGCCGGACGAGGGACTGACACGGCGGTCGTCCGACGTTGGGGTGTCCGACAAATATCGCCGTGGGCTGTGGCGTGTCGTCGCCGCGGGCTGGCTGGCCTGACCGAACTCGTGTCAGCTTCCACGTCCGGTGAGCACACCCTGCGCCGGCGGAGTGTCGTAGTCCAGCGCGGCCCCACCTGCCGCGACGGAACCGTCGGGCATCGTCGAGTTAGACGACCGCCGCTCTCGACACGTCCTGGCGCTTCGCCTCCGACGCCAGCATGTAGAGCAACTGCGTTGGCTGCGTTTCAAGGAACTCTCGGAAGAATGGGCCGTACGGACCCTCAAGGGCTTCCAGGAGCTCGACCGGCTGGTATCTCGTCAGGCTCCCGAGCCAGAAGAACACCGCGTACACGCTGAGCCACTGTGGGAGTCGAGCCTCGCCCGCCTCTGACATGTAGAGGTAGAAGCGGCGGTAGGGCGGCGCGGAGGTCACCGTCTGCCACAGGTTCGGACGCAACGTCGCGATCGCGTCCATGACGACGTCGGCCGAACGACCCGTGTATGAGTGAGGTAACTGCTCCTCGATGACATGGACCGAGGTCGGCGCTGCCGCATCCCTCACAGCGCGAAAATCCGACGACAAGCCGGCGCTGGCTACGGTCTTCAGGAGAGTGCGACCTCTGCTTTCGAGCGCCTCTCGGCGGATCTCGACGCGCGTCCACACCGCACGAGCGTCGTCGCTCGTGAAGAACCGGATTCGATCGATCGGCATGAACCGCTCCCTGCGAAGCGGATGGGTGGCCTCTCGCCACATGCGATGCGCCACGACCGACTGTGCGAGCACGTCGCGGATTGGGTACTCGCCGGACGCCACCGAGCGTCCTTCGAGCGCATGGTGCAGTTCGTCGACGACGGTCGGCACGCGTGGCCCTGACCGCTGGAGTTGGACTCGAGCGGCCGCGACCGTGTGCGGCGTGCCGCCCACGTCGGCGATGCCATGCGTGAGCTTGCCGACGAGGTTAGGTCGCCCTCGTCCTATGGCCACCGCCTTCGCGAGGTTCAAGAAGCAGTAGTAGTAGAGCAGCGGCCTGGTCTCGATCGTCGATGCCCGGCCAGCTGCCTGGAAGTACTCGTGCGCTTGGCGAACGAACGACTTTGCCGCCGCGGCATCCTGGGCGGTCCGTGCGCCTGCAGTCACGCTCCCGGAGATCACGCCCCAAGGCTCCGCCGCGTAGAGCATCGAGTGCAGACCCCATCGTCTATTGGTTCGACGCATGGGGTAATACGAGAACTCGAGTTCGCGGTTGCGAACCTCTAGTGGGACACCGGCCCGTGCCTCGGAGAGCTTCATGTCTGGAGGCTATCGAGTGAGCCGCGTGAGTGAGCGCGCTTCTTGTCTGCCTGCCTTTCCGAATCCTTCACGAGTTTGCGAGCAAAGCCCCGCCCTGTGGGCGGAGAGGGCGCACCCCGCGCGCAGGAGCCCGGCGTGCGCACCGGCTGCCCTAGCGCCACCAGGCTGGCGTCGGCGTCCTCGAGAGGGCACACAAGCTCGGCGCCGCCGGCGCACGTCGCCGTGGCGCGGTGAACCGTGGGAAATCTGGGAGAACCTGAGTATCACCGCAAGTCAGGGCGCGATTCAGGCTTTCCCACCCTGGGAGAGCGTTCCAGTTGCTCCGCGCGCTCCTCCGGGTGTCGATGCAGGTCAGCCCTGTTTCTGGCGTTCTCCCATGGCGGCCCGCTCCTTGGGAGAATCCCCGGTGAGACGCGCTCTGTGCCTCCGACTGACCGGCAAGACGCCCGGCGAGCGGGAACGCGTCCGAGTTGGCGTTTCACGTAGTTGGCCACGGCGTGTCCAGATCTCACGGAGTTGGCGAAGCGGGATGCTCGACGCGTGGAGCATCCCGCGGCTCGGACCGTGTACGTGACAGCTCGCGCCCGCGGCACACGTTCGCGACCTCATCCAGGACCGCGGTGACCTGCGGGTCCCGGAGCCCGGGAGCCTGCCCCGCCTTCCCGGACACCTGATCTCAGGCCATCCGCATCATCGGCTGCGCCACCGGCGAGATCCCGCGCGTGCTCACTCTCGACCCCACACGCGACTACCAGCCCGCCGGCCGACCACACCGCACAGAACCAGAGCAACGAAAAGCCGGACCTACGAAAACGTAGGTCCGGCTGTCCTCGATGTCGTGAGACATCACACGGTCGGGCTGACAGGATTTGAACCTGCGACCCCCTGACCCCCAGTCAGGTGCGCTACCAAGCTGCGCCACAGCCCGTGGCAGACTTCGGAACCTAGTCCAAATGGACTCGGGCTAGGCCCCGTGAAGCCTCGGATACTCTACCCCATCCGCGACGCCTCCAGCGCACCGTTTGCCCCGGTCGCGGCTGTGCTGCGGGTCTCGTCCGCGCCCTCAGCAGCAGCGCTGCCCTCCCCCGTCGGCAGGTGCGCGCGCCACGCACTCGCGACGATCGCCAGGCACACAGCGGCGATGACCAGCCCGCCGAGGAACATCTGCGCGTACGTCCACCGCACCGACAGCGCGGCGAGCGCCACAGGCACGCAGAACCCGACGTACGTGAGCGAGTAGTAAACGGCCGTCAGCCCGGCGAGGTCGTCGGGCGTCGCGATGCGCTGCACCTCGCTGAGCCCGGCGACGAGCGCGAGCCCGTACCCGGCGCCGAGCACCATGGCGGCGACGAGCGCCGTCGGGAGGTCGAGCCGCGCCGACGCGAGCGCGCCGAGCCCCATGCCGACCACGACGATCGACATCGCGACGACGGACGCCCGCGCGCTGTGCCGCGTGTCGATGAGGCGGCCGAGCACCTGGATGCCGACGCCGCACCCGAGCGCGAGCACGGTCACGAGCCCGGAGAACGCGATGGGCGCTCCCCCGGCGCTCGTCGACACGAGCCCCGGCAGCACGGCGTACGCGCTCCCGGCGCAGCCGAACACCCACGGCGCGACGGGCACGACGACGCGCAGGAACCGTCGGTGCGCGGCGGCCGGCACGCGCAGGTCGTCCCGCAGCCGGCCCCCCGCCGAGCCTTCGGCTTCGACGCGAGTTTCCGGCACCCCCAGCACCCACACGCCAGCCGCCACGGCGAGCGACGCGTGCACGAGGTACGCCGTGTGCGTCGGCCACGGCGCCCACTGCGCGAGCACGGCCGCGACGCCCGCCCCGATGAGGAACCCCAGCGTGAGGGCGAGGCCGGCGCGCCGGGCGCCGGAGCCGCCGTCGGGCACCCCGGACGCGCGGGCCGCCGCGTCGCTGAGCTCCTTGACCCACGTGGTGCCGACGGCCATGACGAGCCCGAGCGCGACGCCGCACAGCACCCGCCCCGTCGCGAGCAGCGCGGCGGACGACTCCCCCGCCGCGAGCACGAGCGACCCGGCGAGCGCGACCGGCGCCGCGGGCAGCAGCAGCGGACGACGCCCGTACCGGTCGGACAGCGGTCCGCCGAGCAGCAGCGCGGGCACGATCCCGAGGACGTACGCGGCGAGCAGCGCGTCGACCGTCACGGCGGAGAAGTGCCCCACCTCCCGGTACATGACGAGCAGCGGCGTGAACTCGTTGCCGCCCCACGCGACGGCGAACATCACCGCCGCGACGGCGACCCACGCACGCGGCCCGACGGCGCCGCTCGCCCCGCGCACGGGCGTCACCGTCTCGCCCTCGGTCGCCGAGGTCGAGACCGCGCTCACAGACCAGCCCTCGCGTCCTCGAGGTGGCGCTGGATACGGCGCTTGTAGGTGCGGGTGTCGCGCACCTCGAGCGCGTCGATCAGGGCGCGGTGCCCGGCGACGAACGTCGCCGCGCGGCTGGGGTCCCACCGGACGCTGTGCGCGACCATGCGCTGCTGGCGCTCGCGCAGGCTCACGGCAAACGTGGTGAGCAGAGCGTTGCCGCCCGCGGCGACGATCTCCTGGTGGAAGCGCGCGTCGAGGGTCGCGTACTCGGCGACGTCCCCGTCGGCGACCGCGGCCTCCTGCGCCGTGACGAGGTCGCGCAGGAGCGCGACGAGGGTGGCGAGCTCGCTGTCGGGCAGGCGCACGACGGTCTGCGCGGCGTGCGTCTCGACGAGCAGGCGCGCGTCGAGGACGGCGTCCGCCTCCCCCGGTGCGACGGGCACGACGAGGGCGCCCCGCTTCGGGTACAGGCGCAGCAGGCCCTCGGTCTCCAGGCGGAGGAACGCCTCGCGCACCGGCGTACGGCTCACGCCGAGCTGCTCGGCGATCTCGCCCTCGCTCGTCATCGAGCCGCCGGGAAGGCTTCCGTCGAGGACGAGGGACTTCACGTGTCGGTAGGCCTGCTCCGTGGCAGAACCGCTGGTCGTGCGAGGCATAGATACATGGTGCATCTATCTGGTGCACGACTTCGACTGAAGTTGCATCGCACACGCGTGGCGCTCACCACACGGAGCGCGGACCTTCAAGTGCGCCTAGACCTCCGCTTCTACTTACAGTTTGGCCGAAAGTGTAAGTAGGATGGGACAGTGGACACACCGGACGGTATCGCCATCACACCCGTCGGACACGAGACCCACGACTGGTTCGCGGAGAACGACGGCATGTCCACACGTGCCCAGGTCACCGCGGGGTCGGGCCCGTACGAGTCCAGCCTGCCAGCCGTCATCGCAGACTATGCCCCTGGCCTGTCGCCTCGGCAGTCCGCCGACGCGGAGGAGGCCGCTGCTGCCCTCGCGCGGTTCGACTCCTACGCCAGCGCGACCCTCGGACCGGACAGCCCCACCCTCGGACCCATGGCATCGATCCTGCTGCGCACCGAGTCGGCGTCTTCGTCGCAGATCGAGAACCTGACTATCGGTGCCAAGCAGCTGGCGCTCGCAGAGATCCACCAGACGACGAGTACCAACGCCCGCACCGTCGTCGCGAACGTGCGCGCCATGCAGGCCGCGCTGGACCTCGCCGACAAGCTCGACGAGGACTCGATCCTCACGATGCACCGCGAGCTTCTCGCCGGGCAGCCCGGGTGGGAGGACCACGCGGGTCGATACCGCCAGACCCTTGTCTGGGTCGGGTCCTCGAGCATCAGCCCTCGTGGCGCCACGCACGTCGGACCTCAGCCCGAGCTCGTGCCCGGGGCGATGGCTGATCTGGTCGCCTTCGTGCGCCGAGAGGACCTCCCCGTCCTCGTCCAGACGGCCGTCGCGCACGCCCAGCTCGAGACCATCCACCCGTTCACGGACGGCAACGGGCGCACCGGACGTGCCCTCGTCCACGCCATGCTCCGCTCCAAGGGACTCACCCGGAACACGATCGCACCGGTTTCCGCCGGACTGCTCGTGGACACCGAGGCCTACTTCGACGCGCTGACCGCGTATCGCTCGGGGGACGCCTGGCCGATCGTCGAGCAGTTCTCGCGCGCGAGCCGGTACGCCGCGACGGCCGGCGCGCGACTCGTCGACGACCTCGCCGCACAGGTCACCGACGCACGAGACCGGCTCGTCGGCCTGCGACCCCAGGCCTCAGCCTGGAAGGTCGTCCCGCACCTCGTGGCGTACCCGGTCGTCAACGCAGCGTTCCTGCGCGGTCACCTCGGCTTCAGCGACGTCACCGCGCAGCGAGCGCTGAGCCAGCTCTCCGACGCAGGCGTGCTCCGCGAGCGCAGCGGGCTCCGCCGGAACCGTGTCTGGCAGCACGACGGGATCATCGCCGTCCTCGACCTGTTCGCTCAGGGGATCCGGCGTCGTTGACCGTGGACGTGCCCGGGATGGGCTCGTCGCGTGACCTCACGAGGACCGGCGGCTCGGCCCCGCGCCGCCGGGGCCGCTGCGGCGCAGCGGCTCGTGCACGCGCCACACGCTCCGGTAGCCGCGATACCCGACGAGCATCCACACCACGAACGACGTGACCGCCCCGACCACCCCGACAGCGATCCCCCACGCGACCGACCCCGTGAGCAGCTGGACCGTGGCCCCGCAGAGCATCCCGACCAGCGCGGACTCCACGGCGAGGATGACGAGCATCGAGCTCGCGAGCACCTGCGTCCGGTCACGCGCCGCGAACGGGTAGTAAGTGCGCCCGGAACCGGCCTGGTCGTCGCCGCTGACATGACGAGGTACCGCTCGACGCCCGGGTCCAGGTCCACGTACGCACCGCGCAGCCGGTTCATCGCGAGCACGTACGCGAGGTCCTCCTCCGCCGTGTTGAGGACGCGCATCATCGTCATCGCGCCGATCAGCGCGAGGAGCAGCAGCACGCCCACCGCGACGGCGCCGAACCCGCCCCGGAAGCCCGTCGCGTTCCCGAGCACGCCGAGGCTGAAGACGCCCCCGCCACGAGCGTGAGGAAGATCGCGATGCGCGTGAGGACCTCGCTCTGCGTCGTCGAGCGCGACGCGAGCAGGCTCCAATGCTCGGTCGCGAGGATCTGGACGCGCAGCGCCCGCTGCGCGTCGGTCAGACGCGCGGCCTCGTCGCCCGACGACGCGGGCCCGGCCGTCGTCATGGGCTCATTCTTCGCCCGGGGTGCGGACCTGCCCGCGGCTGGCTACGGGCCCGGAAATCAGCGGCGCCGGCGGGCGACCCGTCGCTAGGGTGGCGCGATGACGTCGGTCAGGGAGGTCCAGGTCACGTTCGACTGCGCCGAGCCGGAGCGTGTCGCCCGGTTCTGGTGCGAGGTGCTGGGGTACGTCCTGCCACCGCCGGAGGGCTTCGCGACGTGGGACGACTACCAGCTCTCGCTGCCTGCGGACGAGCGCGGCGCGTGGGCGGCCTGCCGCGACCCGCGAGGCGTCGGGCCACGGCTGTACTTCCAGCGCGTCCCCGAGTCCAAGGTCGTCAAGAACCGCGTGCACCTCGACGTGCGGGTCGGCACCGGTCTCGTGGGCGCGGAGCGCCTCGCCGTGCTGGAGACGGAGTGCGCCCGGCTCGTCGCGCTCGGCGGCACGCGCGTGCGCCTGCTCGAGGCCGACGAGGACAACGAGTCGTGCCTCGTGATGCAGGACGTCGAGGGCAACGAGTTCTGCCTCGACTGAGACCCGCGGCCCGGGTCAGGGGTGCATGCGTGCGCCCTTGACGACCTTGTCGACGGCGTTGCGTGGCCCGCGCAGCGCGATCCCGACCAGGTCGAGGTCGTCGCCGGCGACGGCGGCGACGGCGACGGCCGCCCGGTTGGCGGCGTCGTGCCCCGTCGAGAACAGGTCACGGGTGTAGACGACGAGCGGGACGCCGCGCCCGAGCGCGCGCGTGCGGGCGGCCGCCAGCACGTCGGCAGCGGCGGTCAGGACGACGACGGGCTGGCGCAGCATCGGCAGGTACGCGGTGCCGTCGCGGTCGCGGTACGCCTCGCCGACGAGGTCCGGGGCGCTGGTCGCGATGCCGCTCATGAGGAACGCCGTGACGTTGAGCTCCTGCCACGGCAGCAGGTCGTCGCGCAGCACGACGGCGACCTTCGTGTCGAAGCGGACCGGGGCGTGTTCCAGGACGGTCTGCGGGTCGGGGGCGGTCTGGGTGAGGGTGTCGTACGGGTGCACGCCGTCAGTCTTCGCCGAACGCCTCAGGGCGGTCTTGTACGTTCCTTGCATGGGCGACTCGGTACGGGCGTGGCACCCCGACGTGCCGCTGGTGCGCGAGGTGCTGCACGCGACGTTCGAGCACCACGCGTACCCGGCGCACACCCACGACGCCTGGACGGTCCTGCTCATCGACGACGGCGCGGTCACCTACGCGCTGGACCGCTCGCCGCACGACGCGGTCCCGGCGTCCCTCACGCTCCTGCCGCCGCACGTGCCGCACGACGGGCGCTCCGCCGTCGCGGGCCGTCCGTTCCGCAAGCGTGTGCTGTACCTGGAGCCAGACTGGTTGCCCGCGCCGGCTGCGGACGCCGCGGTCTCCGCTCCCCTGCTCCGCCACCCGCGGGCGCTCGCGACGCTGGCCGACGTGCACGCCGCGCTGGACCACCCCGCCGACGCGATGGCGGCCGAGTGCGGGGTCCTCGCCCTGCGCGACGTCGTCCGCGCCCACCTGGGCGAGCCGCCGTCGGGCACGCGCGACGCACCCCTGGCCCGTCGCCTGCGCGCGCTCCTCGACGACCGCCTCGCCGAGTCGTTCACGATCGAGGAGGCGGCTCGCCTGCTCGGGGCGCACCCGAGCCACCTGGTCCGCGTGTTCTCCCAGGCGTACGGGATCCCGCCGCACCGGTACGTCACGGGCCGCCGGGTGGACGACGCGCGGCGCCTCCTCCTGCGGGGTCGCTCACCTGCGCAGGCGGCGGCCGAGGCGGGCTTCCACGACCAGGCGCACCTGACGCGGCACTTCCGGCGCGTGCTGGGCACGGCCCCCGGCGCGTTCGCGGCCTGAGGCCGACGCGCGATCAGGCGGAGCGCAGGGCCGCGTCGAGGGTGCGGACGAGCTCACCGACCCGACCGCCCCCGCCGGGCGCGGGAGGGTAGCGGCGCAGCACCTCCACGAGCGCCGGCGTCGCGAGCCGGCGGGCGTCGTCGATCCGTGCCGCCGCCACCGCGGGGTCGCCTCCGGCCGCGAGCTCGGCCGCGCGTGCCGCGTGGGCGGCGGACCCGAGCACGTGCTTCACCTGGTGGGCGTCGGCGAGCGGGTGCAGGTACGCGGCCCCGGCCGCCGCCATCGCGGCGCGCGCGGCGTCCGCGGCGGCCGGCTCCGGGGCCTCCTTCGCGGCCCGCAGCGCCGCCCAGGCGGCGTCGCGCAGCGCCTTGCCGCGCTCCCCTCCGCGGGCGAACGCCCACGCGGCGTCGAGCGCCTCGCTCGGCCTGCCGTCGTCGGGCCGCGCCGCCTCGAAGAGCTCCAGCGCGCCCTCGGCGCACCTCGCGGCGTACCGCGTGACCTCGCGCAGGTCGTCCGTGCCGAGCTCGATCTCCCCCGACCTCACCGTCGTGCGCTCCTCCGCTCGCTCGCTCACCCCGCCGTCACGCGGCGCAGGTCCCGGTCCAGGAGACTACCCAGGCGTGTGGCCTCGGCGGCGAGCGCCTCGGGCCGCGGCGCCGGTCCGCCGTCGAGCACGGCCACCCGCAGCTCGTCGCCGACGACGTCCCAGGTCCCCGCCACGACGCCGCCGACCGTGACGACGGCGGCGCCGCGGCTCACGACGGCGCGGTGCGCGGGCGGGACCACGTGCGCGTCCGACGTCCCAGGCCCGAGCACCCACTGGTCGAACGACGGCAGCAGGCGCACCGCGGTCGAGGCAGGTGTCGCCGCGAGCCCGTCGGCGTGGTCGCGCAGGACGAGCGCGGGGGTGCCCTCGACGTCGACCTCGACGACCCAGTCGTCCCGCAGCTCCCGCAGCCAGCGGCCCAGCCGGGCCCGCCCGGCGCCGAGGCCCGCGCCCAGCCAGTGGTGCACGTTCTCCTCGGTGGCCGGCCCGTACGTGCCGACGTAGGCGAGGACCGCGTGCCGGCCGGCCTCGTCGAGGTCGGGCCAGTCCACCCAGAGCGGGTTCGTGTCCAGTCGTTGGAACGCGGTCCGCCCGCCGTGCGACGGCGCGAAGCTCATGTCGCCGAACCACGTGAGCGGCTTGAGCAGCGTGTCGGTCCCGTCGCCGAAGAACGGTCGCAGGTGCGCGAACCGGGCGTGCGCGGCCACCGCGTCGCCGAGCTCGGACCGGGTGAGCGGCCCGCCCGTCAGGGCCTCGCGCACGGCCGCGCGCAGGTCCGGCCAGTCGCCGGGCGCGAGCCGGTAGTGCTCCTGCCAGCTCGTGCGCTCCCACATCCGCCCCGCCCGGCGCAGCGCGAGGTACGCGCCGCCGTCCTGCGGGGCGAGGAGGTGGACCGCGCCCCGGAACGCGTAGGTGCGCACGAGCCGACCGTCCGCGAGCGCCTGCGCGAGCTCACCGGGCGCGGAGCGTGCCTGTCGCACGCGGACCGCGAGCGTGGCGGCGTCGTCGGAGGCCGCGGGGACGGCGCCGAGCCGCGCGACGACGGCCTCGGCCACGTCGTCACCGACCGGGTCGAGGGCGTGCCGTCGTGCGCGCCAGGCGAGCGCCTGGGGCCAGGTGGTCGCCACGCCCGCAGGCTAGCGCACGGTTCGTGGCGCGTCGCCGGCGTCGTGACCGGACCGAGACCCCGACCGTTGCTCCCGCTAACAATCGCGAAACGCCCGGGAAACAGTTGCCTGTGAACATCACTGACGGCAGGGGGCTCCGACACCACCACGGGACTGCGCCGACCGGCAGGTCGCGCACCCGAGGAAGGACACAGTCCCCATGCACCGTCCCCCCTCGCGCCGGCCCCTGCGCCGGCGCGCCGCGCTCGTCGCCGGCCTCGCGCTCGCCGCGGCGGCCGTCACCGCCCCCGCGCACGCCGCGCCGTCCGTCACGGACGTCGCCCTCGCCGCTCCCGCGACCGTCGAGGTCGGGGCGGAGGTCACCGTCACGGTCACCGGGACGGGCGCCCTCGACCTGTACGCGTACGACCTGGCCGTCTCCTACGACCCCGACCTCGTCGCGTTCGTCGCCGGCTCGGGCACCACCCCGGACGGCGGCTTCGACGACGTGTCCGACGACGCCTCGGGGACCGTCGCCGTGACGCACACGCGCCTGGGCACCTCCCCGGGCCTGGAGGGCGACGTCACCCTCGCGACCCTGACGTTCACCGCCGTCGCCGACGGCGACGCGGCCTTCGCCGTCCCCGCGGCGACGCTCGTCGGGGCGGACGCCGCGCAGGCGTCGCTCACCGACGCCGCGTCGGCCGTCACCACGATCACGGCGGCCGCCACCCCGACGACCCCGCCGACGGACGTCCCGACGGACGTCCCGACGGACGGGCAGAGCCCGGACGACGGCGGCACGACCGCCCCGGGGGACGACGACGCGTCCGACTCGTCGTCGCCCTCCACCGGCTCGGGCTCCTCCGGGTGGCTCGCGTCGACCGGCGCGAGCATCGCCTGGGTCGTCGCCGCCGCGCTCCTCGCGGTCGCGGCCGGAGTCGTGGTCCTCCTCGTGCGCCGCCGGGCGGTGACGTCGCGATGACCCGCCGCCACCGTCCCGCGCCCACCGCGTCCCCCACCTCGAAGGAGTCGTCCGTGACCACCACCCACCGGCGCGCCGCGACGGGCGGGCTCGCCGCCCTCACCGTGGGCGGCCTCGTCCTCGGCGTCACGACGGCGCCCGTCGCGTCCGGCGCGCCCGCCGCCGCCGCGGCACCCGGGCCCGCCTCCGCGTCGCTCCTCGCGCCGTACTGGACCGAGCTCGACCTCACCGGCGACGACCAGGTCACGACCGACGACCTCGCGCTCGTCTCGGCGGCGCTCGGCGCGACGTCCGCGGACGCGGCCTGGGACGACGTCGCGACCGCGGACACCGACGGGGACGGCACGATCACGGTCGCCGACCTCGCCGCCGTGTCCCAGCGCATGGTCCACGACGACGGCCCGTTCGAGCTCGTCGAGGCGTCGGTGCTCGACATGCAGGCCGCGATGAACGCGGGCGTCACGACGTCCGTCGCGATCACGCAGGAGTACCTGGACCGGATCGCGGCGTACGACACGACGCTCGTCGACACCGGGGCGGGCGGCCGCCCGCTGCACTCGATCATCACCACGAGCGACGTCGCGCTCCACGCCGCGGCGCGGGCCGACGCGGTGCGAGCCGAGCAGGGCATGACGAGCCTGCTGCTCGGCGTGCCGGTCGCGCTGAAGGACAACTACGACACGGTCGACATGGCGACCACGGGCGGCTGCGGCTGCTGGGACGGCAACCAGACCACGACCGACGCCACCATGGTCGGCGGGCTGCGCGCCGACGGCGCGGTCGTCCTCGCCAAGGCGAGTCTCGACGAGTTCGCGTTCGGGTTCGCCTCCGAGTTCTCCTCCTTCCAGGACGCCGGGACGAGCACCCTCGTCGCGAGCCCCTACATGACGAGCCGCACGGCCGGCGGGTCGAGCGGCGGGACGGGCGCGGCGATCGCGGCCAACCTCGCGGCCGTCGGTTTCGGCACGGACACGGGCGGCTCCATCCGGGTGCCGTCGTCGTACAACCAGCTCGTGGGCGTGCGCCCGACGATCGGTCTGGCGAGCCGCGACGGGATCATCCCGCTCGCGCTCAGCCAGGACACGGGCGGCCCCATGGCGCGCAGCGTCCTGGACGCGGCCGTGGCGCTCGACGCCGTCGTCGGCGTCGACCCCGCCGACCCGGTGACGTCGACCCAGCAGGGCAAGGTCCCGGCGTCGTACACCCAGTACCTGGACGCGGACGCGCTCGCGGGCACCCGCATCGGCTACGTCCCGTCGATGATCGGCAACAACGCCACCACGCGCCGGCTGTGGGAGCAGACCCGCGCGACGCTCGAGCAGCTCGGCGCGACCGTCGTCGAGGTCACGCCGCCCACGACGTGGTCGCCCGTGCTGCCGAACGGCTTCGCGAGCGTGCTGAGCGAGGGGTCGGGCTCGACCAACGAGTTCAAGCACGACCTCGACGAGTACGTGGCGAACCACCTCTCGCCCGAGGTCGCGGCCCGGTCGCTGGCGGGCATCGTCGAGTCCGGCCGCTACGTCCCGTCGCGGCGCAGCACCTACGTGTCGCGGGACGCGATCACCGAGGAGACGTACCAGGCGTGGGCCGGGCCCGAGGGCTCGCACACGAAGGTCCTCGCCGAGGGCAAGGTGCTCGTCACGGCCATGCTCGACGACGCCGACCTCGACGCGCTGGTGTACCCGAGCGCCAACCCGTACGGGACGATCGGCACCAACCTGCGTCTCAGCCCCAACTCCGGGCTCCCCGCGGTGAGCGTGCCGATCGGGCAGGCGGTCGAGGCCGACGCGACGATCACCGGCGCGGGCGTGAACCTCGAGTTCCTCGGGCGCGACTTCGAGGAGGGGCCCCTCCTCGGCCTCGCCTACGCGCTGGAGCAGGCGACGCACGCGCGCACCAGCCCTGTGCTCTACGGCCCGCTGGGCTGATCTCGGCGTCGGTCTCACCGCGCACGACGGCGGCCGGTCCCCTGCTGGGGGCCGGCCGCCGTCGTGCGTCCTCACGTCCGACCGGGTGTTCGTTTCCTTTCACGTTGTCCGCCCCGGTTGACCCCGTCGGGACCGACCCCTACTTTCGGACACGAACGAACGCTGCGACACGTGAACGAACACAAACGATCACTGAAGATCGTCCCCGTCGCACCGTGCGCGCCGGCCCAGGTCCGCGCCGTTCCCCACCCACGTCGCCGACGACGGCGGCAGGAAGGCAGACCATGAGACTCCACGCACCACCCGGCCCCGTGCGCGCGCGCACGGCGACCGCCCTGACGACGGCGCTCGCGCTGACCGTCACGGGCCTCGCGGCCGCCACGCCCGCGGCGTCCGCGGGCACCGCAGGCGCCGCGGCCACCGCGAGCGCGAGCCTCGCGACCGGCCCGGCCGCCGCCGTCCCCGCGAGCCTGCCCGAGCTGCGCTTCGACGACCCGGCCATCGACTGGCAGGAGATCCTCGTCGACGGCGACGACGTCGAGCGGCGCGCGGACGGCACGCCGTACAACGTGTTCGGCGGCTTCGGCTCGGTGTCGTGCAACAACACCGGCAACCTCCTGCTGGACTACAAGGAGGAGAACCCCGAGGCGTACTGGCGCATCATGCACCTGATCTTCGACCCGGAGACGGGTGCGGGGCTCAAGCACATCAAGGTCGAGCTCGGCGCGGACAACAACACGTCGTCGGGCACGGAGCCCGCGACGAAGCGCAGCGCCGACGAGCCCGCGAACGTGCTGCGCGGTTCCGGCTTCCACTTCATCGCCGACGCGCTGTCCATCAACCCGGACATCGAGACCGAGGCGCTGCGCTGGGGCGAGCCGTCGTGGACGACGACGGACCCCGACCTGCGCTACCAGTGGTACAAGGAGACGATCGACGCCGCGTACGACACGTACGGCGTCGAGTTCGACTACATGTCCCCTTCGCAGAACGAGGTGGGCGGCAGCTTCCACCAGGCGTCGATCGCGCCCGAGCTCGCGTGGGTGGTCGACTTCGCGGAGCGCCTCGAGCAGGACGCCGAGGCCGACGACGCGCGCTACGACTACGGCGACATCAAGATCGTCGCGCTCGACACCTACCGCAACGTCGAGCCGGTCGCCGCGGCGATCCTCGCGAGCCCGGCGGCTCTCGAGCAGGTCGACGCGATCGGCTACCACTACGACATCGCCGGCGGGCCGAACCTCACGCGCCTCAACAAGGAGTTCGGCATGGAGGTGCTGTACTCCGAGGGCGTCGCACCGATGATCGACCCGGAGTACCGGATCAACGCCGAGCCGGCGCGCGGCGGCATCGGCGGCACCGTGGGCGCCGTCGACATCGCCGACCGCTTCATCAACGCCTACCGCTGGAGCGGCGCGGGCGACGACCCGGCGCACATGACGTCGTTCCTCTTCCAGCCCGCGGTGAGCGCGATGTACGAGGGCACGCAGTACTCGCCCAAGCACCTCGTCCGCGCGTCGGACCCGTGGTCCGGCTACTACGAGGGCGGCGTCGGCGTCGCGCTCGTGCGCCACTTCCACCAGTTCGCCGAGTCGGGCTGGGAGTACGTCGAGGGCGCCACGTACGGCGACGGGACGAAGGGTGACGGCGGCACGAACGTCGACACGTCGACCCGCACGTACATGACGCTGCGCACGCCCGCCGCGGACGGCGGCGAGCCGGACTTCACGCAGGTGCACGCGAACAACACGAGGACCGCTCGCCACTTCGAGGTGAAGGTCGCGAACCTCGGCGAGCCGCGCCCGCTCACCGTGTGGGAGACGCGCGGCCCCGACGCCGGCCAGGAGTACGACGCCAACTGGCTGCGGCCGACAGGGTACGTCGAGCCCGTGCGCACGGAGACGACGGACGGCGTCGAGCACGCCGTCTACCAGGTCGAGATCGCCCCGTACTCGATCCAGACGCTCTCGACGCTGCCCCAGGGGGTGCACGGCACGACGGCGGCCTACGACCGCGCCGACTACGCCTCGCCCGCGCAGGACACCGCGCTCGAGCTCCCGTACACCGACGACTTCGAGTACGCGGGCTACCCGACCGCCGACGTCCACGGCGTCGCGATGGGCTACGTCGAGCGCCGCGGCGGCTCGCCGCGGTTCACGGCCGACCAGAACGGCGCGTTCGAGGTCGTCGAGGGCGACGGCGAGCGCGGCAACGTCATGGTGCAGAAGATCCACGCCGAGAACCGCGGGTACACGTGGGACGTGTGGGGCAGCCACGCGCAGGACAGGCCGTCCACGGCTCCCCCGGCCACCGTGCTCGGCGACCACGCGTGGGCGAGCTACACGGCCTCGGTCGACTTCCGGCTGGACAGGCAGGTGCGCGACGCGAGCCTGCCGAACTACGCCGGGCTCGGCGTGCGCCAGCACGTCCCCACGGGTGAGGACCTCGCGACCTACACCGCCCGGGTCTACGCCGACGGCACGTGGCAGCTGCGCAAGCTCGGCACGGCGGTCGCGTCCGGGACGGTCGCCGGGTTCGACGCCGACGCGTGGCACTCCCTGTCCGTCGAGGCGCGCGACAACGTCATCACGGTGACGCTCGACGACGCGGCTCTGGCCCGGTACGTCGACGCGAGCGCCAACCCGGTCCTCACGGGCCGCGTCTCGCTCGTCAGCGGGTACTACAACACCGCGTTCGACGACCTGGCGGTGACCCCGATCGAGGGCCACGCCTGGGAGTCGGTGAAGATCGACGACGCCGACGCGCGCATCACCTACCCCGGCGGGTTCTCCTTCACCCAGGCGGGCTACGCGCACCTCAACCGCACGCAGCACGTGCTCACCGCCGGACGCTCGGCCGTCTTCGAGGTGCGGGGCACCGGGTTCGACCTGTTCGGCGCGACCGGCGCCGCGACGCTCGACGTCGCGGTCGACGACGAGCCCGTGCGCACGGTCGCCGTCGGCTCGACCGGGGACCGCCAGACGTCGTACTGGCAGCGCGGCCTGGACGGGTCCGTGCCGCACACCGTCACCGTGACCGTGCGCAGCGGGACGTTCACGCTCGACGGCGTCGACGTGCTCGTCGGCGGCGCGGACCCGGTCGTCACCGACCCCGAGACCACCCCGGTCACGGTCGCCGAGCCCGTCGCACGGCTCGCGACGTCGGTCGGCGAGACCCCCGACCTTCCCGCGACCGTCCGGGCGACGTCCCAGGCGGGAACGACGATCGACGCACCCGTCGAGTGGTTCGTGCCCGCGGGCGCGTTCGACACCCCGTACGCGATGGTGAACCTCACCGGCACGTTCGCGGACAACGAGGCGCTCGCCGTCACCGCGCAGGTCGAGGTCGTGCCGGACGGTCTGCAGTACTTCGTCGACGCCAACTCCCCCGCCGTCGCCGGGGCGTCCGCCTACCCCGCGGTACGGGGCCACGTCGAGGCCGCGGGCGGCACCCTGCGCAACAGCGAGGCGGACGGCGCGTGGTCGCCGGCCACCGGCTGGGGCCGCGTCGCGGGGTACTCCGCCAAGGGGCTGCTGGGCCAGACGCCGTACGACAAGACGCGCGAGACCGGCTGGTACACCGCGGGCACCGGCACGCCGCTGCAGTACCGGTTCACCCTCCCGGCGGGCACCTACACCGTGTCCTCGGGCCACACCGAGTGGTGGAACCCGGGCGGCGGGAGGTCGCGGAACATGCAGACGTCCGTCTCCTGGACCGGTCCGGACGGCCAGGCCGTGACCGTGCCCGTGGGCAAGGCCGCCTTCCCGCACGGCAGCCTCGGGGCGTCGAAGGTCGTGTCCGGCGAGTTCACGCTCGCCGAGCAGGCGGTCGTCACGTACTCCGTCGCGAACGACGGCGGCACCGAGGCGCCCGTGCTCTCCTGGCTGGCCGTGGCGGGCGAGGAGGCCGTGCAGGGCGTGGCGACGACGGCGGTCGTGACCCCGCGCTGCCTCGCGGGCACGCCGTACCTCGCGGTCCGCGTGACGAACGACGACGACGTCCCGCTCGACGTCGAGATCGGCACGGCCCACGGGTCGCGCACGTTCGAGGGTGTCGCACCCGGTGCGAGCGCCTACCAGTCGTTCGCCGTGCGCACCGCGCCCACCGAGGGCACGGTGACCGTCACCGCCCGCACCACGGGCGGCGACGACCGCGAGGGCGTCGAGGAGCTCGCCCACCCGGCTCCCACCTGCTGACCCTGCGCGGGGCCGCACCCCGGCCCCGCGCAGCCCGTCCGACGCGGCTCGGCCCCGGGTCAGGCCCGGGGGCTCACCGGCCCGGTCGACTCGCGCACGACGAGGCGCGGGCTGATCGCGATCCGGTGCACCGGACGCGTCCGGTCGGCGATGCGCTTGACGAGCAGGTCCACGGCCGCCGTCCCCACGGCCGCGCGCGGGGGGCGCACCGCGGTGAGCGCCGGGCTGAACAGGCCCGCGACCTCGTCGTCGTACGCGACGACGGACAGGTCCCCCGGCACCGACATGCCCCGGTCCTGCGCGTGCTGCACGATCGCGAACGCCTCCGGGTCGGAGTGGGCGAGCAGCGCCGTCGTGCCCGAGGAGACCGCGGTCTCCACGACCTCCTGGATCGCGCGCTCGAACTCCGGCTTGCGCCGGTCCGGCGCCAGGCGCTCGAAGTGCTCCTCGCTCGTCAGCCCGAGCTCCGCGCACGCGGCGCGCCACCCCGCGGCGATCTTGCGCGACGTCGGCGACTGGTGCGAGAGCACCAGGCCGACGCGCCGGTGCCCCAGGTCCGCGAGGTGGTGGACCGCCATGAGCGCGCCGAGCGCGTGGTCCGACATCACCGACTCGAGCGCCTCGCGGTGCGGGGCCCGAGCGGCCTCGCGCTCGACGAGGACGTACGGGAGGTCGATCCCCGCGAGCCACTGCACGAGGTCCTGGGCGTGCGGTCCGTCCGTGCGCGGTGCCAGGACGAGGCCCTGGAGGTTCTCCGTCGCGAGCAGACGCTCCAGCGCCGGCCGCTCGTCGGACGTCTCGTACGAGGAGCCGCGCAGCACGACGCGCAGGCCGTGCTGGCGCGCCTCGACCTCCATGCCGCGCACGACGCCCGGCCAGTAGTAGTCGAGCGAGGGCACGAGGACGCCGATGGTCGCGGTCTCGCGGCGCTCGCCGCCCGGGACGCCGTCGCCGGCCGCCACCGCGCCGCCGTGGACGCGGGACAGCAGGCCCTCCCGCTCGAGCTGGGCGATGTCGCGCCGCACGGTGACGGCGGTGACACCCAGCTCCGCGGTCAGGTCCGCGACGCGGACCACGCCGTCGCGCTCGAGCGCGCCCAGCACGTGCGCCCGCCGCTCGGCGGCCAGCGGCGCGCGCTGCACCTCTTCGGTCGTCACGATGTCGTCTCCTCGGGTGTCACGGCGGGGCCCGGGTCCGGGCTCGCGGTCGCGGGCAGCTGCTCGACGACGACGCGCAGCGCGGTGCGCGCGTCGCCGGCCAGGTCGATCCTCGTGAGCGCGGGGCCCCACACCTCGGACAGGAGGGGGTCGTCCAGCGGCCGGGGCGTCAGGGTCATCGGGACGTCGCGCGGCCACGACACGCGCACGGGCGCGGCCCCGGCGAGCGGGCGCACGACCGCGTGCCCGTCACCGGGCTCGACGTGCCCGGCGACCAGGAGTCGCACGCTCGTGCCCTCCGGCGCGCCGGTCGCCGCGCCGTCGTGCTCCCACGCGTCCTCGACGACGACGCGGCGTGCGGCGCGCTCCAGGCGTGCGTCGCGGCGCCAGGTACGCAGGGGCACCGGGTACGCGCCGGCGAGCTCGAGCGCCACGCCCGTCGTCGACGGGGCGCCGTCCGCGGAGGCCAGACCCTCGACCCGGACGTCGCGCGCGGCGAACGCGGCGCCCGTTCCCTGGGCCGAGCCGGCGACCTCGGGGACGTTGTGCCACGAGCTCTGCATCATCCACAGCGCGTACCGGTCGGGACCGAAGGTCTGCGCCGTGTACGTGGGGCGCCCGGCGTCGACGAGCACCGGCACGCCGTCGGACGCGACGACGAACGACCCGACGTCGTCGTGGTTGTGGTGCTCGCCGTTGTGCCCGCCCTTGGCGGCGAGCGTCAGGCCGGCGGGCGTCCCGGCGCGCTCGCGCGCCACGAGGACCTGGATCGAGCCGAGCCACGCGTCGCGCGGCAGCGGCGGGTCGGCCGGGACCTCGCCGGCCCACGCGGCGTCGGTCAGTGCGCGCACGAGCCGCCCCAGGCCTTCGGCCTCGTCGGCGACCGGCTCGCCGGGCGCCCGGTACGACGCCGCGTGGCGCCGCGCGGCGTCGTCCCCGACCCGACGCGCCGCCGCGTGCAGGGCGTGCCAGGGCTGGGCGCGCGGCGGCCGTGCCTGGCCGTCGGCGACGTTGAGGTACCAGTCCCCGCCCAGGTGCATGCGGTGCGGGAACCCGACCGTGGCGCGCAGCGACGCGACGGCGCCGTCCCCGGCGAGCGCGTCGAGCGCTCCCCCGGTCGCGGTGGCGAGCACGTCGAGCGCCTCGAGGGCGCGGCACGCGCCGTTCCACCAGTAGGCGTACCCCTCGTCCGTCGCGCCGTCGTCCGGCAGGGTGGCGACGTAGCGGTCGACGCCCTCCACCGCGAGCGCCACGACGCGGGCGCGCAGGTCCGTCTCCTGCGGGTCGTCGAGCAGGCGCAGCGCGGCGACGAGGACGTTCCCGTGGATCCACGGGTTCCAGTTGTGCACGTCGCCGTCGAGGCCGATCCAGTGCCAGTCCCGTCGCGCGACGAACGGCTCGACGACGCGACGTCGCACCTCGGTACGCACGCGGGCGCGCAGCCCGGGGTAGCGCGCGTCGAGCACGGCCCCGAGGAGGTGGTCGGTCCAGGCGAGCTGGCCGGCGACCTCGCCGGCGCCCAGGTCGAGGTAGGGGCGCTCGACGTCGGGCAGGAACCAGCCGCGTTCCGCGTGCGCGTCGTCGTGCGCGGGCCAGCACCACGAGCTCTGCTCGCACAGGGCCCACACGCCGTCGGCCACCTGGTCGACCCAGCGGTCCTCGAGCGTCGCCGCCGCGGCGACCACGGCGCGCGAGAGGCGCTGCTGGCGGGTGCGGACGAGCTCCTCGTGGGCGGTGCGGTTCCCGTCGCGGCGTAGCCGCGCGGTCGTGCTGGCCAGGGGCAGGGGCCACGGGCGGTCGAGGTCCTCCTGCGCGCGGGCGAGGACCGCGCGCAGGGTCGGGCGGTCGGCCGTGCCGCTGCCCAGGTCCCACAGGGCGCGGTCGTGCGCGGCGGGGACGCCGAGGGCGACGTCGGGCGGCAGGAGCAGGTCGGCCACGCGCGCGGGCGGCAGGGGGCGGCCCGGGGGCGCGCCGAAGGCGGCCGCGAGGGGGCCGGTGAACTGGCTGGGCATCGCTCTCCGTCGAGGGTTCCTGGCACGAGCTGGGCACGGCGGCCGCGCGCCCGGGCGGGGGTGAGCCTCGCCGGGGCAGCGGTGACCGCCCTGTCGCGTGAGCCACGCCGTGACGAGCGTTTCCGCGTACCAAACGAACGGAAACGATCATAACAGAATAGCCACGCGCTTGACAGTACACGTTTGTGACCGGTTGACTCCGTAACTGTTCGCCAGATGTTTGCGCGAACATGGACCGCGCAGCACTGCCGGTCGGGCGGCACAGCAGCCGTCCGGACACCGTCACGGAGGACGAGATGACGTTCGAGGGCACCGGGTCGCAGGCGACCGCCCCTGCCGCACCGCACCACCTCACCGGGTGGGACCGTGCGCGCTGGGCGGAGCTCGGCGACCGGCTCCTCGCGTCGGTCCGGCCGTACGCCTCCGGCGGTCACGCCCGCATCACGCTGCCCGGACCGGAGGGCGGCTACGGGCGCGCCGTCGACGGGCTCGAGGGGTTCGCCCGCACGTTCCTCCTCGCCGGCTTCCGCCTCGCGGGAGAGCGCGGTGCGGACCCCCGTGGGGTCGCCCAGTGGTACGCCGACGGCCTCGCCGCCGGGACGGACCCCTCCGCACCCGACCGCTGGCCGAGACTGTCCGAGCACGCGCAGGCCAAGGTCGAGGCGGCCTCGATCGCCCTCGTGCTCGACCTCACGCGACCGTGGATCTGGGACCGCCTCGACGCCGCCGTCCAGGAGCGGGTCGTGCAGTACCTCGCGGAGGCCGTCGGCGACGACACCTACCCGCGGATCAACTGGGTGTGGTTCCGCCTCGTCGTCCAGACGTTCCTGCGCTCCGTCGGCGGGCCGCACTCGCTCGACGAGATGGCCGAGGACCTCGCCACGCACGACTCGTTCGAGCGCGCCGACGGCTGGCTCGCGGACGGCCAGGAACGCGCGTTCGACCACTACAACGGGTGGGCCCTGCACGCCTACCCGACCCTGTGGGCCCGCATGCGGGGCGCCGAGGACCTCGCCGCCCCCCGCCGCGAGCGCGACGTCGCCCGCCTGGACCGCTTCCTCGACGACGCCCTCGCGCTCGTCGGCGCGGACGGTTCGCCCCTCGTCCAGGGCCGCTCCCTCACGTACCGCTTCGCCGCCGCCGCCCCCTTCTGGGTCGGGGCGCTGGCGGGCGTCCCGTCGCACTCCCCCGGCCGGCTGCGCCGCGCGGCGTCCGGCGTCGTGGGCCACTTCGTCCAGCACGGCGCACCCGACGAGCGCGGACTGCTGACGCAGGGGTGGCACCACGAGTGGCTGCCGATCTCCCAGTCGTACACGGGCCCGGGGTCGCCGTACTGGGCGAGCAAGGGCCTGCTCGGCCTGGCGCTGCCCGCCGACCACCCCGCGTGGACCGACCCCGAGGAGCCGCTGCCCGTGGAGCGCGGCGACGTGCTGCGCGCGGTGCGCGCGCCCGGCTGGGTCGTGGCCGGCACCCGGGACGACGGCGTGGTGCGCGTCGTCAACCACGGGACCGACCACGCCCGCGAGGGCGACGACGTCGGCGACGCGCCGCTGTACGCGCGCCTCGGCTACTCGACCGCGACCGCCCCCTGGACCGACCTCGGCAGCCGCGTCTCGCCCGTCGACCAGAGCGTCGTCCTGGTCGACGCGGACGGGCGCGCCACGCACCGTGCCGGATGGCACGCGCTGACCCCGCGCGTGGACGAGCGGCCGGGCCAGGCGAGCGTCGCCGTGGCCGGGTCGGTCGCCCGCGTGCACTGGCTCGACCCCGAGCTCGGCGGACGCGACCACGGCCACGGGCTCGAGGGCGCCGTGACACCCGCCGGGACGGTCACCACCGTCTCCCTGGTGCGCGGGCCGTGGGAGGCGCGTCTCGTGCGCGTCGACGAGCTCGCCCCGGGAGTGCTCCCGGAGTCGGTCCGGCTGCGCGTCGGCGGCTGGCCCGTCGTCGACGGCGACGGTCTGGAGAGCAGCGTGGAGCCCGTGCTGGGCGCGGCGACGAGCGGTGTCTCGCGTCGCGACGACGCGTCCCCGCTCGGCCCGCACGGCCAGGTCCCGTGGGCCGAGCTCGCCGTCGACCCGGGGACGTGGGTCGCGGTCCTGCTCACCCTGCGGCGCGCCGGTGCCGACGTCGGCACCTCCGCACCGACGCTCCCGCCCGGCGTGGCGCGAGCGTCCCTCGAGCTCACGACGGCGGGACGAGCCGCCGTCGTGCACTGGCCGGACGGCGAGCGGACGCTCACCGAACTGCCCTGATCCACCGCACGTCCGTCGTCGACGACCGCCGTCGGCGACGTGTACGGCCCGACGCCGGGCCGCCGAACTCGAAGGAGAGCAAGGAATGAAGCGCAACACACCGATCGCGATCGGCACGGCCGCCGTGGTCGCCCTGGCCCTCACCGCCTGCAGCGGTGGCGACTCCGGCGGCGACGCCACGGCCGACGGGCCCGTGACCCTGACGCTCGCCGGCTGGAGCCTGTCCTCCACCCCGGAGTTCCAGACGCTCGCCGACGCGTTCCACGAGGAGAACCCGGACGTCACGGTCGAGCTCAAGGAGTACGACGCGACGAACTACGACACCCAGATGACGGCGGACCTCGCCGCGGGCACCGCCCCCGACATCTACGTGCAGAAGAACCTCAAGAACTTCTACACCTACCAGTCGGGCCAGCAGCTCCTCGACGTCTCGGACGTCGTCTCGGGGCTCGACGACGCCACGGGCGGCCGCGAGGCGTACGAGGTCGACGGGGCGAGCTACGCCGTGCCCTACCGCCAGGACTCGTGGGTCCTGTACTACAACAAGGACCTCTTCGACGCCGCGGGCGTCGACCAGCCCGACGGCTCGTGGACGTGGGACGACTACGCGGACGCCGCCGAGGAGCTCACGACCTCGCTCGCCGCCACCGGCAGCCCGGCGCTCGGCACCTACCAGCACTCGTGGCAGTCGACCGTCCAGGGCTTCGCCCTCGCGCAGAGCGACGGCGCCGACCTCGACAGCGCCGACTACTCCTACCTCGCCCCGTACTACGAGCGCGCCCTCGCGCTCCAGGACGCCGGCGCGCAGGTCGACCTCGGCACCATCACCACGAACTCGCTCACCTACCAGGCGCAGTTCGGCACGCAGCAGGCCGCGATGATGCCGATGGGCTCGTGGTACGTCGCGACGCTCGTCGCGCAGCAGGCCGGCGGCGAGGCGGACGAGTTCGCATGGGGCCTGGCCCCGATCCCGCAGGCCGACTCCTCGACCGCCGGCACCGACGCCACGCCCGTGACGTTCGGCGACCCGACGGGCCTGGGCGTCAACCCGGCGATCGACGAGAACAAGGTCCAGGCCGCGAAGGACTTCCTCGCGTTCGCCGCGGGCGAGGGCGGCGCGACGGCGCTCGCCGAGATCGGCATCACGCCGGCGCTGCTCAGCGACTCCGTCGTCGAGGCGTACTTCTCGCTCGACGGCGTGCCCACGGACGACCTGACGAAGTTCGCGTTCGCGACGCACGAGACGCGGCCGGAGAACCCGGTGGCCGCGAGCACCGCGACCGTGCAGAACATCCTCAACGACTTCCACACCGCGGTGCTCTCGGGCGCCACGACCGTCGACGCGGGCATCGCCGAGGCGGAGAACCGGGCGAGGTCCGAGGCCGGGCTCGGCTGACCCGACCGCCGCGGCACCGCGCCGCGGCTCCTGCCCGGGGAGCGCCGTCGTCGCCCCACGACGGCGCCCCCGGGCGGTCCGGCCCCGCGCCGGCGTCCCCACCCGCCCGTCCTCCCAGACACAGGAGTCACACCATGGCGACCCTCGCCGCCGACGAGCACTCGGCGCCCGCCACGGTCGGACACGCCCCCCGGAGCCCCCGACCCGGCGCCGGGGCCGGCAGCCGGCTGAGGCTGCGCAACACCCTCATCGGGTGGAGCTTCATCCTGCCGAACTTCCTCGGCTTCGCCGTGTTCACCCTCGTCCCCGTGATCACACTCTTCTACATCTCGTTCACGAGCTGGAACGTCTTCGGGACCGCGCAGTGGATCGGCCTGGACAACTTCACGCGCCTCGTCGGCGACGCGAGCTTTCACAAGGCGCTGCTCAACACGCTGTACTACGCGGCGGTCCACATCCCGCTGACGCTGGGCGCCTCGCTCGGGCTCGCCCTGCTCCTCAACCGCAGGCTGCGCGGCGTCGCGTTCTTCCGCACCGTCGCGTTCTTCCCCTACATCACCTCGATCGTGGCGATCGCGGTCGTGTGGAACATGCTCTACAGCCCCCAGTACGGGCCCATCAACGCGCTGCTGCGCGCGATCGGCATCTCCGACCCGCCCGGGTGGACCACGAGCGCGACCTGGGCCATGCCCGCCGTCATCCTCGTGAGCGTCTGGCGCGAGATGGGCTACTACATGCTCCTGCTGCTCGCCGGCCTGCAGACCGTGCCCGCCCAGCTGTACGAGGCGGCGCGCATGGACGGCGCCAACGCGTGGCAGCGGTTCGTCAACGTCACCCTGCCGAGCCTGCGCCCGACCCTGTTCTTCGTCACGGTCATGCTGACCATCGGCAGCTTCAAGGTGTTCGACCTCATCCTCGTGATGACCAACGGCGGTCCCGGGCAGTCGACCCTCGTGCTGAGCCAGTACATCTACCAGAAGGGCTTCGTCGAGAACCAGTTCGGCTACGCGTCGGCGATCTCGATCGCGCTCTTCCTCATCTGCATCGCCGTGACGATCTTCCAGTTCCTGATGAACAAGAGGAGGGAGTCGTGATGGCGACCCTCGAGACCCCGGCACCCCCCGCGGCGCCCGCGCCCACCGAGGCCTTCACGCCGCGTCCCGTGCGGCACGAGCCCGGCAGGGCCGTGGGCCGCGCGGTCGGCTACCTCGCGATGACGGTCGCGGCCGCCGCGATCCTCCTGCCGTTCTTCTGGATGGTCGTCTCGTCCCTGAAGAACAACAACCAGGTGTTCACCGTCCCGATCCAGTGGCTGCCCGACCCCGTCGTCTGGCAGAACTACCTCGACATCTGGGCGAAGTCCGACATGACGACGTGGCTGCGGAACACGCTCACGCTCTCGGTGGCCGTCACGATCCTGCAGGTGCTCACCGGCAGCTTCGCCGCCTACGGCTTCTCCAAGATGCGCTTCCGGGGGCGCGACGTGCTGTTCCTGGTCTACATCGGGACGATCGCCGTGCCGTGGCAGTCGTACATGATCCCGCAGTTCATCATGATGTCCGAGATCGGGCTCTCGAACTCCCTGTGGGCCATCATCGCCCTGCAGGCGTTCGGCGCGTTCGGCGTCTTCCTCATGAAGCAGTTCTTCGAGACGATCCCCGAGGAGATCAGCGAGGCCGCACGGCTCGACGGGCTCAGCGAGTACGGAATCTGGCGGCGCATCATGATGCCGCTGTCCGTCCCGGCCATCGCGAGCCTGTCCCTGCTGACGTTCGTCAACACGTGGAACGACTACCTCGGGCCCCTCATCTACCTGCGCAGCCCCGACCTGTGGACCATCCAGATCGGTCTCAAGACGTTCATCAGCCAGTACAACGCCGAGCACGCGCTCATCATGACCGGCTCGGTGCTCTCGGTGCTGCCGATCGCGGTGATCTTCCTCCTGGGCCAGCGCTACTTCGTCGAGGGCGTCGCGACGACCGGGCTCAAGGGGTGAGCGCCGTGACGTCCTCCGCCGCACCGGCCGCACCCGCGGGCCCGCGCCGCCGGCTCGTCTCGCACGAGACCTACCTGCTCGTCTTCGGCACCGTGTACGCGGGGCTCATGACGAACCTGCTGCTCGTGGTCTCGGCCCTGCCGCTCGTCGCGCTCCTCGTCACGACCGACCCCGCGGCGTCGTGGCCCGCGCTCGCGCTCGTCGCACCGCTGTGCGCGCCGGGGCTGGTCGCCGCGTTCGCGGTGTTCGGCGCGTTCTCCGCAGACCCCTCGGCCGGCGTGGCGCGCACGTTCTGGCGCGCGTACCGCACGCACTGGCGGCGCTCGGTCGCGGTCGGCGCGATCGTGACCGCGCTCGTCGTCGTCCTCGCGGTCGACGTGCGCGCCGTGTGGGGGCTGACGATCGGCGCCGTCGCGATCCCCGTGTTCCTCACGCTCGGGCTGCTCGTCGTCGTGACCGCGCTCGTCGCCCTCGCCGCCGTGCCCGACCACCCGCAGCTCCGCCTGCGCGACCTGCTCAGGGCGTCGTCGTTCGCCGCGGTGCGCCGTTGGTACCTCTCGGTGCTGTCGCTCGTCGCGCTCGCGACCCTGGGCGCCCTCGTCGTGGCCCACCCCGCGCTCGCCCTCGGCCTCGCGCTCGCCCCCCTGCTGTTCGCGGTGTGGGGCGGCTCGCGGTACGCGCTCCACGCGGTTCTCACCCCGGCGAGCACGACCGGACCGCGCCTCGCCGCCCGTCCCTGACCCGACCCTCCTCGCTCCAGACCGTCCCCGACACGTCCTCGCGTCCCGACCGGACCGAGCAGAAGGAAGTACCGATGACGCTCGCCACCGAGCTCGCCACCGAGCTCGCACCCGCCGTCGACGCCGCGCTCGCGACCATCCGTCGCAACATCGCGGCGTTCGGCGACGCCTACCCCGACGACACCACGCACGACGGCCGTTACCCCGCACGGCCCGCCACACCCGAGCTCCCCGAGGGGGCGAACCGCGGCTGGACCACGAGCTTCTGGCCGGGCATGCAGTGGCTCGCCTTCGAGCTCACCGGTGACGAGGAGCTCCGCGCCGCCGGGCAGGCGCACGTCGCCGACTTCGCGCGCCGCGTCGAGCGGGACCAGGACCTCGAGACCCACGACCTGGGCTTCCTGTACACGCTCTCCTGCGTGGCCCCCTGGCGCCTGCTCGGCGACGAGCGGGCGCGGGGCGCCGCGCTCGCGGCGGCCGACCACCTCATGGGGCGCTTCCTCGAGCCTGCGGGGATCCTCCAGGCGTGGGGCGACCTCGCCGACCCCGCCCAGCGCGGCCGCACGATCGTCGACAGCCTCATGAACATGCCGCTCCTCACGTGGGCCGGGCAGCAGACCGGCGAGGAGCGCTATCCGGACGCGGTCCGCCGGCACACGCGGCAGCTCGCGACGCACATCGTGCGCGACGACGACACGACGTTCCACACGTTCTTCTGGGACCCCGTCACGGGCGAGCCGCTGCGCGGCGCGACCGAGCAGGGCGCCGGCGACGACTCGTGCTGGGCCCGCGGCCAGGCGTGGGGCATCTACGGCTTCGCGCTCAACCACCAGGTCACGGGCGACCCGGAGCTGCTGCGGGCCGCGCAGCGCTGCGCGGACTACTTCCTCGCCCACCTGCCGTCCGACAAGGTCGTGTTCTGGGACCTCGTCTACACCGACGGCAGCGACGCCCCGCGCGACAGCTCCGCCGCCGCGATCGCGGTGTGCGGCCTGCACGAGCTCGCCTCCGTCGAGCCCGACCCGGAGCGCGCGGCCCGCTACGCCGACGCCGCGGGCGACATCCTGCGCGCCCTCGTCGACAGGTACACGCCCGCGGCCGAGGGCGTGGAGTCCGACGCCCTCCTGCTGCACTCGGTCTACGACGCACCCAAGAGCATCGGGGTCGACGAGGGCTGCCTGTGGGGCGACTACTTCTACCTCGAGGCGCTCGTGCGCCACACCCGTCCCGGCTGGGTGCGGTACTGGTGAGGCTCGTCACGTACGTCGGCGGGGGCGGCGAGCGGCCCGCCGCCCTCGTGCCCGACGGCGCCCAGGACCGCGTCCTGGACCTGGCCACGGTCCTCGCACCGGACCCGGCCCGACCCGGCCCGGCAGGCACCGGCCGCCTGACGCTCACCGACGTCCTGGCCGACCCGGACCTGCTGGCGCGGGCGCGGGACGCCGTCGGCCAGGTGCGAGAGCCCGCCGCGCTGCCCTGGGCGCACGACGTGCGCCTCGCTCCCCCGGTCCGCCCGGGCAAGATCCTGTGCCTCGGGTACAACTACCGCGGCCACGTCCCCGACGGCCAGGACCCCACGGCCGAC
>Ga0233365_1000209_pt1 | contig 28500 bp, 23 predicted proteins | sample ElkDunMinimDraft_27_FD_191535 | JGI IMG/M metagenome (GOLD analysis project Ga0233365, IMG submission 191535) | Fecal eukaryotic communites from dung pellets of Tule Elk in California, USA - Elk Dung C36 | ecosystem: Host-associated > Mammals > Digestive system > Large intestine > Fecal | place...
TCCTGGGTGCGATGCTGCTGGGCCTTGATCACGATGACACCATCGCGGCTGATGCGGCTGTCGTTCAGGTTGAGCAGCCGATGCTTGTAGAAGTAGGGCAGCGACGAGGCATGGATGTCGAAGCGCAGATGAATCGCCGAGGACACCTTATTAACGTTCTGGCCGCCTGCCCCTTGCGCGCGGATGGCGCTGAGCTCAATTTCCTCGTCGGGGATGCTGATGTTGAGGGATATGGGTAGCATGGTCTGGATGGTCGCTGTTTCTCGATCTCTGGGGGGATTCCATTCTTATGATAGCAACAATTTGTTCAATTTCCGGTGACGGCTGGGTTAAACTAACATTTGTTAGTTTAACTGGGTTGCCGGAGGAGGTTATGAAAATCATCAATATCCATGAGGCGAAGACGCATCTGTCGCGATTGGTGGAGCGGGCGGCGGAGGGGCAGCCGTTCGTTATTGCGAAGGCGGGAAAACCGGTTGCCAAGGTCGTGGCGATGGATGCGCCGATGGGGGAGGAGGTAAGCCGGGTTGGGTTTCTGGCGGGAAGCATTCGCGTGCCTGATGATTTCAATACAATGGGGTCCACTGAGATTGAAGCGCTCTTTGGCGTGGCAGCGAAATGAAACTGCTGGTGGATACTCAGCTGTTGCTGTGGGCTGCCGGTATGCCTGACAAACTCTCTGCCGAGGCTCGGGAGTTGCTGGAAGATCCACAGAATATCCTGTTCTACAGCGTTGCCAGTCTGTGGGAGGTGGTGATCAAGAATGGATTGGGTCGTAGCGATTTCGCAGTCGATCCCCATTTGCTCCGGCGCGGGCTGGTTGACAACGGTTGGCAGGAGTTGCCCATTGAGGGCAGCCATGTGCTGGCGGTGAGCAGTCTGCCGACAATACACAAGGATCCGTTTGACAGGATTCTGGTGGCACAGGCGCAGGTGGAGGGGTTTCTGCTGCTGACAACGGATGTTGCGCTTGGTGAGTATTTGGCTCCGGTGAGGGTTATGTAGGGTTGCAGTAATGTGGGTTTGATGAAGATCATGCAAGCCACTGACGCCAAGAATCGCTTGGGCGAACTCCCCGTCGAGGCAGCAATCGGACCCGTACGTATCCAGAGGAACGGCCGGAATACGGCTGTGCGCCTATCCAGCGCGGAACATTAGCGCCGATTCCAGATCTTCTCGAAAAAGGATTTTATCCAACGCTACCATGAAGAAAGCATCGAGCGCTTCGGCCCGCTTTACGAAGCACTGGCTAAATAAGGTCATTGATGGAGAGCCGGTACTATCTCGACACGCAGGATGTGGTGAATCTGCACCAGGCTCAACTGAAACATTTCGGTGGCGTGCCGGGTGGGGGCTACCATGTGTACAACGGTAGTCGGGTGTGCACTTGGCGCGCCATTAGCGGCTTTGGGGGTAACAACGTTCAGGAGGGAGTTACGGGAGACCCTGGTTTTGTAGGAGAAGGAGCCATGGGGTTGTTAGGGGATAGGAGGTGTAGTAAGGGCAGTAGACATGACGAACATTGGGTCCGCAGCATATGGGCTATTCCGGGCAGTTCTTAAACCGGATTCATGGCGATTATTTAAATATCCCGGAAGACTATGCCCCTGCGTTTCAACAAATGATAGGTGCGGGTCTAACGTCGGAAATAATAGGAAGCGTGGTGGGAGCGGCTGATACGCTTAACAGATGGAATGAATAAAATGGTTGTTATTGTACTTTTTGCGTTTTATATATTCCTTGTATACATGCTAATCGTGCGCCTCAGGCGTCCCATGAAAGTGAATCAAGGGCACTTGGTTGGAATATATATATTGGGGTTTGCTTTGGTTGGTGGAATGCCAGTGATTTTATTTCGGCAGAATATTATTGCCGACACAGTACCTAATGCTCTGATGGCCGTTTTATATTTCCTAACATTTGTCGTTCTGGCATCGTACAAGCTGACGGGAAAGCATATAAAAGAGGAAAATAAATCGTCTAGATTTTAACCTGTGAGTATAGTGGTCAAGTAAAAGTGGCCACCAATTTTATGAATCCAGACCCTGTTCTCAGAAGTCCGCTAGATATTGGGGGGGGAATTGTATCTTTTATTGACCGCGGGATGGGGCATCTTTTGTTCGATGTTGTGCCTTATGCTATGGGCGGTAATGTGAGCGGAGAATATTGATGCATATCATGGAAGTTATAAAGACTGTTGTAAAAATATGGGTTATTGCTGGGAAAGGAGTACTTCTTTCTTCCTGAAAAACAGTAGATCCCGTTTAGTATTAACATAATCCATCACAAGATTTCTATAAGAATCTAAATATTGAAGCCCCGGCTATTAAGCCATTTCTCTTCGATGAAGTTGTATTCGTTATTGATGCTAATGCTGCAATGGAAGACTATCTCATATGGCTTACCACATTCTCCGGAGCAGATAACAAACGAGTAAGATTGGTAAGAGCAAGAATTTCAGAAACTTGCCTATTGGGACAATAGTCGAAGTAATAAAGGTTTTGCGCTGTGAAAATTGTCTTCCACAAAGATCAGAACTTATAGTGACGGTACCAACGGAAGAATTGATACCAGATATCCCGGTACGGCTAGTTAATATGATTTCAAAAAATCAGCAAACAGGAAAGTTCACACTGAATCCGGCTTCCTTCAACGAGATTCCCTTAGATTCGCCTTAAAACTAAATTGGAGGAGCCACAGAAGAAAGTGCAAAAATTTTTTATACTACCTCGCTCCTGGATTCGTAATCTGGAGAACAGATAACCATCAGTACTTAGAATGATTCTGAGATGATCGTCGTTAGCCAGATGAATGATTGTGGACGAGTTTATGGGCAAGCTCTTATAGAGCTATAGCATGTGAAATCCTGAGCCTGGAACACTTGGGAGGCTACCTACCCCAGCACCTCCAACTTCGCATACGACACCACCAGCCACTTGCTCCCCACCTCATGAAAATTCACCTGCACCCGCGCATTGGCGCCATGCCCTTCACAGTTCAGCACCACACCCTCACCAAACTTGCCATGCAGCACCCGCTGCCCCAGTGAGATGCCAGTATCAGGCACCTCCTGCTGCACCAGGCTCGATGACTGACCATAGGACGGTCGCCCGTAGAACGCCGGACGGGTGATGCTGGACTTGATGCGCACGTGTTCGATCAGGTCGGCGGGAATCTCGCGGATGAAGCGCGAGGGCCGGGTGATAGTGACTTCGCCATGCAGGCGACGCGATTCGGCATGGGTCAGGTACAGCTTGCTCATCGCGCGGGTGATGCCCACGTAGCAGAGCCGTCGCTCTTCCTCCAGACCGGCGATTCCTTCCATCGACATCTTGTGGGGAAACAGACCTTCTTCCATGCCGGCCATGAACACCAGCTTGAACTCCAGGCCCTTGGCCGAGTGCAGGGTCATCAGCTGGACGGCGTCCTCGTGCTCGCCCGCCTGGCCCTCGCCGGCATCCAGGGAGGCCTGGTCGAGGAAGGCGGCCAGGAATTCCATCGACTCCACGGCCATGGCTTCGGCGTCCGGGTCCAGCTCATCGAAGCCGCCGGCGGCGTTCACCAGTTCCTGCAGGTTCTCGATGCGCCCGGCAGCCTTCTCTCCGCCTTCCTTCTCGTGATGGGGAATCAGGCCGCTGTGCTCGATGATGTATTCAACCTTCTGCGGCAGCGCCAGATCGGCGCAGCCGGCATACAGTTCGTCCAGCAGTGTCATGAAGCGGCGCACGGCGCCCGCTGCCCGCGCTGCCAGCAGCCCGTGTTCGATGGCTTTTTCCGCCGCCGCCCACAGCGACAGTTCCTCGCTGCGGGCAATGCTGCGCAGCGTCTCCACGGTCTGGTCGCCGATGCCGCGGGTGGGTACGTTGATGACGCGCTCTACCGCGGTGTCGTCGTGGCGGTTCAGCAGCAGCCGCAGATAGGCGAGGGCGTTCTTGATCTCGAGCCGTTCGTAGAAGCGGTGACCGCCATAGATGCGGTAGGGCATACCCACCCGCAGCAGGGCGTCCTCCAGCTCCCGGGACTGGGCGTTGGAGCGATACAGCACCGCCGCCTCGATAAGGCGGCCACCGGTATTCATCCATGTTTGCAGGCGTTCGACGATGAAGCGCGCCTCATCCTGCTCATTGAAGGCTTCATAGACGGAGATGGCCTCGCCGTCGCTGCCATCGGTCCACAGCTCTTTGCCCAGGCGGCCCTGATTGTTGCCGATGAGTTTGTTGGCGGCCTTGAGGATGGTGGAGGTGGAGCGGTAGTTCTGCTCCAGCTTCACGATGTCAGCGCCGGGGAAGTCCTCGTTGAAGCGCTGGATGTTCTCGATCTTGGCACCGCGCCAGCCGTAGATGGACTGGTCGTCGTCGCCCACCACCATCAGGTGATTGTCGCGGCCGGCCAGCACTCGCAGCCAGGCATACTGGATGGCGTTGGTGTCCTGGAACTCGTCCACCAGGATGTGCTGGAAGCGGCGTTGATAGTGCTCCAGGATCTGCGGGTTATTCAGCCACAGCTCATGGGCGCGCAGCAGGATCTCGCCAAAGTCGACCATGCCGCCGCGTTCGCAGGCAGCTTCGTAGGCGCTGTAGATGGCCAGCATGCTGCGGGTGAATTCGTCGCCGTAGTGCTCGATGTGGCTCGAGCGCAGACCCTCGTCCTTCTGCGAATTGATGTACCACTGGGCCTGCCTGGGCGGCCAGCGTTCCTCGTCCATGCCAAGGGTCTTGCAGATGCGCTTGATCAGCCGCAGCTGGTCGTCGCTGTCCAGGATCTGGAAGTTCTCCGGCAGCTTCGCCTCGCGCCAGTGGGTACGCAGCAGACGGTGCGAGAGACCGTGAAAGGTGCCTACCCACATGCCGCCCAGGGTATGCCCCAGCAGATGTTCAATGCGATGACGCATCTCCCGTGCGGACTTGTTGGTGAAGGTCACTGCCAGAATGCCGAAGGGGGATACGCCTTCGATCTGCATCAGCCAGGCGATGCGGTGCACCAGCACGCGGGTTTTGCCGGACCCCGCGCCGGCCAGCACCAGCAGGTTGTTGGCGGGTGCGGCTACGGCCTGGCGTTGGGGATCATTGAGAGAATCGAGAAGATGAGAGACGTCCATGGCGAGGCATTCTATCAGGCCGGGAGCAGATAGTGCAGGAAGATGCCCGCGAAGATCGCCGCGCCCACCCAGTGGTTGTTCAGGAAGGCCTGGAAGCAGCCTTCGGGCTCGCGGTGGCGGATCAACCGCTGCTGGTGGATAAACAGCAGCAGTGCCGTCACCAGTCCCAGATAGAAAAAAATGCCCAGCTCGAACTGTCGACCGGCCAGCACCATGGCCAGCAGGAACATCCCCTGCAGGATGCCGATGATCACCTTGTCCGCCTCGCCGAACAGCACGGCAGTGGACTTCACGCCGATCTGTAGATCGTACTCCCGGTCGACCATCGCATACTGCGTGTCATAGGCGACGGTCCACAGGCAGTTGGCAACGAACAGCAGCCACACGGCGTGAGGCACTTCTCCCATCTGGGCGGTGAAGGCCATGAGAATGCCCCAGGAGAACGCCACGCCCAGCACCACCTGGGGCAGGTGCGTATAGCGCTTCATGAAGGGATAGAGCGCGGTCACCGCCACAGCGCCCAGAGACCACAGAATCGTCAGGCGGTTGGTGAACAGCAGCAGCACCAGACCCACCAGGCATAGCCCGATGAAGGTCCAGAAGGCCTCGCGGCGGGTGATGGTGCCGATGATCAGAGGGCGCTCGCGGGTGCGCAGCACATCACCGTCGATGTCCTTGTCGGCAAAGTCGTTGATGGCACAGCCGGCCGAGCGCATGACCCAGGTACCGAGCACAAAGATGAACAGCAGGTGCAGGTCCGGCCAGCCCGCGGCGGCGATCCACAGCGCGCTGATGGTCGGCCACAGCAGCAGATACACGCCAATGGGGCGGTTCAGACGGGTCAGCTGGATGAAGGCCGGCAGGCGCCGGTGCAGAACAGGAAACCGGGATTGCAGCCAGGAACTGCTCTTTTGAGGGGTGTTGCCGGGGGTCACGCCATGCTCCGTTTCAATTGCTTATGCATTGGTCATCAGAAGGGTCACACGTTGCCATAAAGTTCGCGGTCCGCCAACCATCGTTTGATCAGCGGGTCGACTGCCTGTGGCGCTTCGGCCTGCAGCACGGCCGCTTCCCGTTGCACCCGGTCGAGCAGGTGGGCATCGCGGGTGAGGTCGGCAATGCGGAAGCTCATCAAACCCGTCTGCTGGGTGCCGAGCATCTGCCCAGGGCCGCGAATCTGCAGGTCCTGCTCGGCAATATAAAAGCCATCGTTGCTGTCGCGCATGATGCACAGCCGCTGCTTGCCGATGGCTGACAGCGGCGGCTGATAGAGCAGCAGGCAGTGGCTGGCGGCGGCACCGCGACCGACCCGGCCACGCAGCTGGTGCAACTGGGCCAGGCCCAGGCGCTCCGGATTCTCGATCACCATGAGGCTGGCGTTAGGCACGTCGACGCCCACTTCGATCACGGTCGTGGCCACCAGCAGATGCAGGCGCTGCTGCTTGAAGTCGTCCATCACCGCCGACTTCTCCCGTGGCTTCATGCGGCCGTGGATAAGGCCAATGGCCAGGTCCGGCAGCTGTTCCCGCAGGGCCTGTGCGGTGGCTTCCGCCGCCTGCGCCTGCAGCGCCTCGGACTCCTCGATCAATGTGCACACCCAGTAGGCCTGGCTGCCGTTGATGCAGGCGGCGTGGATCCGCTCGATCACTTCGGCGCGCCGTTCGTTCGAAATCAGCAGCGTCTTCACCGGCGTGCGGCCCGGTGGCAGTTCATCAATCACGCTGCAGTCCAGATCCGCATAGGCACTCATCGCCAGGGTGCGGGGAATCGGCGTCGCAGTCATCACCAACTGATGGGGAATAAAGTGCTGTGTGGCGCCTTTTTCCCGCAGCGCGAGGCGCTGGTGCACGCCGAAGCGGTGTTGTTCGTCGATGATGATCAGCCCCAGCCGGGCAAAATTGACGCCCTCCTGGAACAGGGCGTGGGTACCCACGATGACCTGGGCATCGCCGGCAGCGAACGCGGCCAGCTGTTCGTCGCGCTTGCGCCCCTTCACCTTGCCACTGAGCCAGCCGACCCGGACACCCAGCGGTTCGAGCCATTGCGAGAAGTTGATGTAGTGCTGCTCGGCCAGGATCTCGGTGGGTGCCATCACGGCCGCCTGATGTCCATTCTCCACCGCCTGCAGCGCAGCCAGGGCGGCGACGACAGTCTTGCCGGAGCCGACATCGCCCTGCAGCAGACGCAGCATCGGTGTGCCGCGGCCAAGGTCGTTGGCGATCTCCTGGTGTACGCGGCTTTGCGCGGCAGTCAGTGCGAAGGGGAGGTCTGCCAGAAAGGCCTGGATCAGATGGCCGCGGGATTTCATTGGCGGAGCGCTGAGCTGGTCGGCCTGCTGCCGCAATCGCCGCAGACACAGACGATGGCTGAGCAGCTCCTCGAAGGCCAGTCGCTGCTGGGCCGGATGCGAGCCTTCCAGCAGCGCGTGCAGAATATTACTCGTGGCACCATCTCCTGGCGGATGATGCAGGAAGCGCACGGCATCGGTGAGCGAGGCAAAGCCCAGCCGCTGTCGCATCGATTCCGGCAGCCAGTCGATGAGTGCGCTGTCCCCGATAGCCCAGCCCCCGAGAGCCCCGTCGCCGAGCATCGCCAGTGCCTGGTCGATCAAAGTGCGCAGGCGGGGCTGCGCCAGCCCTTCGGTGACCGGATAGACCGGCGTCAGATGGGTGGCATTGATGCCGGTATCGCCTTCGCGGATGAACTGGTACTCCGGGTGGTAGAACTCGAGCCCGGTTTTGCCGAGGCGGATCTCGCCATAACAGCGCACCCGCACCCCCGGTTTGAGGGCGTTTTTTTGCGCGGCACTGAAGTGAAACAGGCGCATGGTGATCATGCCGCTGGGGTCCTTGATGCGGCACAGCAGGCTGCGGCGACGTCCGAACGCCAGCTCGGTGCTGACCACCTCGCCCTCTATCTGCAGCTCCATGCCCAGACGACTGGCGGCGATGGGCTGGATACGGGTGCGGTCCTGATAGCGCAGGGGAAGGTGGAACAACAGGTCCTGAACATTATGCAGATGCAGCGCTGCCAGACGCACAGAGAGGCTGGGGCCGACACCCTTGAGGGCGGTGAGAGGCATCTGCTCCAGTGTCGTCATGCCCGACGCTCAGCCGGGCAGGGACAGGATGGCTTCGATCTCGATGGCGACGCCGCGCGGCAGGGCGGCAACCTGCACCGTGGAGCGGGCCGGGAAGGGCGGCTGAAAATATTCGGCCATGACGTCGTTGACCACGGTGAAGTCGCCGAGATCCGTCAGGAAGATGGTGAGCTTGACGCTGTCATCCAGCGAACCGCCCGCAGCTGCCGCCACGGCCGACATGTTTTTCATCACCTGTTCCGCCTGCTGCCTGATGCCGCCCTCCACGACACTCATCGTGTCGGGGTCGAGCGGAATCTGACCGGACAGAAACACCAGGTCGCCGGCACGGACGCCTTGTGAATACGGACCGATTGCGGCAGGGGCCGAGGGGGTGGAGATAATCCTGTCGCTCATCCTTTACTACTCCTGCGGGGCGCCATTGGTTTTGCGCAGCAGCGTCTGGGGAGCGATGCTACTCTTGATCGGCTTGATGACCTTGCGGCTTTTCACCCGCGTCACCTTGATGACCGGCTTGATGATCCGGATGCGTTTCATCACACGTGCCAGATGGATACGGTTGCGTACATTCAACGACAGGTTGACGATGCTGAAGCGGGCGTCGCGCTCGACGGTGCTGATCTTCTCGATGTTGGCCTCGGCACCGGTGATGGTGGTGGCCAGCTTGGCAATGATGCCCCGCTCGTTCTCCAGCTCGACGCGAATCTCCACGGAGAACTCGCCTTCGACGTTCGGGTCCCAGCGCACGGAGACGCACTTCTCGGGGTTATCCCGGATCTCGGCTATGTTGTTGCAGCTCTCGGTGTGGATCACCATGCCGCGGCCGGAGCTGATGTGGCCGATGATCGGATCGCCGGGGATCGGGTGACAGCACTTGGCAAAGCTCATCACCATGCCTTCGGAACCGCGGATCGCCAGAGAGCTCTGCTTGCTCTCCTTGGTTTCGGGCAGCAGGTCGACGTCATCGTGGTCCGGCAGTACCAGGCGGGCGATCACGTGCGCCATGCGGTTGCCGAGGCCGACGTCTTCCAGGATATTGTCCAGGTTCTGGCTGTTGAGCTGGAGCAGCATCTTCTGGATGTGTTCCTGCGAAATCTTCTCGAGCTGGGTGCCGAAGCTGCCCAGCACCTTGTTGATGAGGCGCCGGCCGAGTGCCACGGATTCGGAGTGCCGCTGGTTCTTGAGGAAGTGACGGATGTTGCTGCGCGCCTTGCCGGTGACCACGAAGCTCAGCCAGGCCGGGTTGGGCTGGGTGCCAGGTGCCGTGATGATCTCCACGGTCTGGCCGCTTTCGAGCGGCTCGCTCAGCGGTGCCAGGCGGCGGCTGATGCGGCAGGCCACGCAGGAATTGCCCACGTCGGTATGCACCGCATAGGCGAAGTCCACGGCAGTGGAGCCGGCGGGCAGTTCCATGATCGAGCCTTTGGGGGTGAACACATAGATCTCGTCCGGGAACAGATCGATTTTCACGTTCTCGATGAATTCGAGGGAGTTGCCGGCATGTTGCTGCATCTCCAGCAGGCCGTTGACCCACTGGCGGGCGCGGATGTGGGCGCTGCTGGGGATATCGTCACTGGATTTGTATAGCCAGTGCGCCGCGATGCCGTTGTTGGCCATCGCCTCCATCTCCTCGGTGCGGATCTGGATCTCGATGGGTACCCCGTGCATGCCGAACAGCGTGGTGTGCAGCGACTGGTAACCGTTGGCCTTGGGAATGGCGATGTAATCCTTGAAGCGGCCCGGCACCGGTTTGTACAGGTTGTGGACGGCGCCCAGCACCCGGTAGCAGGTATCGACCTTGTCCACCACGATACGGAAGGCGTACACGTCCATGATCTCGGAGAAGGACTTGCGCTTGGCCCGCATCTTCTCGTAGATGCTGTAGAGGTGCTTCTCGCGGCCGAACACACGGGCCGGCATGCCTTCGCGCTCCAGGCAGGCTTCGAGCGAACTCTGGATCTGCTTGACGATCTCCTTGCGGTTGCCGCGGACGCTCTTCACCGCCGCATTGATGCGGCGCTTGCGCATCGGGTACAGCGCATCGAAGCCCAGTTCCTCGAACTCGATGCGCACGGAATTCATGCCCAGCCGGTTGGCGATGGGGGCGTAGATGTCGAGGGTCTCACGGGCGACGCGGCGGCGCTTCTCGGGGCTGAGCACGTCGAGGGTGCGCATGTTGTGCAGGCGGTCGGCGAGCTTGACCAGAATTACCCGGATATCGCGGGCCATGGCCAAGGCCATTTTCTGGAAGTTCTCGGCCTGGGCCTCGGCGTGACTGCTGAAGGAGATCTTGTTGAGCTTGCTGACGCCATCCACCATCTCGGCGATGGTGTCGCCGAACTGGCTCTTGACGGCGCTCTTGCTGATACCGGTGTCCTCGATCACGTCATGCAGCATGGCAGCCACCAGGGACTGCGGATCCATGTGCATTTCGCTGAGGATGCCGGCGACGGCGAGGGGATGGGTCACATAGGGTTCACCGCTACGACGGAACTGGCCATCATGGGCCTGTTCCGCGTAGAAGTAGGCGCGGCGGACCAGGTTCACCTGGTCGCTCTCCAGATAGCCGGAGAGGTTGGTGGCCAACGAGTCGATTGTGTTCACCACATATCCCTCCTTCCGCCTCGCCAGGCGCTAAAAATGATCTCCAGCGACGACAACCCAAGTAGGGCTAACAGACCTTAGAGATCTTCGCCGAACTGGTCTTCGTCGTCCGAGTCCAGAAGCTTGGGCGGCGGCGCTTTCAGTTCGTCGCGGGTCAGATTGATGACGGCCGGAGCGCTGCGGGCGGTGAGGATGCTGGCATCCACCAGGCCTTCAGCGATCTCGCGCAGGGCGAGCACTGTGGGCTTGTCATTGTCGATCGGGACCAGAGGATCCTTGCCACCAGTCTGGATTTGACGGGCTCTCTTGCTGGAGATCATCACCAGCTGGAAGCGGTTGTCTACCTTGTCCAGACAGTCTTCGACGGTAATACGGGCCATAAATACACCTGTTGCGGGATGTGAAATTGACGAGACCGGCAATTCTAGCAAAAAATCGGCTGTCTTTGCATGGAGTATTCTCGCCAACCTCTTCTTGTCTACAGGTTCTTATCTATAGGCACAGCGCCCGAAAATCAAGCTTCTCCGAGCAGGGCCTGTAACAGCGTCTCGTTATTGCGATGCTGTTGGGCTTTTTCCAGACGGGAGGCGCGCAGGATGCAGCGCAGATCCTGGAGGGCAGAGTCGAAGTCGTCGTTGATCACCAGGTAATCGGCGGCATCGAAGTGGGAGATCTCCGCGCGGGCCTCACGCATGCGCTGCTCGATCACCTCTTCGCCGTCCTGGCCGCGGCCGGTCAGACGCAGGCGCAGGCACTCCAGCGATGGCGGCAGGATGAAGATGCTCTTGTTGGGCTGGATGCGGTCGCGCACCTGGGCAGCTCCCTGCCAGTCGATCTCGAGGATGACGTCCACACCACTGTCCAGCTGCTGCTGCACCCACAGACGTGAGGTGCCATAGAGATTGCCGAAGACCTCCGCGGACTCCAGGAAGTCGCCGTTCTCGCGCATCGCCAGGAACGCCTCGTGGTCCACGAAGTGATAGTTGCTGCCATCAACCTCACCGGGCCGCATGGGGCGGGTAGTGTGGGAGACGGAGACCCGCAGGGGATCGGGATGATCCTTTACCAGTGCCGCCACAAGGCTGGTCTTGCCTGCGCCGGACGGCGCGGAGATGGTGTAGAGGGTACCTCTGGCCATGGATCGGTATTCCGTGAATTCTGTGAGTGATTGATGCTGTTCAGGAGTGGGCGAACTATAGCATCAAGCGGCCGCCCGATGTGCCGGAAAATGGTCTGCAGGGGCTATAGAGAGCATCACAGTGGCCGCTCGCGAAACCACAGGTTGCAGACCCATTTTTCTCCCGCGCGGACCGGCAGGCCGCCGTGCAGGCTGTCCGGATGCAGTGCAGTGCTGCCCGCGGCGCAGTTGTGGAAGACCAGCAGCCGACCACGCCGGGCCTCGACCGTCTTGCGCAGCCTGGGGAACAGGGTGCCGCTGCCCGGCGCGTCGTTGAGGTAAAGGAGGCAGGTCACCAGGCGCTGGCCGCCGCGGACCATGCAGCGCCGGCCCGCTTCCGTTGCCGCGTCCCAGCCGTCGTAATGCGGTGCATAGCTCTGGGCCGGACCGTAGTGGACCAGTTGGAAGGGCTCCGCGTGCGCCAGTGCGATCCCCACCACCTCGCTGACCCGGCCCGCCAGGGCGCTGATCACGTCGTCGTGATCCTTGCGAATCCAGCACATGCTGCCGGTGCGGCCGTTGCGATTGATGCTGCCGCTGTCCTCCATGACCCGCGCTGGCTCGAGCCGATCCTCGGCTGCAGCCTTGAGGCGGCGGATCTCGCGGGTGGAAATGAAATCATCGAAGACGCAGACCAACGGCTCATCATGAACCGGAGTGCTGTCCTGGTAATGGGATCTGATCGGAGCGCTCATGGAGAATCTGCTGCCTCAAGCCGACGCGCGAATACCATAGCAAGCCAGTGGATGGCTGTCATTGTTGCTGATCAAAACACCACTCAACGTGACGTCTTGGTCCGTCGGGTAGGGATAGCGTGCAAAGGGTCCTCGGGCCACGGATGACGCGGATAGCGGCCCCGCAGATCCTTGCGCACCTCGAAATAGGAGCCGGCCCAGAAGCCAGCCAGATCGCGGGTCACCTGCACCGGCCGGCGAGCTGGTGAGAGCAGATGCAACAGCAGCGGCACTCTGCCATCGACTACGGCTGGTGTGGTGGTCAGCCCGAACATCTCCTGCAGCTTCACCGCCAGCACGGGTTCATCCTCTGAATAATCGATGGCGATGCGGCTGCCGCTGGGCACTTCCATATGGGTGGGTGCGAGTGAAGGCAATTGCGATGCCAGGGCCCAGTCCAGTGACTCGAGGTAATAGCGTGCCAGGGGTAGTCGATCGAGCTGATCGAGCCGGGTGATACCCTCCAGGCGCGGCGCCAGCCACTGCTCCATCCCGGCCAGCAGGGCCGTGCTGGAGACCTCCGGCCAGGGTGCGCCGAGTGTGCGCTGCAGCAGTCGCAACCGGCCCAGCAGCTGTTGGTCGTCCTCTGACCAGCGCAGCTCTCCGCGCTGTCGCAATGCCTGAATCAGTGCGTCCCGCACCGCTTCTGCGGGCAGTTTTTGCAGCGGGCGACGCTCCAGCACCACGGCGGCAATCCCCCGCAGTTCCTCGCCGACCAGGCGCCCCGCCTGATTGTCCCAGCGAATCTCCTGGCGCCATTGCCTTGCCTGAGGCAGTGCCTCCTCTATGGTAGAGGAGTCGATGGCCGCCGCGTGGAAGATGCGCGCGCCGGTGGCATCGCCATCCATATCAACGGCCACCAGTAGCGGGGCACGCGCCAGCGGATGATTCTCCGGCAGCAGTGCCTGTCCGCCACTGGCCAGGCGGTAGCGGATCGACGCGGCGGATTGGCCTGCCTGTGTCACCACGCCCTGGCGGATGGCCAGCCGGTCGGGCCAGGCGGTGACGAGCAGGAGCGACAAGGGTTGCAGTGACTGCGGCCGCAGATCGCAGTGGAGCCGCGAGGCCCATTGCCGTGCGGCGCGCTGCCAGCGAGGGAAGTCGGCCTTATGCTGCGCAGACTCGAAAGGCGCCGCCTCCATTATCCGCAGAATGTCGACTTCCGGTCCGCCGATGGCTTCCTCCACCCACGCGACCAGCCAGCAGGCCAGTGGCAGATAATCGTGGCGCGTCGCCGCGTCGAGCATTGCTGCCAGCCGTGGGTGCGTTGGCCATCGACTGCAGCGACGCCCCAGTCCGGTGAGACCTCCTGATTCGCCGTCCATGATGCCCAGTGATTCCAGCAGTTGCTGGCCGCTGGCCAGGGCCGTAGCGGGAGGGCTATCGATCCAGGGCAGTTGGGCTGCCTGGCTCAGCGGTTGCCGCATGCCCCAGCGCAGCAACTCGAACACCAGGCCGGACAGATCGGCCTGCAGGATCTCCGGTTCGCGGTGCGGTGCCAGCATCGTTTCGGCAGACCACAGCCGATAGCAGGTGCCCGCCGCTTCGCGTCCTGCCCGCCCGCGACGCTGGTCGGCGCTGGCACGGTTGACCTGACGGGTCTGCAGCGCGCCGAGGCCGGAGCGAGAGTTGAAGACCGGCACCCGCTCCATGCCGGCGTCGATGACGATTCGTACGCCGGGAACCGTGAGGCTGGATTCGGCGATGGAAGTGGACAGGATGACGCGACGTCGCCCTGTGCTGGCCGTCGGCGTGATGACCTTCTGTTGCTCCGCCAGGGGCAGCTGGCCGTGCAGTGGCAGGATGTCGATGTCGGCGGGCAAGCGCAGCTGCAGCGCCTGCTGCAGACGCCGGATCTCTCCCTGGCCGGGCAGGAACACCAGGATGTCGCCTTCGTTGTCCGTCAATGCTTCGCAGATCACTGTCGTCTGATGGAGGGTGATCCGTTCCCGCTCGGATTGCCGGCGAGTGTCACGCGCCGGCAGCGGTCGATGCACGGTGGTGACTGGCCACACGCGACCGGGGCAGTCGATCACCGGCGTGTCTTTGCCCATGACCCGCAGCAAGGCTCCGGTGTCCAGGGTCGCGGACATCACCAACAGTTTCAGGTCGCTGCGCAGCCCCTGCTGGACTTCCAGGGTCAGCGCCAGGCCAAGATCGGCTTCCAGGCTGCGCTCGTGGAACTCGTCGAAGATGATGCCGGCAACGCCGTCCAGCCCTGGGTCGTCCTGCAACATGCGTGTCAGGATGCCCTGGGTGACGATCTCCAGCCGCGTACGCCTGCCAACCCGTGATTCCCCGCGCACCCGATAGCCCACGGTTTCGCCCAAAGGCTCATTGCATTGTGCCGCCATGAAGCCGGCAGCCAGACGTGCCGCCACCCGGCGGGGCTCCAACAGCAGCCAGCGTCCCGCATCGGGCGTCGTGGCCTCCAGCAAGGCGAGCGGCACACGGGTGGTCTTGCCCGCCCCGGGCTGGGCAACCAGGATGCAGCGATTGTGCGTATCCAGAGCCGACAGCAGCTCGTTTAACACCGTTTCGATGGGCAAGGTCACTCGCGCCCGGCCTCTACGCTCTGAATGCGAGCCTGCCCATTGTCAGACACCATCAACACTGCCACCGCATCGTCGCGCAACTGGCGCTCCAGAGCTAACGCTTCTTCTTTGGGAGCAAACAGCGCTTCGATGCCGTAGCGCACCGCCAGATCATCGCCCTGACGATGGCGGTAGGCCACCCGTCCCCGCAGGAACAATCCCTGCGCAGGTTCCACGAGGCTGACTGAGGTGGGTTGATGAATGCCGTCGGCATCCTGTACCAGGGTGACATAGACGCGTTGGCCGGCACGAATATCCTGCACGGAGAACGCCTCGTCCAGGCTGCCAGCGGGGAAGCGGGAGAACTCGTATCCCAACTGGGCATAATTGCCACGGAACAGGGAGCGCGGGTCAACTGGCACGGTGTTGACACGTACCTCAGTGCCCGTCCACAGGGGCAGGGCAGCGTTGAGCTGCATGCCGATCAGAATCAACAGCTGCAGCATCACGGCGGCGATGAGGCCAATGGTGAGTTTCCTGCTTGCCGGAGTCATTCGGAAGCTCTCCCGTGCAGGTGTTTCCAGAACCGGGCCGCGGCCAGCATCAGCAGAGCGAATACCAGGAACAGCGCTGCAGCGCCCACATAGTTCCCCACCAGGTCGAAATAGCGAATGTTGGCGATCAGCAAGAGTGCCCCGAGTCCCAGTTTGAATGCGCGCGCGCTACCCGAGCGCAAGCCGTGCCACAGCAACATGATGCCCAGACCGACGAAGATCAGGTTCATGGCGACCTGGAACATCACTGCATGCTCTTCGTTGCGGGATAGCAGCACGGCCACCGTGACGGCCAGATGAATGGTAACCACCGCAACCATGACTGGCAGCGCTGCCAGATCGCGAACCAGGTAAAGGGTTGCCGCACCAGACAGGATCACGAGTATCCCCAGCATGTAGGGATGATGCCACTGTACCCCGAGCAGCCCCTCCCAGGGGCCGGCAAAGGTCATCACCAGCAGCGCTGCCATCAATGCGCCTGTGCCGATGTTCAGCAGGATGGTGCCGTATTCATGTGCCGGAAACTCGCTTGATGGTGACTTGCTTGGTGGAGACAGCCGGGCAACTGATCGCAACCGTATCCCCAGCGCGGCCAGCACCAACAGCAGGCTGCCGTTGATGAAGAACAGCTCTGCCTCCGGATCGAGGTAATAATCCGCCGCCCACAACCGCAGCACCAGATAGTTGACCCATGCCACCAGACTGAGAACGAAGATGGTGAAGAGCGTTCGACTGCCCCTCGGTTGCGCGAGCACATATAGCGTCAACGCCAGAAACGCGGGAAACAGGGTGATGTCATAACCCAGGGACACCTGCAGCGCGGCCCACACCACCGCCACTGCGAGCGTCTGCAGCATCAACCAGGGATCGCGCAGCAGCAGGGCGAAAGGAGCACAGCCAAGGGCCCACACCAGCACCCCGTCGGGCATGTGCTCTCCCAGATGATAAATCTGCGCAATCAGGATAATGGCTACGCCGTAGAAGGCATTGCCCAGAAAGAAAAGAGGAATGGCACTGTCGCGCTGCCCCTGCAACAGGCGGCGCAGCGCCAGTCCGTGAGTGCCGAGCGTCAACAACACCAGCCCGAGCATGCGCGCGGCCCGCGGAATCTCATTCCAGTTGGCGCCGATCAGGGTGATCAGGGCAAGTGCGATGAATACGTAGCCAAGGATGGTCAACAGCCCCTGGCCGCGACGTCCATCATCGGCCGGGTAGAGGGCGCGAATCTGCTCAGCCTGGTCCTGGGTGATTATGTGAGCATCAGCCCAGCGCTGGGATTCGATAGAAATAGTGTGCCTGGTCGAGCTGCGTTGCATAAGCAGGATCCGGGTATGTCGCCTTCCAGGTCCGGAGTAACTCAGTCCGGAGTAACTCAGAAGGCTGGGTGGAAGGCGACATTATAGTGCAGATCTGCGGATGTGGCGCGCTGGTCATTCCCGATAAGCTATTCCATCTGCTGATAATCGCCGATGAGGGTGCCTGTCGCGAGGATGTGCCCAGACATGGCCTCCAGCAAGCCTTCCTTATTGATGCCGTCTGGTAGGTTCAACTTTTTATCCAGGGCGTAGATACGAAAATTATACTTGTGAACCTTGCCATCCACTGGTGGCCTGGGACCGAAATAGCCCGATCGATTGGTGCCATTGATCCCATTGATCATGCCTTGCAGTCCCTCTGCTGTAACAATTGCGTCGGTGGGAAGTGCGGCTGGCAGTCCCGAAGCAGTGGCAGGTATGTTATAGGCGACCCAATGAACAAACGGCTGCGGCATGTCGACGACGGGGTCATCCAGAATGAGGGCCAGCTCCTGGGTGCCACTCGGTAGGCCTGTCCACGCGAGATCCGGCGAGACGTTGTCTCCGTAGGCACTGAAGCGCAAGGGGATAGCCGTTTCGTGGGTGAAGGCGCTACTGGTGACCCGAATGGAATCATTATCAGCGGTTGCAGAAACCTGTAGCCCTAGACTTAGAGCGACGAGTAGAGGAATGGGTGCCAACCGCTTTATTATATTTTGCATTCTGTAACTCCTGTCATAGCTTATTTTTAGGACTTTTCCCGCCGAGATAACGTATGTTTCCTCTAAGGAAACTAGTCAATCAAGAGAAAAAATGAAAGGGTTAAAAAGCAGATATCTTGTGCAGATTTCAAAAATCGCATTCTCGAGTCTATTGTCTATGGTGTCCTCAGATAAATCCGAACGTAGTGTTTGAGGATCTCATCCCAGCTGGTCGGCCCAACCACTGCGTCCTCTTCCGGCGCCAGGCTGAACGGATTCAGCTCCGAGTTGTCGAAAACTGTTGTGGAAAGAAGCCGGGTTCCGGCCGGCAATTGGATCGGCTCCCGGAGCGTATAGTTCATCTGCCAGTTGAAGTTGTAATTGGGGACGTTGATTAGTTGACGCTCATGACCATCTGGAAATCGCGCAGTGATGGACATGCCGACCCCTCGACCGTGCATCTGCGGTGCGAAGGCTTCCACGAGGACGTCGGTTTCGAAAGGAGCGCTCGCTACCTGGATAATCTCGTTAGATTTCCCGGCAGGGATTACGAAGTCAGCATTCTCCAGAACCAAAGTATTGATTGCCATCTCAGGATCGGTGTCCATAAAATGCAGACCGATCCTGGTGCTGTCTGTTGTGGCACGGCCTGAAGACAGGTACCTCACCTTAACAACCAGGTCACTGTCTTTTGATAGCAGGAAAGCCGACCCGGGCAGGAATTCATCCGTGCTCTTGCCCGGAACGAATAAGCTGACGAACTCGGTATCTCCGGCGGAAATCAACTCGAAAGGATCAACGGGAGGAGAGGCGCTGGCTACTGCATAAGTTAATACACTGTGCAGGACACTGGCATCTCCGGGCCAGTAGGACACTGCTTTTACCCAGGTATCCTGAACGAGGGGGATGTCCAAGCGCTCGTAAACGAAGTCGACGATTCCGGTGGCTGGGACACTGTACTCTGGAAGATCAACCACCAGGTCAGGCTCGCCAAGCGGCCACTGGGGAACCGCTAGTGGGCGAGCTGCTACAGGGTCCGCGTCCCCCTCTTTCCTGGCTCCATTGTCGATCCAGTACACCAGGAGAGCGATCTCGAAATCTGTTAGTTGATGAGTATCTGTCCATTCCCCGACTTGCTCATCAATCTGACCCGGTGGCATTCTACGGGTTAAAAGTACCTCACGAATCATGGGGCTCCAGCCTTGGAGCATGCGGTGATTCGTCATCGGCCATGGCGCAAGACCATCCTCAACGTGGCACCCGGCACATTTATTGATAAAAATTGGAGCCACATCTTCTTGATATGAAACTCCTTGAGATTCAAACTCGTTCCGATAGGTAAGATGGATAGGTGTTCCTTCCGTGTGGGAACTTACCACGGTGCTAGTCTCGCCAGTGAGAGCGGCTTCGATAGCAGCCTCGAGGGTAGGCTGGCCGCCGGCGTTCTCAGCCTCATTAATGGAGCCGCGATACAGTAAATTCAGGCGTTGAGAGTCTATGAGGAAAACCTCCCCAGAGCGCTTGACATCCAGGCTAGAGGAGACAACCTGGGCAGAATCAAGTAGCACTGGCAAATCCATGCCAATCGCTATCATTTCCTCCCGCGCAGAATCTCGCGATACGTTGGTGCCGGGATTCAATGCGGCGACGAACAGGCTATCGTCCTGAAATCGCTGTTGCAGCGACGCTGCCTCAGCCACTGCTTGGCGAGAAGCAGGGTCATCAAACTGCTGAACGATCAGAAGGATGAGGTCGGAGCTGACGCGACTCATCTGGTAGAAGTGACCGCTCTGATCGTAGAGACCAAAGTCTGTAATCGACTTAGCGAAAAGTGGCATACTGCAGGCGCCCAGTGCTGAGATAAAACTCAAGAGAAGAGGGAACCGCATCCGCGCAGTCACGGCCTTTCTCCGAATACGGGAGCTGAAGGAAACTGTCGTGAGTTTATAATATTAGTAGGGACCTCGGCGTCAGGACCAAAGGAAAAGCAGAAGAACCCATAAATCATTATGTTGTCTGCATTTAGTACGGCCCATTCGGCGGTGTAATAGTCGGCCTGACCCAAAGGTGGCAACTCTTGAATGAAAACCCGGTTCCCCACGGGTTCAAACTGGAAGCCGATGTCCATCGGCTCCACATCGTTCTTCTTCAGCGTTAGCTTCACTAAGCGCACATAATCGTTGAATCGGAGTAGCAGATCGCGTGGAGCCTCCGCAAGCACTTCGTCATGTCTTGGAGCGGTATCGTATTCAATAGCCAAGACGTTGCGGCGGCCATGATTGTGCTGAGCGAGCACCGACTGCATGTGTAACAGTAGCAACAATGTAGTAACCAATCTGAATACTGCAACCATAATGAAGTCCGAAGCACCCAACTCATGAATACCAAGTAAAGCTTTCAGTGACCTCCACTGCGAAGCTATATATATGAGACATGTGTCCCCCAAGTTGTCTTCGAATATACCCAATCCACCTCAAGTGATGAGTACCTAAATCTCGGTATCTCATGCTATTTTCGAAATCCGCATGACATCTGAAACTAATCGAACCTTTCAGTCTGTGCTTGAGGCGGGTATGTGGTTTAGATTGTCATGTACCTACGGACTAAGCTGCAGGATGCAGAGAATAGCTACTACCTAGGAGAGCCTGGAACGCTCTGGGTTCCCCGGAGGCGCAGCACTGCGGTTCATCCCACTAAAATAATAAAGAAAGGAACGTAGAGATGAGCATCTTCGATATAACGTTAGTATTGGCAGCCTCACAGACACTGTTTCTCTGTATATCCGCATGGATATACCAGCGAAGGACATATATTGGACAGCTTCTGATTGTTTTTTCGCTAAGTACACTCGCCTACCTGTACTTCATCCTGATGAAGCAAACATCAAGTACGCTGGAGGGCTATATTCTCGCGAGGATTTCTTTTCTCATCCCGGGAGTAATTTGGCTCTTAGCTTTTGCGCTATTCCAGCATGAGAAGAAAGTACCCATCTATGCCTGGGTGCTGATAGGCACCTATTTCTTCCTAAAGGCATATGGGACCGCGTATTACAATATGCATCCTGAGCAACTCAGATTTGGCCTCCGTCACACACTAGTGCACATCGTGCCACAGCTGATCAATATCGGGATTTATATACACACTCTCTGCTTGGCAGGTCTCGAGTATAAACAGGATCTGATCGAGGAGCGGAGACAACTCCGTGTGTCCTTCGTGGCGGTACTGGGGACGTTCTGGCTGGTGGTTTCGTTGGATGTGTCCTTCTCTGTTCTGTTGAGTGGAGGTCTTAGTGCTGTATATGAGTCGAGCATGGCAATTCAAATGGCACGTGACATACTGATGTTCCCCACATTGCTGGCTGTTAACCTACTTTTGTTCAGAATCACCAACATTGGATTTGGTACGGTTGAAGCCATTGAATCCAATCGAGTGACTAAAGAGCCTGGTTTAGAGGTTTATGATTCAAAGGACATCCTGATAAAAGACAAACTACTGGATGTCATGGAGCGAGAGAAAATCTACTGCCAATCGGGGCTTACAATTGGATATCTTGCAAAGCACCTCAGCGTGCAGGAGTACAAACTTAGATCTGTGATAAACAGGATGTTGAAGTTCAACAATTTTAGTCAATTTTTGAACAAGTATCGGATTAGTGATTCGGAGAATCGGTTGATCACCACCAATGACCCTATTTTCAATATTGGCCTGGATGTTGGATATACATCGCTATCCTCTTTTCACAAGGCATTTAAAGAAGCTCACGGAATTACCCCGAAGGAATTCAGAATACTGAATCGAAAAATAGAATCTACGAATACGCTTGGAAAAACTCCTCTATTTTCTCTATGAAAATTCTCAATTTCAGCATGCCGAGATAAAAAGACACCTTGGGGAGAATTACTCTCCTCAAGGTGCTAAGCCGGTGATAAGCCGGAGATCAAACGAAGAGACCATACGTAAAACAGTTTCATCATTGCACAGATCTCGCATTTGACCATGCGTAATCTGGAATATCACATATCGGTTTTAGAGAAATAACTGTCGAATCCTTGATCTAAACGAGATTTTCCTGGAGATCAGCAGAAGGTTTCTTGAAGTTGAAGCCTTGGTTCTTAAAAACCCCATCCTCGGATAAGCCTTCTTGCTAGTGACATATTCAGTGTTGGCGCCCCGCATCCGCTAGTTTCTAAATACAAATTTCAAAAAGCGCATTTGATTCTTGAATTTCCGTAGGAGGTATTGCATTTCAGGCACTGTCAAATGAGTAGCCATTGCTAGTATGACCAGGTGATCTACGTTCTATAAATAAAAATAACCTGGGAGTCACATAGAAGAATGAAAAAAAAATCAGAATTCGTTTTAACAAGTGCAATGAAGTCTAACGTGGCTCTCAGGCATGCTATTCGCGCGTGCCTCATAGCCTCATTGGGAGCGCCGGTGCTCACAGTAGCCCAGCAGGAGCCGGAAGTTGAAGAAGTAGTCGTGACCGGCTCATACATCAGAAACAGCGCATTTGCTCAGAATTCTCCTGTGGAGACCGTTACGCAGGAAGATCTGCAGGTGTCTGGAGCCCCCAACATGTCTCAATATATTCGTGACATGACTTATACGCAGGCAACCGATGTGGTCAAGAATATACTGGCTCCTGGCGGACAGGTAGGCGCAGGTGCCAGTTTTAACCTGAGGGGATTAGGGGCCAACTCAACTTTGATGCTGATCGACGGTCAACGGTCACTAGTATCGAACGTCAACCGTAATCTTCCTGAGATTGCTCTCAGTCGCATAGAAGTCGTACTCGACGGCGGATCTGCAACTTACGGATCCGATGCGGTAGCAGGCGTCGTTAACATCATTACAGATAGAACCTTCGAAGGCTTCAAGGCCAGAACCTACTATCAGCGCACCGAAGATGGGGCTATGGAAGACTTTACCAATGCCGCCATGTGGGGCACGAGTCTTGGAAGCGGAATTCATTACACCGGGGCCTTGGAAGTTCGCAAAAAGACAAGTCTGATGATGTACGAAAGACCTCGTATGATGGATGTCTCTGCAACTACCGCCCCATCTGGCAACCCAGGATCCTTCAAACAAGTAGTGGGTGCGGATCCGGGCATCAATATGTACGGCCACCACGGCGGCGTACTCGTTGGTAACATTCTTACAGATCCGAGCTGCGAAACCTTCAACGAAGGGTTTCCGGAGCACGGTCAAGGAGCTGGGGCAATACCTTCCGGTCACCTCCTTTCTTCCGGGCAATGCGCCTACGAATGGACCTTGCATAGTCCTTACGCACCGGGGCAGGAGGACTACAGTCTCTATAATACCGTCACCATAGAGGCCAACGATTGGCTGCGTCTTTCCGCAACTCTCTTCAATAATTACCATGCGAGAGATGGTGAGGTTCTGCCCGTCTCTTCAAACGGCGGAAACGACCGCGACGTCGCCTTGATCCGGGCGGACCACCCTGCCAACCCCTACGGATTCGATATAGTGCCATGGTCTTGGCATGTGTTTGCACAGGCCTATACCCATCGCCCATCTATTCTCAGTGATTCAGGTAACAGGCATACCAACGATCGCGAGTCGCTGAATCGAGCTGTATTTAACGCTGAATACGATATTGGAGCTTCGTGGAACGGTTACACCTCCTATAGTCAGCAGGCAACAAAGGATATGTCCGATCTGAATTATATTCATACGGGCAAATTACAACTCGCGCTTGCAGGACAGGGTGGGCCCAACGGAAACGAATACTTTAATCCCTTTGGGTCAGCAGATCCCCGCTCTCCGTACTTCCAGGCGGGCGTGACAGATAATTCTCAAGAGTTGACAGATTGGCTATGGGTTAATGATTCAGGATTTGTGTCCGAAGAAGAAGAGCTCGAAATCCTGGAATCGGTTGTAAGCGGAGAATTGTACCAACTTCCAGCTGGCGTTGCGCAGATGGCCCTAGGATATCAGTATCGAGATCTCTGGCTAAGACGATTTGCAGATCCAAATAGAACTGCTCACCCTGGGATTCAGTACAACGGGTCTTCATATCTCTCTCCTGTCCCGGAAGACGAAACTTACCGTTCCGAAGTTCATGCCGTTTTCATGGAGCTGCAGATTCCAATTCTTGAGTCATTGGATGCTCAGCTTGCAGTCCGTCATGAAAATTTCAAGACATTCAATTTGGACGCAACCACTCCCAAGGTCTCCTTAAGATGGGAGGCATTGCCAACTTTGGCAATAAGAGGTTCTTGGGGAGAAAGCTTTCTGGCACCAACACCTTTTGACGCCAGGCCATTCATCCCTGATCAAAGCTGCGCGGAAACTTACACGGGCAGAGACGAAATATCAGGAAGCAACCTGGCCGGTGGGATCTCTTGCTCGTCTGGGAACCCTACTTTGCAACCTGAATCATCCGTTATTCAGAACGTAGGCTTCACATGGGAGCCGGAGGGTGCATTGACGGGCCTGAGTGTGTCCTTGGATTACCAGGAAATCGAATATGAGGATAGGATCATGTCGCTCTCCTATGTGGATACAGTGGATAACCAGTTCAAATTGATGCTGGCGGCGACAGGAATTTCAGCGGCAAATTACGATCCGACTCCCGGTTCTGCTACGCGCAATGCTGCTAACGCATGGCTGGCGACGCTTCCTCCTGCAGGTCCTGGCAGCAACAAGATAGACCGCTTTCCAACGGGGGAAGTCAAAAAAGTCTATCGCCAAGCGGCCAATATCAGCTCGGTTTGGATCGATCTATTTGATGCGAACGTCAATTACTCTTTCGATACGAACAATTTCGGCAGCTTCTCGACAAACTTGCAGGCCTCATACTACACGGACTACCGCTATGAAGGACTCAGCGGCGGGGTGATTGATGCGTTGGGTAAGCAGAATGATAGCACTGACATCGTGCCACCTCTTCCGGAGTTCAAGGCCAGCTTGCGCCTTAGCTGGTACCGAGGTAACCACAGTGCCGCGATCACAGCCAACTACTGGCACGACGTGGAATTCGACGCCAAGGTATTTGACTACTATGGAGATATTCGCCCAGGTGGCCCGATCGGGACTCCCCGAAACATAAAGGGAGAGCACATTGTGAATGCCAGGTACGGATTAATCCTTGACCAATATTTCGACAGCGAGTTCAACGTCAGCGTTGGAGTAAACAATGTCTTCGATAAGATGCCGCAGCGCCTAGGTGTGCTGGGCGGATTCGAAACACGCCTGTCGACTCCGTGGGGAAGACAGTTCTACGTATCCTTGGACTGGACACCAGGATTCTAATCCACTCAGCTATCACCCGATCACAAGGAGGTGGTTCGGGTTTTCGTCAACATCAACATGCAGGAGATTATGATGAACTCTGCAAATAAATCAGGTTTAAGATATTTCGGTAGAATTGGTTTTCTGTACGTTTCCGGTCTTCTTGGAGCGGTAAGTTATTCTCATGCGGATACAGATCTCACATTCCACAAAGATATACAGCCAATCATTCAAGAGAAGTGTGTTAACTGTCACCGTGTTGGTGGGGCTGGGCCAATGCCGCTTACCAGCTGGGAAGAAGTCTCCCCATATGCGGGCCTGATCATGTATAAGACGGGTCTGAAGGACAAAACGGGAGCAATGCCCCCGTACTACATTGAGCGCGACAACGGAATTCAGGACTACAAGAGTAACCCATCCCTGAGCGAAGACCAGATCGCAATGATCGCAGATTGGGCTCAGAATGGTGCTCCCAGAGGGAACCAGGCAGATGCTCCAGAGCCACTTGAGTTTAGTGACGAGTTGGCGTGGCGCAGCGGCACCCCAGATATTGTCATCCGCAGCGCGCCGATCACCATGAAAGCGGGACAACCAGACTGGTGGGGAATTATTCCAGATATCGAGATTCCGATAGATGAGGATAGATACATTCGGCAGGTTGAAATTCGAGAAGTCAATGACGTTGACCGCAGCAAGATTGCCACCAGTGTAGGCGGACAGTTCATTGTGCATCACATGCAGTGGGCTATACAGGGATTCGACGAGGACGGAAATCCTATCGAAGACCAGAAAACCAACATGCCGATTCACGAACTTGGCCGCATGCCGGATATCTTCGATCCGAAGGCAGGAAGGCTGCTCCCAGCGAATGCCAGGGCAATCAGCAACAACACCGTTCACTTGCACTCAAATGGTGTCGACACTACCGCACAGATAGAAATTGCGCTGTATCTGCATCCTAAAGGTTATGAGCCTGATTACGACATTTCCCGAGTAGCATTGGGAGATGGAATAAACATGAGCATTCCTGGTAACTCTACAGAAACAGAACTCCACTCTTATGCCGTATTGGCTAAACCCACGAAGATCTCCGCATTCGAGCCACACTTGCACGGCCCGGGAGCACGGATGTGCCTCGAGGCGATATGGGGTGCAAGCTCAGAAACACTGTCCTGCGTTGGTTACGATCATAACTGGGTGATCAACTACACCTATGCGGATCATGCCCAACCGTTACTTCCTGCTGGAACGATTCTTCACGCTACAGCCTTCATGAACAATTCCCAGAGCAACCCGAACGTGTTGGATCCAAGGAACTGGCAGGGCGCTGGAAACAGAACCGTAACGAACATGTTCATTGATCTCGGGATTCAGTTGGAAATGACTGAAGACCAGTTCCTTGAGGAAATGGTAGCTCGCAGAGAAATGCTCAATCTCACCGTAGGAGATACAGTGCCGGGTTGTCCGCTTTGTATGATGCCGATCGTTAATCCTCTTGAGCTTACTGAAGAAGACAAGAAAAATATGACGCCTGCTCAGATCAAGTATTGGGAAGTAAACTAATGAACAGAATAATATGGAATGCAACTAAATTCCTCTCCTTGTCCTTGTTGCTAGTAGGCTCAGCCTATGGGCAGAACAACTACAATAGAGGGCAACACATCGAGGTCGCTTATGAGGGCTGGGAAGCAATGCCGGACGGCAGTTTTAACCTGCACTTCGGTTACCACAACGAGAACTGGGAAGAGATGCCGACAATTCCGATTGGAAGTGACAACTTTTTCTCCCCAGGATTGGAAGATCAGGGGCAACCCACCTACTTTCAACCGAGACGCAACCGCTTTGTCTTCACGGCAAATGTACCTGCGGACTTCGGAGACCAGGAGTTGGTCTGGACTTTGACCTCTCCTAACGGGGAGACGCGAAAGGCCTATGGCAGCCTTCTGCCCGACTATGTCGTTAACAAGGACCTCATCCAGTCGGAAACTGGAGCCTTCGGGGGTGCCGGAGGTTCTGCGGATGGAGACATGAACCAATGGCCAACGCTTACTGTTCTCGAGAGCACCATGCGGCAGGCACGAACAGGTGAGTGGATAACCGTGGTGGCCCAGGTTGAGGATGACGGTTACCCCAAGACTCGCCGAGGGCCACAGGAGCGATCGCCGGAATCGGAGTGGACAAGGATTACCCGGGCTCCGATGATTTCCACTGTAGACAAGGTCAATGGACTGCATTTGTCCTGGATCGTGTATCGGACGGACGATGGCGGCGACGGCAATTCCGTGGAGTTCGATCCCGCCCAGATCGCTGTGTGGGAGGATACCCGTCCTTCCAACAACTCCCCCTGGAGCCGCTACTGGGTGCCACCACCCGTACCGGAAGATGGAATCTATGAAACCAAAGTCATGTTCAAGGAGCCGGGAACCTATGTGCTTCTGGGGAGAGCCGACGATGGCGGGCTTCACCATGACCAGTATGTCACAGTGGATGTCTCGGGTGAATCGATAGCGGATCTTAGGCAATGAGCGTGCGCCACGGCAGCTTTGCAGGTGCTGTCGTGGCGACACCTTGCAGAAACTGCAGATATATGTCGAAGCGAACACCCACAATCGGAAGTCATGCAATGAAAGAAAAACAAGAAATCGAAAGAGAGTTGGTGTTGGATACAAAGATAGCTTTTTCGCGGCGTGATCTCCTGAAGCACATGAGTCTTGCAGGCGGTGTGGTAGCGCTGGGAGGTATGGCTGCATCACATACACCAGTGGCAAACGCCGCCGCTGCACCAGAGTTACCACAAATCCGAGTCAGGGAGGCGTTCGAAACCTTGACCTCAACGGAAAGTGAGACACTTGATGCCATGGTGTCAAGAATACTCCCCAGCGATGAGAATGGCCCAGGAGCATATGAGGCCCGTGCAGTGCACTTCATTGACCGCGCGCTTGCCGGGCCAATGGCTTCGGAGCGGGAGAAATACGCTAACGGTTTGGTTGCTTTGAATGATTATACCCAGACTACCAGATCGAAAGTTTTCCATGCGCTCACGGCTGACGAGCAGGACGAGGTTCTGGCAGCCATGGAGTCAGGAGACTTGGCCGCGTATCCTGGGGCGGGCATTCAATTTTTCAATATGGTAAGGACTCACACCATAGAAGGAACATTCAGTGACCCATATTATGGGGGAAACCGCAACTTCGTGGGTTGGGATATGCTGGGATATCCGGGAGTACGGATGGGCTCTTCGGTAGACGATGTGAGCAAGGGCGAGGCTCTGGAGCCCAGCCGTCAGTCAGCCTACGACATCCCACCCTACACCAAAGATCCTGTGCGGACGTCACCGCGCGCACAAGTGTCGGGAGACTCTGTCCATGGCCATTAAACTCGGCAAAACTGATGTCGTTGTTATAGGTTTAGGGGCGGTCGGGGGAGTTGCTGTTCTGCCACTGGTG
>Ga0233365_1000214_pt1 | contig 28185 bp, 16 predicted proteins | sample ElkDunMinimDraft_27_FD_191535 | JGI IMG/M metagenome (GOLD analysis project Ga0233365, IMG submission 191535) | Fecal eukaryotic communites from dung pellets of Tule Elk in California, USA - Elk Dung C36 | ecosystem: Host-associated > Mammals > Digestive system > Large intestine > Fecal | place...
CATTACGCAGAGCAGCGGTACCCCCGGCGGCGGCTTCGATATACAGATCAGGGGGCGCAACAGTTTACGAACCGAGGGTAATGCGCCCCTGTATATCGTTGATGGTGTTCCTTTTTTAAGTGATAGTCAGAGTTTTAGCGGACTTTCTTTTTCTATATTGGCTAATACTTCGAATAATCCGTTGCAGCTGATCAATCCTGACAATATTGAAAGTATCGAGGTGTTGAAGGATGCCGATGCTACGGCTATTTATGGTTCGCGCGGTGCAAACGGCGTGGTGCTGATTACTACTAAAAAGGGCATGCAGCAGCCTACGGTATTTTCTTTACAGAGTCATACGGCTGTGGGGGTGTTGCCTCGTTTTATGAAGTTGCTGAATACGGCTGATTATCTTGATTTACGGCGTGCTGCTTTTGCTAACGACGGTGTTGCGGAATATCCTGCCAATGCTTATGACGTGAATGGTACATGGGATGCTGATCGGTATACCGACTGGCAAAAAGAATTGCTGGGTGGAAAAGCGGTAAGTCAGCAGGTGTCTGCAAGCGTGCGTGGAGGCGATAAAAGAAACAGTTTTATGGTACAGGCAAGTACCGCTAAGGATGGTACGGTGTTTCCGGGTGATTACGGAAACAAACGCAAGAATATCCTGGCGCAGTTCAGCCATATAACGGCTGATGATAAATGGAAAGTACAGACGCAGTTTCTACGGGGTGAAAGCCACAACCTTTTGCCGGGTACGGATCTTACACGCGAGGCACTGACGCTGGCACCGAATGCTCCTGCGCTCTATAATGCGGAAGGAAGCTTGAATTGGGAAAACGGAACGTGGAACAATCCACTGCGCTGGAAAAATCAAACCTACCGCTCTTTAAATACGCAATGGCTCAACGCATGGGATATTGAGGGTAAGTTAAGTAAAGATTTAACGGTTAGGCTGCAGGCGGGGTTCAACGAAAGTGATACGGAAGAGTTGAAACTTAGCCCGCATACCATCAATAATCCTGCGGCGGGATTAGACAGTTCGCGTTCTACTTCTTATATCAACAATGCGCAGGCTAAAGGCTGGAACATAGAACCGCAGCTGCATTACAATAAAAAGATAAACCGCCATACATTTAGTGTATTAGTGGGTACTTCATTCCTTTATCAGGAAAATATGCAGAAAACATGGTATGCATCGAACTTTACTTCCAACAGTCAGCTGGCAAACCTGTCTGCTGCTAAATCGGTACAGCTGATCAATAACCAGATGAACCAATACAACTACAACGCCGTATTTGCTCGGGTGAATTACCAGTTTTTTGATAAGTACATCGTAAACCTTACCGGACGCCGCGACGGTTCCAGCCGTTTTGGTTCGGACAGGCGGTGGGGGAATTTTGGAGCGGTGGGTGCTGCATGGTTGTTCAGTAGGGAGAAGCTTTTTGAAGACAGCAGTTGGTTAAGCTTTGGTAAGCTTCGTGCAAGCTACGGTACAGCAGGTAACGACCGTATCGGTGATTACCAGTATCTGGATACTTATGGGGTATCGGGCGGTATGTACGATGTGGGTGGTCTGTCACCGCAGCGTTTGTATAATCCGTATTTCAGTTGGGAAAGTAATTTGAAAAAGGAAGTGGCTTTGGAATTGTCGTTGTTTAACAACAGGGTAAGCCTGTCGGGTGCCTACTATCAGAATGAATCGTCTAACCAGCTGGTGGGTGTACCGCTGCCGGGAACTACGGGGTTTGGCAGTATTCAGGCGAACCTGCCGGCTACGGTACGCAACTCTGGTTGGGAGTTTGAATTTAGGGGGCAGTTGGTTGATGCGGTGGATTGGAAGTGGTCGTTGAACGGAAATATTTCTTTTAACAGAAACAAACTGCTTTCTTTTCCAGATTTGGAGGGATCTACCTATAAAAATACGTATGCTGTGGGATACCCGGTGTCTATGCAGTACGTTTTTGAATATGAAGGTATTGATCCGGTGACGGGACTGTATAAGTTTACCGATTTTAATGGCGACGGTAAGATTACGGCTGCCGATGATAAGAAAAGGATTATTGACCTGACGCCGGATTTTATTGCAGGTTTTGGGCAGAATCTTTCTTACAAAAATTGGTCGCTTACCTTGTTTTTTCATGCAGTGAAACAGCAGGCAGTTGGTTACAGGGCAGGCTGGGGAATGCCGGGAATGCCGCACAACCAGCCTGTGACGTATGACAGCGAACCGATACAGAATCCTTCTGCCGGTTTTAAAAATGAAGCTACAACGGCTTATAGTCAGTTTACACAGAGTAACGGTATTTTAGAAAATGCGTCCTTCATCAGGCTTAAAAACATCAACCTGTCGTATAGTATACCGGAAGTTTTTGGTTCGAAACTGAAAGGAACGGTCTATGTATCGGGACAGAATGTACTGACTTGGACGCGATATAAGGGATTGGATCCTGAAAGTCTGAGTAACTCTTCCGTGCCTCCGCTGAAGGTGTGGTCGTTTGGTTTTGTTCTGAATTATTAATGGTGAATGTAAATATTTTTAAAGATGGAAAAAACAGCTAAATATAATAAAATAATAGCGTTAATGGGACTTTGCCTGTTGTGCGCATGTGAAGACTTTATCGATCCCGATCAGCCGGGTACGCAGATAGTGGCAGAAGAGGTTTTTAATGATAAAAAGATGACAGAAGCCGCTATGGCGGAAAACTATGTAAGGCTTAGGGATCGGGTGCTTCTCAACGGAAACAGCACGGGGCTTGGCGTAACAATGGGACTGTATACGGATGAACTGCAGAACTGGCTGGTAACAAATAGCTACCACCAGTCTTTGTATACCAATACACTCACGGATAGTGAATCGGCGGTTAAAAATTTGTGGGACGGTTCTTATCAGGTGATCTACCAGTGTAACAGGATTATTGAAGGGGTGTCTTCTTCAACAGGCATTGCTCCCGCAGATAAAGAGGTGTTGTTGGGCGAAGCTTACTTTGTACGCACGCTGGTGCATTTTTACCTTGCACAACTCTGGGGAGCGGTACCTTATGTAACGGGGACCGATTATACGGTTAATCGCAGTATTCCAAAAATAGCGGAGAGTGAGATGGGTAAACTGCTGGTCGCCGATGCGGAAAAGGCATTAGAGCTTTTGGAGGGAGCACCGTCCGTGAACAACTACCGTCCCAATGCGGCTGTGGTATCGACATTGCTGGCAAGAATGCACTTATATGGCAAGCAGTGGCAGCAGGCATTATATTATACCGATGAGGTGATTGGTTCTGGTAGATACAAGCTGGAATCCGATATGTCAAAGGTGTTTCTTAAGGAGAGTACCGGTACGCTGTGGCAGTTGCGGACTGGTGTGGAAGGGGTAAATACCCTGGAAGCTCAAACGTATATTTTTACTTCGGTTCCGCCGCCTACATTATCGCTTTATTCTGGTTTGGTTTCTTCTTTTGATCCGCAGGACAAACGCAGGGAATTATGGATTGCTAAACCGGCTGGGGCTGCACAGGATTATTATTACAGCAACAAATACAGGGAACGTCAGAATACATCTGCTTCAAAGGAATATTCGGTGGTGTTCAGGCTAGAAGAACTTTATTATATACGCATTGAAGCCAATCTTCATTTGGGTAATTTCCAGCAGGCATTGGAAGACTGGAACATGTTGCGTGAGCGTTACGGATTGGAATTGTTTTCTGAAATACCGCAGAACTGGGAATCATTGCTGTTGCAGGAACGCCGTCATGAGTTCTTTTGTGAGTTTGGTCACCGCTTTTTTGATTTGAAAAGAACGGGAAGGCTGGCTACGGAGCTGGTTGTGGCTAAACCGCAATGGAAGTCGTTTTTTGCCAGGTTGCCGCTGCCGCAGTCGGAATTATTGTTGAATCCTAATCTTCTTCCGCAAAATGAAGGCTACTAGTATAAAAATAGTAACGCTGCTGTCGATACTTACGTTGTGCTTTTCTGGTTTTGCTCAAGACCGGTTGGAAGAGGTGCAGTCGGTTGTTGATACTGAAAGTTGGTACGATCTGCGGCAGGTAAAGCTGTCGGACGATGGACGATGGATTGCCTTTAAGAAGGATCATGTGGGTGACAGTCTTTTTATATCTGATACGCATACGGGAAAGATTAAAGGTTTTGGAGACAATACCGCATTTGATATGCGTACCGATACAGGGGAGTTGTTGCTTAAAAATAATTCCGGCTGGATTTATGGTAATCTGAAGAAGGATGTCTGGAAAACGCTTCCTTTTAAAAAGCAGTATTTTTTTAGCGGTACTATGCGTTGTCTGCTTTGGAGAGATGATAATGTACTTGGTAGCTATGATCTGAGAAACGGAAAAAAGATAGATGTGGATGCGGAGTTGGCTGTGGTTGACGAAGTATTTATAGCGGAACATACAAGAGCGGTTGTTTATACCAGAGCGAACGAAGGCAGGTTTGAAGTGTACCGGATGGATGGCAGCACTTTTAAAAGTACATTTGTAACAGTGGTGGACGAGAAGCCTTTCGGGGTGGTGTTTGATCCAGTAGGGGATACTTTTGCTTTTTGTACTAAGACCAAATCAGGAGGAAATGTGATGTTTGTAGCGGTACCGGGAAAAGATGGTTGGAAAACGATCGTTCGACCTTTAGGACATCAGTGGAACGGTCAAAAAATGATGTTGGATGGGCAAAAGTCTTCCGTATATTTTGAAACGGCTGATTCTTTGAAGATGAAGGTTAAGAATCCTATGGTGGAAGTACGTCACTCGCTTGAGGAACAGCAGGAAGCAACCCGTCTGCATCAGGTGGTGTGGGATTATGGCAGGAATACCGAAACCATTTTGTGCCATCCGGAACTGTCGCAGGTTTTTAATACGGCAGTACCCGGTGTGTTTTTGGGTTTTGATACGCGTTCCTACGATTTAAGGGATACACGTAGTATTGAACATGCCGATCTGGTGCTGTTGGTAGGGGATAAGTCGCTGCTTATTGAAAAGGATGTGGAACTTCTTTCCAACCATATACTGGTTCATCCGAAAAAGCCGTATGTACTATATTATAAATCGGGTTTCTGGTGGTCTTATAATTTGAAAACGGGTAAAAAGATTTGTCTGAATGCCAAGCTTCCGTATGGATTTGAAAACTACGATAAAAATTACCTGTATGCGGCTTCTCATTACGGTGCAATGAGTTGGGGTGCGGATGCATCGGTGTTTTTGTATGACCGCTACGATGTTTGGAAGTTCAATCTCGACGGCAGTGGTTCGCAAAGAATTACGAAGGGTAGGGAAGAGGGATTAACCTACCGCAATGCGGAAGATGCGCTCGTGACTTTGGATTTTCTGCGTACGTTTTCTATCATGCTTCCTGCGATATCTGATGAAGATTATTTGCTGTTTAAGGTGCACCATCCCGAAACGGAACGATACGGTATTGCTGCCATGACAATGTTAAACAGTTTAAAGATGCTTTTTCCGTTGGATCGCTACAGATACCGATGGGTTGAAAAGGTTGGTAGAAAGGAGCTGATTGTGAAAAGATCGGGACACAATGTACCGCCGCAATTTATGATTGTTCAGAAGGATGGCAGTGTACGGTGGAAGTACCATACCAACGAGAGTCATATCGATAAACCGTTCGGTGATGCCAGACTGGTTACCATACCTCTTGAAGACGGTAAAACGTCAAAAGCGGCTTTGTTTTATCCTGCCGGGTTCGAACCGGGAAAAAAGTATCCGATGGTCGTGTATTATTACGAAAAAACTTCTTCACAAATAAATGATTTTGTGGTGCCATCCTACTTGAATCAGAACGGTTTTAACCGTACCGTTCTTACGCAGAACGGATTCTTTGTCTTGAATGTGGATATGCGTTATAAGGACAATGAGGTGAGCAGGTATCTTTTAGAGGATACCAACCGTATTCTGGATGGTGTTGTTGAATTGGAACCAGGAGTGGATGCGGAACGTCTGGGAATGTTCGGCTTTTCGTTTGGTGGCTATGAGGCGCTTTATCTTATCGGGCAGAGCAATCGCTTTAAGGCAGTGGTTGCCGGTGCAGGTGTTTCTGATCTGTATGATATTTATTATGGTGAAAAGGATAAGGGAAGTCTGGGGATGGAAGTTATTGAGAATGTGCAGTTAAGAACAGCTGCTCCCTACCAGAATCCGAATTTCAATAAAATGAATCCGATAATGTTTGTTGATCGTATTGAAACACCGCTGCTGTTATGGAGTGGTGATGCCGATTACAGGGTCAGTAAGAACCATAGTGTAAAGATGTATCTGGCATTGAAAAAGCAGAAAAAAGAAGCAGCGCTTCTTTTGTATAAGGGGGAATACCATACCATTGATAAACCTGAAAACCAGAAGGATCTTACCCAGAGGATTCTTGATTTTTATAAGGACAAGTTGAAATAGTTTTTTTTCATATTTATATTTATTAGTTTACAGATGAAAGAGGCCCTTTGGCCTCTTTCTTAAATTTAGTTCATTCGCTGGAACAGCGGTTTTTCACAAGCGACATCGTTTATGGACCATTTGCCGTAAGCGTTGTGTTGAACGCCGTTTACTAGTGCGGTACATGCTATACCTGCGACATTGCTACATTCTACCAGAATTTCACATGGTCTTGACGGGTCAAGAGTCACGTACCCTGTTTCGTCCGCAAGAACGGTTGTTTTACTGCTGTGTGACGCAAATGCTGCCACTGCGCTTAATACCACTACTCCCAATGGTAAAAAGCTTTTCTTAAAATTTTTCATATTATAAAATTTTCGTTAGTGCCTACTGTTTCACAGGGTTTCAGCTTGTCCCTGACTGCTGCGCAGCAATATCTTTATTCGTAAACCGATTTTCTGAATTTTGTTATTATAAAAGTTTTGCCACCGATTCCAAAGAGGTATGCTCCATGTGCGGATAGTTCGGTAACGGGTGTTTTGTTGTAGCGGTGCAGGTAAAAGCTGTGACTGTAGGCAAGATCTCTTAGATCGTACACGTCGATAATATCTGCTTCGCTGTACATCTGCCGGCGTTCGTTTCTGCCCATGCGTTCGCTTAGGATAAAAAGGTAGTTGCCTGATGTAGCGGCTGCTTTGTTGACGAATACAGGTTTTTCGGACATCTTTAACTGTTTTTTCTGTTCCAAGTACGCTATGGTGAAATTGGGTCTGCTTATGGTGTCGATGGTTTTAAGAACCTCACGGAGGCTGAGGTCTTGTTCTAAAATAAGGCTCTTGTTTTTATAGTAATACACATAAATAATTTTATTGAGATGGTTGTTGTAAAGCAGTATTCCGTCGTTGGAAAAAAGATCCTGCGGTTGTCCTTCTTCGTCTAACAGTCCTTCTTTAGTAATTATTGTACCTGATTTAGTATTCAAAATTCCAAGTGTTACATTGTTCTTTTTGCTGTTGAATAGTCTTAATACAATTTTACCGGTTGTTGCAGTTACTGCTGATGAATAGCTGTTTGGGTTCACATTAATTTTCTTTTTAATGATTCTGTCTTGCAAGCTACCGCTGTAGAACAATCCCAGATTGGTATTGTGCAGTATCACACTGTCATTGGTGATGTTCCACTTCGCAGAGGTAAGTGAATGGTTTTGTAAATGGTCTATTTGTAGTAATACGGTATCCGTAATATCTGTATTGCTGTTTAGTTCTAAACCGTGCAACGGGGCGGTGTGGTTTCCCAGATAGATATGTTCGTGGTTTGCGCCGGCAATGTAGTAGGAATTGAAAGGAAGTACTACTCCCTTGGGATCGGTTACAGGATGCGGAAGAAACCTTCTTGTAAACGGATTTTCTCTTTTCATGATATGTTCGGAGCTGATAAATAGCAGTACTACTATTGCGGTACTTACTAATACGGTTCCTGTAATTAGCAGTATGGTGCGTTTGTTTAGGTTGTTGTGAAGTACCATAGCTGTTGCCAGCAGGGTGATGATGATGTTGAACCACAGGTGTTCCGTCCATCCCATTTTTTCAAGTATCCCGCCACATGAACATGGAACGAACGGACTGTAGTTTAATATCAGGTAAATATATACGGTAAAGGCACTCATCATCCCTAGGAAAAGATACAGTCCCAACCGTTTGGTTTTTTGAAAGCAGAGCATTAGCGCAATGATCAGTTCCGTTATAACGGTGGCGTATGCAATAATGGTTGCAAAAGCACTAAGTAAAGGCGACTGTGCCACCTGTACCCGGAAGTTTTCAAAGTCGACAAGTTTGCTTACCGCTGCATATACAAATAGTATTATGAAGAAGTAGGTAACGGCCTTTTTGCTGATTGATAGAATATTACGCATAACATCTGTTGTTTGGTGTATGGTAAAATTCTGTAATTCAATGGTTTTAAAAGTGTCTTATAAAATGGATAAGGTGTCTGTTTGGATGTTTTTTTAATTTAAATTTCTGATTTAATCATCTTCTGTCTCGTCCTTTTTAGAACGTTGTCCGTGGTTTCGCAGGTCTTTTGGCAGGATGTTGTAATACTTCTTAAAGTATTTTACAAAGGCCTGATAGTTGGCGTAACCAACATCCAATGCGATCTCTTTAAACGGAACTTCGGTTTGTTCTACCTGGGCGTATGCATAGTTCATTCGTAACGACAGATGGAATTCGTAAGCCCCGCACTGGTAATGCTGTTTGAATAATTTTTTCAACATGCTTTTGTTGGTAGGATACTTTGCATAAAGTTCTTTCAGATCCAGTTTTTTGCTTAACGGATATCTGGAAACGTCTTCTTTAAATTGTTCTAAAAGATCTTCGTTGCGCTTTTTTTGTATAAGCTTTGCTTTCTGTCTGGTTCTTTTTTTATAAGGTAGTTGGATATCTTTAATATCCATGTGCAGTTGGTACAGGTTAATTATAAGTGTGCCGCTCTCCATTGTTTTGATGCTGAATGAAAAGGAATCGTTAAAAAGGGTCAGTCGGTGTACCTTCTCAGATTCTTCTTCGCGCGAACCATATGCTGCTGTGAGGTGGTCACTGGTCTCTTTTTCAATCAGGTCTAAAAAACTGCTGTCTTTAAGCTGGTTCACATCTAATTGGTAATGTGAAGCAAAATGCTCGCACATATTTTTGATTTTAAAGTTTTGATCTGTAATAATGATGAAATGGTTTACATACCGCTGAAATGCCGCTGGTTTTGTAAATGACACGTGCAGTAGGCGGTGCTTCAGTTCTTCGCTCATCATGTTGAATAGGGCTTCAATACTTTCAAATTCATCATTTTTCCCGGTAATCTGCAGTTGCTGGTCTACTCGTCCGCAACCTAATTCCAACAGACTCTGTATAAGGTTGTCCCAACGCTCTTTTTTAATTTCAAAATGTATCATGGCTTCTTTGTTATTTGGTTGATGTATTTCTCTGCTTCTTGCTGGTTTTTGAAAATCCGTGTGGGTACCGTCGGATGGTTGTATAAAAGATAACAGCGCCCCATGGTATAGATGGTAGTGTTGTCACTGACCAATGCTACGACGGTAAGCATATTGGATCCGTCGGTGGATAAATATTGACGTGCGTCGTAGGTGATGGATGCAAGGCCGCTGACATCACATATAACACTGTACCAGGCATACGCTTGGAAATTCATACGGTCTTTCACCACCTTTTTTGCTGCATCGAAGTTAAGTACCGCCTGCTTTTTAAAGGTGATGTATAAAACGGAATCTTTCTTTTGATAAACGGCATACGCATTCTCATGCCTTTTGCTGCTGTTGGAGTTTTGTGTAGGATCTTTCATAATAGTTTGTTTAGTAAGGTGAATATTAAAAATTAAAGGCATTTAAAAGTGTGTTATAGGGAGTAAAAGGTGTTGTAAAGGAATTATTTATGTTCTTGATTATGTTTTTGAACTGATTAGTGTAAGAGCACCGTTCGATTGGTTTGGGGATGTATGGAATTTTACACATGATAAAGATGGTTTGTGTTTGTTTTGTAAAACTCTGAAATTCAAATGAATAAAAGTTAGGGGATAGGTATTATTACTTAGGGAATCCTAAATATTTTCATTTTTGGATATTATATGATCTTGCAGATCACTTTTCTTTATGGTGCGAATACTGTATTTAAAACATAAAAGTTGATTGGTAAATATTATTTTTTAGACTTTTTGATCTAGGAGGATAATAACCTTTAAATTTCATATTACACTGATTATTATTTTAAGACAAAGTAGGCAGAATATTTAATGATGAAAAGAAGGTGTTTAATTACAAAAGTTTTCTTCATTTACTCAGCAATTGAGGATTATATTTATTGGTTTAGGACATGCAACTCGATAGGTTCTTTATTCATGATCCCTGCTAGTAATTATAAACCTTCACAATAAAATTACATTTTAGTTAACATTTTTTTATGTTAATAGTATTAGCGTGTTAAAAATATTGTTATTTTTGATAAAACCTTAAATATAAAAACACTATGAAGGTAAAATCTCTTTTTATTGTATTATTCTTATTGTTTATTGGTAAAAACACGATATATTCTCAGGAATCGAAAATATTTAAACCGAACCTTTGGCTTTACAATCCACAGAAAGCACATGACAGTTTACCGGAATTTGACAAGCTCAACTTCCATAAGGATTTGGGTATAAATAAAAAAAGCCTGTGGAGTTCTTCTAAGAAATTGAATAATTCACAACAACTCTTTCTGGTATATAAGTCTAAAAAAGATGAAAACCTGGTTTCTTTTATCAGTAGTAAGAGAGGTCTTTTTTTGGAGGGAAAAATGTTGCGTATCAATGATTCAGTTGATATTGCCGGTTATAACGAATCATACGGTGAACTGCTCGATATTAAGTTTTCAAATATGGAGAACGGCAGGTTTTGGATGAATCCCGAGCTAAGAGATTCACGTATTTTTGAATTGGTACTGGTTGATCCCCAATCTCCTTCTTCGACCAATGAAATAAGAACCTATCTGAGTTTGAAATACGGTATAGACCTGATCGATTACAAACAATATACGTATAATGACCAAAAGTTTTGGGACGGCGGTGATAAAGCATATAACAGCCATATTTTCGGATTGGCAGCGATGGGACGTTTTAACCTGCAACCTTCTAAAAGTGTCCATTCCAAAGATCAGGACCTGATTGTTTCTGTTAACAAAGAACAGCGCAAGTCTATGGATGAAGGGGCATATGTTCTTTTTGGCAATAACCGCAAGGGTTTTGCATTTAATACAAAAACAAAGTTCAACGAAAAACAATGGCTGGCACAAACCAACAAACAAAAAGTACTCGTAGACATTTCCATTCCCCTTAACAGGCTTGGTCATTGTGAAAACTGTTTCAATGAATACGAATTGGTTGTAGGAGCTAAAGCAGGTGATGCGTTGAATTATAAAGGTGTTACAAAAGACAGCCTGTTGGTTTTTCAGGATGTGGCTTTTTATAACGGAGGGAGCATCGTGCGTTTGAAAGAGTATAAATCGGACATAAAATTAGAAACAGAAATTAACTGTGACCAGCTACAATTAAAAATTGAAGGACCTTCCAAAATAGATGGTTTCCGATTGAGTATCGCAGATGATCAGGGGAAAACCATACTTACAGAACTCATACGTAAAAATAGCTATACAGTTAAAAACAATACTTCTACCTATTTTGATGTAACTCTGGAATACAACCGCAGAAAAGTATCAAAACGCATATCGGGTATCTCCAGTACCTTAAAGGCTGAAGATCTGAAAAAGCATTATGTTCTTTTAGATGATACGCTGGAGATCAGCTTGGAAAATCCTGAAAAAAGCATATACGAATGGTACAGGGGCGATGTACTGATCGGTAGTGGAAACCGCATAAACATTACCAAAGAAGGAACCTATTCACTGAATGTTTCAGGAGGTCAGGATTGTACAATAGTTCAGAACTTCAGTGTAGGAAAATCAATGAACAATGAGCAGTGGCGAGTGTTCCCAAGTCCGGCAGACATTTCAGACGAAGTTCAGGCTTCTTTCGAGCTTGACCAAGAATCGGCTGTGGAACTAGCGATCTACCAAAGCGATGGTAAATTGGTCAAAACCCTAAATGTGGGGACAATCCAAAATAAAACCATAAGCCTGGGCAGTTTTGCAACATCCTCAGGGGTATATATGGTGGTAGCGTATATTGATCAGATTCCCCAATTCAAAAAAATCATTATAAAATAACTTAGAGACACTATGAGCACATCAATGAATCCTTTAAAATTCGGTTACAGAATTTTATACTATATCATAATGTTTGGTATTTTCTTTCAGTTTTTTGCCTACCCGGTTTATGCGATGGTAGAATATTTCCCATACGGAGCAAAATCGAAATACTACATTCATTACGAGCGACCGGACGATTATCTGAATTCGGACACAGTAGAAAGTACAGTACCAAAAGAAGCTTCTGCAAACAATACGGCAGCAAATCCAAAGCGTGTAACAAAAAGTTACAGCTTATCTAAACCTTCTGTATTAACCGGTACAACCGAAACCGCCATCGAAATATTCTCGCAGGACAAATCGGGAACCATCGGTTACGACAACAACAGCAAAAGCGACGAGCCTTCAGACAACATCTTTTCCTTCAACATCGAAAAGCAGATCCTGGCAGGTAAAGAAATACGTTTAAGCTATGAAGTATATGGTGTTGAAAATGTGTCGGGAATCGCACGCAGTATCAACCAGAACAACGCTACAGGTGGTTATCTGGTAAAAAAGAATTCTAAATGGAACCATTTGGAAGAAACCATATCGGTGGATCAGTTGAAGGCTGGGGTAAACCATTTAATGTTTACTGCTTTTGAAAATAAAGGTACAGAGTATAAGATAAAAAACGTAAGCATTAAGGCAATACCGATTGCACAGCATAAGCTAGTAGCATTGGCAGATGGCACAGAGGTTTACACCAAAAACAATAAAGCCTATTTGAAGGGAAGTGTTTTAGCAGCGGGTTTTGATCTTTACGTCAACAACGAAAAAGTACAGGTTAAAAACAACGAATTTGAAACAGTTGTTGCTCACCACGCAGGTACCAATGAGCTTGATTTACAGCTTAAAAAACAAGGAATTATTTTATATACTGAAAAGGTTCAACTTATAGAAGCGGCTGACGCAGCTATATATACTTTAAAAGAAGCAGAAAGTTATAATTTAATCAAAGAGTTAGAAGACAAAAGCTATGGTTTTAACCTGGAGGAAGTTGGTTTTAACATCAAATCGGAAAGTTATGACAAGGTAAAGAGTATTACGGTTCAGAAATTGCGTCCGATTGATTTGGCACCCCTTGGAACCAACATCATTAACGTAACACAAAGTAAAGTAGGTTATCGTTTTTTACCTGAAGGAGCTAAGTTTAAAGACCAAGCACAAATCAGTGTAAAATTTGATAAGACCTTGCTTCCGAAAGGTTACAATGAAAATGATGTCAAGATCCTGTACTTTGACATGGATCAAAGACGCTGGTTGGCTGTACCTACAGACACGATCATGGACGAGGAAAATAAAGTAGTTGGATTAACCGATCATTTTACCGATTACATTGCCGGAGTTATCCAGGCACCGGAATCACCGGAAACCAATTCGTTTACTCCTACGTCGATCTCAGACATACAGGTAGCCAATCCAACGGCTAATATTGTACAGATACAGCCACCGACAGCCAACCAAAAGGGAGACGGCACATTAGATTTTCCGATTACCATTCCGGCAGGTCGTAACGGTTTGCAACCAAATTTATCTGTATCGTACAACAACAACGGCAGTAGCGGAATAGTTGGTTATGGTTGGGACATCGCCATTCCGTATATAAGTGTGGATACCAAATTCGGTGTTCCTACCTACGATCTGCAAAGGGAAACAGAAAGTTATCTTTTAAATGGTGAAGAATTACTATTAGTAAACGGATCGAATCTGCATTTGCCACATCGCACAGGCGCTCCCGTTAACAGGGTAAGTAACGCCACCTTTGTACCAAAGGTTGAAGGTTCTTTTACCAAAATTAAAAGGTTAGGGAACTCTCCTTCTAATTACACGTGGGAGGTGTGGGATAAGTCCGGAACTAAATACACTTATAATGTGCCTTTGTCGTCCGGTAATAAAAGAGGAAAATGGTTTCTGTCTACAATTGAAGATAAAAACGGGAATTATATACGTTACATTATAAATTCAAAGTCATATGGCACGGGTAATTTGGCTGGTGGTGTTGAAATGCGTTTAGACCAGATTAGTTATACTCTGAATCCCAATTTTGACGCAACAAATCTGTTAAATAATAATCTTTATTACACCGTTTATTTCAGATATAAAAATAATAACCGTGCGGATGCCCATTTTAATTATCGTTACGGTTTTAAGGAAGTAAATGCTTTGCAATTGGATCACATCAAGGTAACCTGTGATAAAGAGATTCCTGAAGATGTACGACCAGATCCGAGTATTTTTTGCGATTACGATACAGAATATCATTTTAATTATGGTAGCGGTGCTTTTGGCAAAACAATGTTAAATGGCATCACCACAAGAAACTTCCAGAAAGATGACAGTGGAAACATAACCGCAACTAAAGATTACAGTCATACTTTTGATTATTACAACGATATTCAGGGCGGAATGTTTGAAGCTCCAAAAACCATCAGTGTAGAAGATGATATTGCTAACGAGAAGCATTCGGTATTGACCTCCACTAAGGAAAGTATTAAATCCACAGAATTCAATTTAGGTGCTGGACTATCACCTATAGCGAACCCGCCGGCATGGTGGCCGTTTAGTTACGGAGGTACCATTAATTTTAATTTCCCTTCGGACGTATCAACATCAAGCTCACCAACAATGCTGTTATTGGATATTGACGGAGACGGATTGGATGACAAAGTAGTAAAAATAGGTAACCAGATAAAATACCGTAAGAACATAGGAGGAATTGCATTCAGCAGCCAGTTGTACAACGCCTACAACATTACCGATTTGGGACTTTCTGAGAATGAAAGCAAAACCGATCCCGAGATGTCTGTAAGTATCATCGCGGGAAGTTTCAGCGCATCCAAATCACAGAGTAACGGCAGATCACGCATGTTCTTTGCCGATGTAAATAGTGACGGACTGGTCGATTTTGTAAAAGACCGAATCGTGTACTTTAACCGTATTGACCCGAATTCGGATCGACCTAACTTTACGGATAACAGTGCGCTAACCCCAAACAGGATCTTTAAGGAAGGGGATCCTGATCCAACAGTTTCTACTCCATTACCTGATCTTACCGTAGGTAATGATTTAATGGATGTGGTTAAGGTATGGGTTGCTCCAAAAGACGGTAATATTAATATATCGGGTACCATTTACAAAAATTTCATAGCTTCACATAACGGTATCCGTTATTCGGTAGAGCACAGCGGAAGAACAGGTTCAGGATTTCTTTATTGGGATCCGTCAAGACCTATAAAGGTTATTGATGCTGAGCTTATCTCACATGTTCCGTGGTCCCCTGCGTATCCTATTTCTCAGGCACCTTTAATAACTCCCTATAATAAGAACTATCTGATAGATCCTACTTTATTGATAACGACATCAAAGAATACGGATAAGCAGAATGTTAATGTAAAAAGAGGAGACCGTATCTATTTCAGGGTAAACAGCAGTCAGATTCCTACGCAGCTGGTAGATGTTAAGTGGGATCCTGTGGTGAGATATAATAATCCTGCCCCAAATAAGAGTTATCGGTACAGTGATGCATTCGTCCATGGGGATGTACTCGCTCACCCTTTGACCATTGCCGAACCGGGAATCTATACCATTGGTTGGTCAGGGCAGAATGTTCCTCTTAACGAAAATGTGGATATAAAGATACGTGCTTATCGGATTGACAAAAATTCTACAGCACAGGACCGCAAAGAACGTGTAACCAACCAATCGGGTACCCCGTATGGAAGTGTGGAAATTTATAAAACCACCTTAAATGGATCATCAGGCAATTTACCAAGTGTGGCACTTACCATTAACGGGGCAGGAATCAACACTAAAGATCCTGAAACTTATATATATGTTGAGGTAGAAGCGGGTGCGAAATTCAGCCTGAATTGGAAAAGCTTCGATCAGGCATTTATTCCCGTTCTTAAAAAAACGGGTGTTGCAGACAGGTACGTCATCCCGCATTATGATGTGCGCGAAAATGCTTTAACGGCTTATCCGGGATTGAGTTTTCCGTTTCCATGGCCTGTAAAAATCAAGCACGATTTTCAGCTGGCACAATGTCAAAACTTTGCTGGTGAATGCGCGGAACAATATGTTTATATGATTGCCCGTTACGAAAACGGCGAACCGCTGCAAACCGTTAACGGCATGCAGGCGAAGTTCCGCTACCGGATCAATCCGGAAGGTATGGTTGATGAAGTACGACAGTTTGAAGGAGAAGACTTTGACCATTCGCCAGTCATTGGTGATCCTTTTTCGGATATGGATGTACAGCCTAATAGGGAGTTGTATGTGGAATATACCACGGACGAATATGTTGTGGCGGAAATTTTAAACCATTACCAGAATAATAACGACGATCTGATCAGTACTACTGCTATGGGATTCGCTGCTGGTGGTCCTAGTTCGCCATTAGCAGGTGCATCCCCGACATCAGGTGCATCTCCGACATCAGGTGCATCTCCTATGGGGGGACCTGTTCTCTCACCTGGGTTGGTACGTGCGAATATTGCTACCAAAACACCTTTAGAACTTGGCATGGGTACATTATACGGAAGCTGGGGACAGTTTGCTTATAAAGGAGCTGCACCAGATGAAAATTTCACCCCGATTGACGAGCGTTACGCGAACCGTCTGGCTGTTATGGGAGTATCATCCCTTAAAAATCCTACGCAGGAAGAACAAGACCTGATGACAGATTTGATGAATAAGGATTTGGAAGATTTGGACTATGATTTCGAAGATGGTACCATCACTTCGGCAGGAAGTCCTGTTTCGCTGAATCCGCAACAGATGGAAGCGATCCGCCACTTTACGATGCTGGTTCCTGATCGCAGCCAACAGGCATGGAGCTCGCACGAACGTCTGTATGTAAAGGAAGAAGAAATGAGTCCGTATCTGCGCTATTACAATGAAGGTTACAGTCCTATGCTGCCGATACCGGCACCTACGGGTATCGGACAATATGGGGCGGTATCAATCATAAAGGAGAATACATCGGAGTCTGAATCAAAAGGACGTAACATTAGTTTTTACGGAATAAGTTTAGGAACAACAGAAAGCCATTCAACATCCAGACAGTTAAACGACTTTATGGATGTCAACGGGGATGGTTATCCTGATATCTTAGGAGATAAGATCCAACTGACTACCTATCGAGGTGGATTGAGTAATACAATTCTAAATAAAAACCTGTTGGGTAATACGGTAAGTATAGGAAATGGAGATGCAGCCGGAGGATCCACAGCGCATATAACGGCTCTTGCTGATCCTAGTGGAAGATTCAGCAAGGTACGCGTGGGAGGTAGTGCTACTTTTGATCCAGGATTTAATTTTGGAACAAATAAATTCGAGACCTTTACCCGTCCTGAAAGTGTACTAGTCGATATCAATGGCGACGGTCTGGTAGACCTTATACAGGGTAATGATACTGTAGAGTTTAGTACCGCAAACGCTTTTGTTGCTTCTACATGGAGCGGCTACAGCGAGCCGGGAGTATCTAAAACTACCTCAAAAGGGCGTTCTGCCGGGTTTGGTCTCAATGTCACAGAATTTGTAGACCCTATTGTAATTGGTGAAAATTTTGACGGTGCAAGCTCATCCAATCTGGATCTTGCCATAGGTAACAACAGTTCACGCAGTGTAACGCACAGTGAAAAGGATTTTGTGGATTTTAATGGCGACGGATTACCTGATTATATCTCAGGTGACGGTAACGGCAACGGAACCATACATTTTAATGCAGGAACCTACCACCTTGGGGGTGGTTACAATTTACCGCGTTTGTCGGAATCTTCGTCATCCGCTCATGGTTTTAATGTCAACGCTTCCATACTGATACCGATTTCGATACCTATATTGGGAATCGTTATTAAAGTAGGTGGCGGAGGTGGAAAGAGCTGGGGTACCAACTATAATGAAGACAATATAAGCTTACGAGATTTTGATGGCGATGGTTATGTAGATATTGTGGAATCGGCATCAGAAACGCAGGTAAAAGTGCAGTTATCAAAGATCAGACGTACCAATATGCTTAAGAAGGTAAGCAATCCGACGGGATCTACTATTGAGATGGACTATGCAACCAATAACGTGATTTCCGGTGAAGGTTTCGGACCTACTTATAAAATGCCGTTTAAAAAATGGGTATTGAGCAAAGTGAAAGTAAACGACGGCTTCACAGGAGATGGCAGGGATGTGCAGCAGTACGCCTTTGAATATCAAAACGGATTGAAAGACCGTAGAGAGCGTAAGTTTTTAGGTTTTGGTGAGGTCAGATCCCATCAGTTGAAAGCAGACGGTAAAACACCTTATCGCACCGTAAAACAAAAATATATGTTGGACGATATACCATCGTATGAAATATATCTGCATGGAGACCATTCAGACAGCAGAAAATACCAGTACATAGGAAATCTTCCTATAGAAGAAAGTACTTATGATGGTACGCAGCGTCTTTTAAGTAAGATCCAGTACGAGTACAGTATTTATGACATCGCAGTTACAGGACCGGAATATTACCAGAACGATTATCCTATACCTGCCATAACTTATACGGATATGAGCCGTATCGTACCGCTGTTAAAGCGTCAAACAAATAAGGTGTACCACTACAACGGCACGGGATCTTCTCCTTATCAGGAGGATGTTACCAGCCAGTATTTCCGTGAGTACAACAAATACGGAAATTTAACACGTTACATTGATGAACTGGATAACAATTCGGTTCAGATCGCTTATCATGATATCAATACTTTTGCGAAGTACATTGTAAACGTACCGGCGCTGCATATGGTGAACAATGGACAACGCCTGAGTACTACGGAGAGAGACGGTAATGGAAACATCATTGCGATCAACCGTCACAAAGACGGGACTACCACCGGAGAGACAGCAACAACCAATATGGAGTACAATAATTTGGGGCAGCTTACCAAAGTAATCCTTCCGAAACCTGAAATGAGTTCAAGTACTAGTGAACGTATGTTCTATGAATATACCTATGACGACACATTCAAATTGTTTGTAACAGAAGTAACCGATGCTTACGGCTTTACAAGCCGTACCAGTTATGACCACTTTGGGATGCCGAATTTACAGATAGATCTGAACGGAGTAGAGTTTAGTTATACATACGATCCGCTACGCAGACCATTGCAGATCAAGGGGCCGTATAATGAAGAGTGGACCATTAGAAATGAATATAAGGTAGGTAGCAATGGCTTATATTATGCGGTGACCAAGCACAATATTATAGATGAAATCGTTACTCCGGGTGAGCAGATTCTACACACTTCATCATTTGCAGATGGACTGGGACGTATCATTCAAACAAAGAAACAGTTGGCAATCGAGGACGATCCGAATTGTACCACACCGGGAAGCGGATACCGTTTTGCAACGTCGGGATTACAGGTTTACGATGAATTTGGTCGTGTGACGGAAAGTTATCTGGGGCAGGAAGAACTTGATTGCACAGGTACTTTTTTAACCTCTCTGGAAACCTACACGCCACTGACACACCAGACACAGGAAAAAAGCAGTATGGTTTATGATATGCAAGACCGTATTGTTCAAAGTCATGTACACGGATTGAACGCTACAACAAAATATGCTTACGGATATGAAAACGACGGTTGGAATGTACCTCGTGCTTTTGAAAGAGTCACTCTTCCGGAAGGAAATATATCGGTTACGTATAAAGATGAAAAGGGACGTGTGACTTCTACCAAACAAATCGGGGACAACAATCACCTGGTAACAACGTATCAGTACGATATTTTAAGTCAGCTGAAGAAGGTTACGGATGCTGATAACAGGGAAACCTTATATGAATATGATAATTTTGGTCAGAAAACAAGTGTAGAGCATCCGGATAACGGAACCTCGGACCTTACATACTATTTAACAGGACAATTAAAATCAAGTTCTAACGAAAAGTTGAAGCTTCAGTCAAAAGAAATCACGTATACCTACAACTTTAATCAGTTATTGAGTATTAATTACCCGGATTTTTCAGAGAACGGACAAAATTACCCACAGCATATTGTTAGATATAATTATGGTGCAAACGCAGCTCCAGATTATGCGGCGGGAAGAATTACAGAGATCGTAGATCTTACGGGTACTAAAACCATGAAGTACGGTATGCTTGGTGAAGTGGTTGAAGATACACGCATACTTAACAGCCAGAATACGGGTGCTATGTTTTTTACTACCGCTTACCGTTACGACAGCTGGGGTCGTATGATGGAAATGACGTATCCTGATGGGGAACATCTATTGTATCGCTATAATAGTGTAGGACAGTTGAAAAGTATTCAGGCTGATGGTGACGACAACCAATGGTATTTAAAAGATGTAAAATATAACTTCTTTGACCAGCCAACGGAAATTACTTACGGTAATGATGTAATAACTACCAACGAATACGACATTACCCAGCGTATTCGTGCAATGCAGTTGGATCGTCCGGATACAACAACATTTATGCGCAATATATATACATACGACAAGAACCAGAATATCACCAATATTACCAATAATATGTCGCAACACAACGTATTACAGCTCGGTGGTACTTCTAGAAAAGATTACTCGTATGACGGATTTAATCGTTTAAAAAATGCAAGTGGAAACTGGGATGGTTTTAATGAGACGCACAATTACACCTTGGAAATGAAGTATAACAATACCCACGGTATTGCAGAGAAAATTCAAACGCACAATACGGTAAACTCTGTGTTTTCGGGAGCAACTGAAAATGCGTATCAGGCAGCTTATAGTTATAATAACACAGCTCATCCGCATGCTGTAAGCAGCATTAGTTATTCGGGAATAGCAGGAGGACAAAACGCGGTATCTAATTTTACGTACGATGCCAATGGAAACATGGCTACCTACCAAACGAATCAAGGCAGTTTTGCTAACCGTGAAATGATCTGGGATCAGCAAAACAGGTTGATGGCTGTGGTTGATGACAACACTAATGTAAGCCATTATGTTTACGACCATGCAGGCGAACGTACCTTTAAAGCGGTAGGAACCGTATCTACGGTAAATATAGGTGGTGCGGAGATTTACAGCGTGCTTGATTTTGACCAGTATACACTTTATCCTTCGGGCTACATGGTGGTAGATCCGGGCAAGCAGGAATACTCGAAACACTACTACATCAATAGCAAGCGATTTGCAAGCCGTCTAGGAAATAGTACAGAGCAATTCTTAAGTCCGTTGTCTAGAAGTGTATACGGTGCAAATTCAAACGAACATACCGCAGTGCAGTCAGACGGTTTGGATCTTGGAGCTGTGGTAGGAGCCCAATACACCACCTATGGTATTGAAACACCTGGTAATAGTGAAGCCGACTGTCTGGCACAGCTGAACGATATTCTTGATCAGTACGATGCCATAGACAACCCACCAACAGAATCTGTACAGCATTGTATTAACCGCATAAATCAGATCATTAATACTTCTGGTACAAGCTGCGAGGCTCTTGTTGAAGTAAACAAGTATGTTTGTACGCCGGTTGATATAAACGATCCGGGCAATGAGCCGGTTGATCCTAATAATCCGGTATTAACACCGGGACAGATAGAACAGGCAGACTGTTTAACCGAACTAAATATTCTGGCGGCACAGTTAGCCGTACAGATACAGAACGGAGAAGGCTCGGTGTTTTTTGAGTGGTACCAATGTATAGAGAGTTGCGTGAAACGCCGTGGTAACTGGGATAATTATGGATGTTGGGAACGTCTTATTTATGGCGATGGGCAATGGCCTGGGAGCTGTGACGGTATTTACTCAGATTGCGGTTGTGGCAACCAGCCTGTCATTACCGAATTAAACAAATGCCCTGTCTTGGCAATGATTTATATTGATACGCACTTGGCAGCCGACTTAAGCAATGCATGTGCGGTGCTAAATTACGTGAAGCAGACTTATAAATGCGTACCTTTACCTTTGGAACCTGATCCGCAACCTCCAATAATAGATGACGAGGATGATGAGTGGGTTGATGAAGGAGGTAATGATAATGATACTGATGATGATTACAACGAATATTTACGTAAACCAATCTGGTGGTATCATACCGACCATTTAGGAAGCAGTACCTATTTAACAGATAACTTTGGAAGACCAAGCCATTACTACGAAACATTACCGTTTGGTGAAATGATCGTAGAACATAATCAGAGTAAGTATTATAAAATACCGTATCCAACAACTAATACAGGTACTTACGATAACAAATGGAAGTTCAATGGTAAAGAACTAGACGATGCTACGGGAATGTATTATTACGGCGCACGTTATTATGACCCAAGAATTAGTATATTTGTTAGTGTAGATCCGCTAGCGGAGAAGACGATGACGCCTTATCAGTATGTTAGTAATAATCCAATAATGAGAATTGATCCTACAGGGATGAATGATCATGATTATAAGAGGAATAGTGAGACAGGTGAAGTTACGTTGATACGTAATACGAATGATAAATACGACAGAATTCTAGATACAGATAAAGATGGTAATGTAAAGATTAAAGGCGAAGGTTTTCTTGGTTTTTTAGTTTCTAAATCTGAAAAAGGAAAAGAAAAAGTCCTGCTAGATAATATTCCTCAAGGAATTTTAAAAGATGGAATTAATTTTGAAAATAATTACAATGTTGTTCCCGTGAATGGAGTTAATTCGAATGGAAGTTCTCAACCTAGTGATTATGATTTTCAAGATTTTATACAGAGATATTCTGGTATGGTAGGTGTAGAAGTTTCAGGCTATGGTTTAGGAAATAGTAAACATAGTGATATTGTATCTGCTTATCTTGTTGAACCACATAAAGGAAATGCGTATGATGCTTCTAATTCTATAAGACTTAATAAAAACATTGCAGTACCAGATGATTATTTAGGCGGATATAAGGGAAGTAATATCTTTACTAAAATTCATTACCATACCCATCCAGATGATCATGGTCCAAGTCCAGATGATAAAATTTACGCTGGAAAAAAGAATGTTTTACATTACATATACGGAAAAACTAATAATACACACTATGATAAAAATGGAGTTATTGGATCACCAGCAAAAAGGACTAGGTAAGTTTTGGAAGATATTATCAATTTTAACAATCGTATTATTTTTATTTTCTAATTTCGTAATCATAGGAAATGAGCATGATAAAGAAAAGTTGATCACAATTTTGATTAATGATTTCTGCAAAAGTTATAAGTCAGAAGTAAAAAAAAGTAGATTTTTTTTTATTAATTCTTCTTATTTAGAAGAAAATCAGGTTGAAATATTTAAAATGGGATATCTTAGTAATAAAGTAGTTCTATCTCCTGATGGAACTGGATACTACCCAATAGATTATATTATTTTTAAAGATAAAATTTTCTTTATAGATGGAGAAATTACTTCTACTCCAACTATTAGAGTATTTAATATTTTGAAAGAGAATAAGTTAATAGATTCTTCGCTTTATAAGGTAGAAAAAGGATTGATTAGATTTGAAGATTTAAAAGAAGGAGATGGAAAAGAATTAATTTCAGAAAGAAGAAAAATAGCAACATATGTAGTATGTAAAAAAAATAATGGAATTATTTCTAAATGGTTAACAAATAAAGCTAACGTTGATGAACGAAAAATGAAAGAAGCGTTTAAAAAAAGCTGTAATCGGTAGGGTAATGTATAAGAAGTGTTGATACAACAATAATACCCCCGCTGCCCCACGCTGGCGCGGGCATCTTGCCCGTGCAATAAGCAATAAAAACCAAACAGCCTCTTTACAAAGGTATTGAGGCTGTTTTGTTATAAAACACTTTACTGTTGTTGTGCATTGGTAATGTATCAGAAGTGTTGATAAAATTTGAAACCCTTACAGAACCTGGTTTTATAAGCTATAAATGATTTATTTTATAAAAATAAAGACGAACAATTTGTTCGTCTTTATTAATTTAAGTGGTTTAAAACAGGTGAAAATGATCAATAGTAACACCTCGTGTATCAAATGTGTTGATGGAATTAATACATGTGCTTATTGTGCTGGGAAATTGGTAAAAAATGGATTCTCTAGATCTAGGAAACAGCGTTATAAATGTAAAGACTGTAATAAAACCATTGTAGAGAATTATACGTACAATGCCTACTTTTCGTATATAAACAAACAAATCGTAATTTTGCTTACTGAAGGCGTAGGAATACGAAGTATTGCCAAAATCTTGCAGATATCTGCAACTACGCTTTTAAAAAGAATAATTGCTATTTCAGATAGAGTAAATTTACCGGTAATGACACCGGAAAGTAGTTATGAGATTGATGAATTGTGCACATTCGTTAAAGCAAAAAACAAGCGTATTTGGATTGTTTATGCATTTGAAAGAGAAACTAAAAATATTGTGGGTTTTAATGTAGGTGCAAGAACCAATTTAACATTAAAGAAAGTTGTAGACAAGGTGCTTAACGCAAATCCGCAGGCTGTATTTACCGACAGGTTAAAAAATTACAGAAGTTTAATTCCTCAATGTATTCATAAAACCGTTCGGTTTGGAACCAATCATATCGAAAGAGTCAATCTCACCTTGCGTACGCATTTAAAAAGATTGAACCGGAAATCCATTTGCTTTAGTAAAAGTGAAGTTATGCTTAAAGCTGTTTTAAAGATATATTTTGGAGGTTTCGCTTGAAAAGATTCATGCATTAAAAATCAAATCAATTTATAATGAGCCAACGGGGATATTTAGTTTTATCTAATTATCCCGTTGGTTTTATTAACAAAACAGTTGGTAAACTAATTGAAAGAATTAATGAAGCTAAAAATATGTATTATCCTAAAACGGATAATCATCTTTATACATGTTGGCTATTCGTTCCAAATGTTCAACAAAATGTTTCGATATATGCTCGTCGTCGGCTACTAGAAAAGCTTCAGAGAAATCTGAAGCTTTTTTGATTTTAATAATATGGAAGAATTTGTAGTTTATATTCTGTTTTCAAAAAAATACAGTAAAACCTATGTTGGTTTTACGAGTAATTTAATTGAGCGTATGAAATCGCATAATGTTTTGGGAACAAAAGGTTATACCATTAACTACCGACCTTGGATAGTTCTAGATGTTCAATTTTTTGGATCGAAGAAAGAAGCTATGCAAATGGAAAAATTCTATAAAACGGGTAAAGGACGAGAATTAATCAAGCAATTTATAGAAGGATAGCTTGGTTGGGCTCTTATCCGCCGCGGCGGACACTGGTTCGATTCTCCGCTTTAGCTGACTACTAGAAAAGCTTCAGAGAAATCTGAAGCTTTTTTATTTTAATAATATGGAAAAATTTTTAGTTTATATTAGATAGATTCAATTCAGATAAAAGATATTTTTTTAATAATTGAATAAAAATTATCAATTGCGTCGGGCTTCAGCCCGATGGTATGAATTGCGCATGTTGAGACTTTAGTCAAAATTCTTCTATAATAATAAAAAAAAGCAGTTCAAACGAACTGCTTTTAATGTTTTGAATGATCTTACCAACTTCCGCCGGCACCACCGCCAGAGAATCCTCCACCGCCGAAGCCGCCTCCAAATCCTCCACCGAAGCCACCGCCTCCTGAAGAACCACCAAAGCCACCACTTCCGCCGCCGCCACGACCTAAACTGCTTAAGATAATAATATCCATTAAGTCGGGTCCGCCGCGTCTGCCGCCATTGTTTCCTTTGCCTCCGCCAGCTTTACTGACAATTATAAGAACAATGATTACAATTAATACGATAAAAAAGCCCGGAATTCCACCGCCACTTTCCTTGTTTTCTTGTCGGGTTCCTTTATAGGTTCCCGAAAAAAGATCCATTAATTTGGTGGTTCCTATATCTAATCCCGCATAGTAATCACCTTTTTTAAATTCGGGAATAATAAAGTTTCTAACGATTTCTCCGTTAATTCCGGCAGTTAAAAGATGTTCCAATCCATAACCGGGAGCAATCCATAACTTTTTTTCTTTTTGTGCCAACAAAATAAAAACACCATTGTCTTTATCTGATTGACCAATTCCCCATTTGTGTGCCCATTTCGGAGCTAATTCTCCTTCATATTCGCCATTTAAGCTGGGAATAATTGCTACTACAATCTGGGTTGATGTAGTATCGGCATAACTAATTAGTTTTTGTTCTAATTGTTGTTTTTCGCTTGCCGACAATAAATTAGCGTAGTCAAAAACGCTGGTTTGTTCGCTTGCCTTTGATGGTTTTTCCGGAATGTTGAACTGCGCCAGAACCAGCAACGGAAAAAACAAGACAAATAATGTTGCTATTTTTTTAAACTGATTCATTAACCTCTTGAAATTTCGTTTGGTAATTCGTTTACATCGTCTTTACCGTTGTACGGAAAGAAATGTTTTAATTGTTTGCCGCTTTGTAGAATGCCTGCAATAATGCCTTGTTTAAAGTTATTTGCCTTAAAATGATCAATAACTGTTTTCTTGGTGTTTTCCCAGAAATCGTAAGGTACTACGGCATCAATTCCGTCATCGCCTATAATCGCGAAATGTCGGTCTTTAACGCCTATATAAAACAAAACGCCGTTGCGGGCGCTTGTTTTATGCATTTCTAACATTTTAAAAACTTCTTGGGCACGTTCTAATACAGGTAAATCTGAATGTTCTTCAATATGTACGCGTATCTCGCCCGATGTTTCTTTTTCGGCTTTTGCAATAGCTGCTACAATTTCCTGCTCTTCGCTGCTGCTTAAAAAATCTTCTGTTATCGACATTTTATTTGAAATCAAAATTCACTTCCGGCGCTTTTTCTGCACCTTCAGAAGCTTTGAAATATCCTTTTTCTGTAAACCCTAAAATACCAGCTAATAAGTTGTTAGGAAACACTTTTATATGATTGTTGTATGGTTTAACGGTTTCGTTAAAACGCGTACGTGCTGTTAAAATCTGATTTTCGGTGCTTACCAATTCATCTTGTAATTTAATGAAGTTTTGGTTTGCTTTTAAATCGGGATATCTTTCTACAGTTACCAATAAACGTGATAACGCACTGTTTACGCCACTTTGTGCCTGACTGAATGCTGCTAATTGTTCTGGGGTAATGTTTGTTGGGTCAACGGTAGTTTGCGTTGCTTTAGAACGTGCACTTATAACAGCTTCTAATGTTGATTTTTCAAAATCGGCAGCACCTTTCACTGTGTTAACTAAATTCCCGATTAACGAGTTTCTTCTTTCGTAAGCGGTTTCAACATTTCCCCAACTTTCCTTTATATTTTCGTTTAAAGTTACTGCTGTGTTGTTAATACCTTTTACCCAAGCATAAATACCAATTGCTAATACTGCGATAATGATAATAGGAAGGAATTTTTTCATAAATTTTCTAAGTTAAATTTCGTTTTTAATAATAATTAATTGTTTTTTAATAAGCTCTAATTTTTCGATAATTTCAATTGTATTCAGCGGATTTTTCTTGTTGTTCTTTAAAAAATCTTTTGCGCCGTCTAACGTAAATCCCTTTTCTTTTACCAGATGGTAAATGGTTTTTAGGTTTTTTAAATCTTCGGGCGTAAACATTCTGTTGCCTTTTGCATTTTTTTTAGGCTTCAAAATATCAAATTCCTTTTCCCAAAAACGTATCAACGAGGCATTTACGTCAAACGCCTTGGCAATTTCACCTATGCTGTAATATCTTTTTTCGGGTAAGTCAATCTGCATTATTTTCAAATTTTGCTTATGCTAATATACAATTTTTCTAATAAGTTTATGCATTGGCAAAAAGTTCCTGTTAACAACAAAAAATCTTTTAAAAAACACTATTTTTGCAACTTATGTACACTTTTTTAAAGTGTTAGTTTTGAACGATTCATAATTTAATATATCGAATGAAATCACAAGATATAAGAAAAAAATTTCTTGATTTTTTTGAAAGCAAAGGACATTTAATTGTTCCGTCGGCACCAATTGTTTTAAAAGACGATCCAACCCTAATGTTTAACAACTCGGGAATGGCGCAGTTTAAAGAGTATTTTTTAGGAAACGCCACACCAAAAAGCAACCG
>Ga0233365_1000220_pt1 | contig 27763 bp, 23 predicted proteins | sample ElkDunMinimDraft_27_FD_191535 | JGI IMG/M metagenome (GOLD analysis project Ga0233365, IMG submission 191535) | Fecal eukaryotic communites from dung pellets of Tule Elk in California, USA - Elk Dung C36 | ecosystem: Host-associated > Mammals > Digestive system > Large intestine > Fecal | place...
GGACGCGCGGCGCGCGGGCCTGGCAGTGCTGCTGATCTCCGCCGACCTCGACGAGCTGATCGGCCTGTCCGACCGCATCGAGGTCATCCTCAGAGGCCGGCTCGTCGGCGGCTTCGACCCCCGTACCGTCACGCCGCAGGACCTCGGTGAGGCCATGACCGGCGGGCAGGAGGAAGCATGACCCGCTTGCGCAACATCGTCGTCGCGATCGCGGCGCCGGTGCTTGCCATCGTCTTCGCGCTGCTGGTGACGAGCATCGTCATCCAGATCTCCGGCGGCTCGGCGATGGACTTCATCGAGATCATCTTCTCGTGGCCCTCGGACCGGCTTCTCGTGAACATCACGAACCAGGCCGTGATGATCTACCTCGCGGCCCTCGCCGCGGCGGTCGGCTTCCGCATGAACCTGTTCAACATCGGCATCGAGGGCCAGTACCGGGTCGCGGGCTACGCGGCCGCGGTCGTCGCTGGCGCGGCGATCCTGCCCGGCTTCCTGAACGTCGCCCTCGCCATCCTCGCCGCGATCGCGGTCGGCGCCGCGTGGGCGGGGATCGCCGCGGTGCTGCGCGTCACCCGTGGCGTCAGCGAGGTCATCTCGACGATCATGCTCAACGCGATCGCCGTGACCCTCACGGGCTACCTTCTCCACACCTACGGCATCCGCAAGGGCGACTCGCGCCAGACCACGGCCATCCCCGAGTCGAGCCAGGTGCCGGGCTGGAACCCGTTCAGCGAGGGCAGCTCGGAGATCTGGAGCCTCGGCCTGCTCGCCGTGATCGCGGGTGTCGCGTTCTGGCTCGTGCTCAACAAGACCCGCTTCGGGTTCGACCTGCGAGCGACGGGCCAGTCCGAGACCGCAGCCGTCGCCAGCGGGGTGAGCACGAAGAAGATGACGTTGATCGCCATGCTCATCTCCGGTGGGATCGCCGGCCTCGTCTGGCTTCCGTCCCTCTTCGGCGGTGCGCACTACTACGGCTCGACCTTCCAGACCGGGCTCGGCTTCACCGGCATCGCCGTCGCGCTGCTCGGCCGCAACCGCGCCCTGCCGATCGCGTTCGCGGCACTGCTCTTCGCCTTCCTCAACGCACAGTCCAACCGGCTCACGATCGAGGCAGGCATCTCGGTCGAGGTCATCCAGATCACCCAGGGCGTCATCGTCCTCGCCGTCGTCATCGCGTACGAGCTCGTGCGCCGCTACCGCGTCCACGCGGAGGAGCGCGACGCCGCCGAGGCGCAACGACCCGGCTCGACGTCAGAGGAGGTCCCGGTATGAGCACCGCGGTGACGACGTCGGCGGCGGCACCCCCTCCGCCGACCGCCTCGGCCGGACGGTCGTACCGGTGGCTGCTGATCGCGGTCGGCTTCCTGGCGATCGTCTCGTCCGTCCGCGTGATCAGCGGCGCCAACGAGATCGACTCGGTCGGGACGCTCCAGGCCGCCCTGATCGCGACGTGCCCCATCCTCCTGGCCGCGCTCGGAGGCATCTGGGCCGAGCGCGCCGGGATCGTCAACATCGGCCTCGAGGGGCAGATGATCCTCGGCACCTGGGGTGCCGCGTACTTCACGTACTTCTACGGCCCGTGGGTCGGCCTGATCGGTGCCGGCCTGCTCGGCCTCGTCGGCGGCATCCTGCACGCGGTGGCGACCGTGACCTTCGGTGTCGACCACATCGTGTCCGGCGTCGCGCTCAACATCATCGCGGCCGGCGCCGTGGCGTTCCTCGCCGAGGCGTACTTCCGCGACCTCGACGGTGGTGGCGTGCGTCAGCTGACGGGACTGCCGACACCACCGAAGGTGGAGGTTCCCTGGCTCGGCGACGCGGCCGGCGAGCTGGCCGCGAAGCACTGGTTCGTGGTCTCCGACCTCGCCGCGGTGGTCGCCGCGCTGACCCGCAACATGTCGATCATGGTCTACATCGTGGCCGCGCTGGTCGCCCTGACCTGGTGGGTCCTCTGGAAGACCACCTTCGGTCTCCGGCTGCGCTCGTGCGGTGAGAACCCGCAGGCGGCCGAGACCCTGGGCGTCAACGTCTACCGGTTCAAGTACGTCGCGGTGATCATCTCGGGCGCCTTCGCCGGTCTCGGCGGCTACATGCTCGTGCTGGTCTCGTCCAGCGGCTTCATCACCGGGCAGACGGGCGGCCGTGGCTACATCGGCCTCGCCGCGATGATCTTCGGCAACTGGCGACCCCTGGGTGCTGCCGGTGCGTCGACGATGTTCGGCTACACCGACGCGATGCAGCTGCGCAACGCCGCCGCCGTGCACGCACTGCTGCTGCTGGTCGCCGTGCTCCTGTTCGTCTTCATGCTGCTGAGGATCCGCCAGGGGGACCGCAAGAACGCGGTGCTCTTCGGCGCGGTCGGCGTGGGCTTCCTGGTGTGGTTCCTGCTGAGCGACGAGGTCCCGCGCGAGTTCGCCGGCATGACCCCGTACGTCGCGACCCTTCTCGTCCTCGCCCTCGGGACGCAACGTCTGCGGATGCCCGCGGCGGACGGCAAGCCCTACCGCAAGGGGCAGGCCGGATGACCGACATCGACTGGGACGCCCTGCACGACGAGGCGGTCGCCGTGATGCGGCGCGCCTACGCGCCGTACTCGCGCTACCGCGTCGGTGCCGCGGGCCTCACCGACGACGGACGCGTCGTCGTCGGGTGCAACGTGGAGAACGCCGCGTACGGTGTCGCGCTGTGCGCCGAGTGCGGGATGGTGTCGTCGCTGCACGCGACCGGCGGCGGCCGTCTCGTCGCGGTCGCGTGCGTCAACGGTGACGAGGTCCCGGTGATGCCGTGCGGGCGTTGCCGTCAGCTCCTGTGGGAGAACGGCGGCCCGACGATGCTCCTGCGCACCGCCCGTGGCGTCGTGCCCATGACCGAGGTGCTCCCGGACGCGTTCGACGACGGGGACCTCGCAGGCCGGTCGTGAGAGGCCGCGAGCGATGATGGACGGTGTGAAGACCGATGTCGACCTGAACGATCCCTCCTTCGTCGCCGACCCGTACCCGGTGCTCGCCGAGCTGCGGGCCACCGGTCCCGTGCTGTGGCACGAGCCCACCCAGCGGTGGCTCGCGACCACGCACGACGCGGTCAGCCAGACGCTGCGCAACCGCAGGCTCGGACGGATCTGGACCGACTGGGAGCCCGTGGCGGACATGGAGCCGTTCAATGCGCTCCACCGCAACCAGATGATGGAGAACGAGCCGCCGGTGCACACCCGCCTGCGCCGTCTGGTGGCCGGTGCGTTCGGGCGAGGCCACGTCGAGCGGATGCGCCCCCGCGTCGAGGCGCTGACCGCGGGGCTCCTCGACGGTCTCTCGGGCACGGCCGACATCCTCGGCGACTACGCCGAGCCGCTCCCGGTCTACGTGATCTGCGACCTCCTCGGCGTCCCCGGCGACGACCACGCGCAGCTGCGCACGTGGTCGCAGGGCATCGTCCACATGTACGAGCAGGGCGTGGGCGAGGAGACGAAGCGCGAGGCGATCGCCGCGAGCGTGGCCTTCAGCGACTACGTCGCCGCCCTGGTCGCCGAGCGCAAGGCGCAGATGGCCCGAGGTATCCGCGGCGACGACCTCCTCACCGACCTCATCGCCGAGCGCGACACCGAGTCGGGTGGCGCTGCCCGTCTGAGCGAGGACGAGCTGGTCGCCACCGTCGTGCTGCTGCTCAACGCCGGCCACGAGGCGTCGGTGAACGTCTTCGGCAACGGCCTGTACGCGTTGCTGTCCCATCCCGTGCAGCGTGACCGTGTGCTGTCGGGGGAGGTGTCGATCGCGACCGCTCTCGAGGAGCTCATCCGCTACGACGCCCCGCTCCAGCTGTTCGAGCGCACGGCCACGGAGGATGTCGAGATCGCCGGCACCACCGTGCGTACGGGTGACAAGGTCGCCTGCCTGATGGGTTCGGCCAACCGCGACGGCGCGGTGTTCGCCGACGCGGACGCGTTCGTCGTCTCGCGCGACCCGAACCCGCACGTGGGGTTCGGGATGGGCCTGCACTTCTGCCTCGGCGCGCCGCTCGCGCGCATGGAGCTCGAGATCTCGCTGAGCCGGCTGCTGGAGCGCTTCCCGCGGCTCGCCCTCACCGGGGTCGCCCCGCGCCGCCCGACCTGGGTGCTCCGCGGTTTCGAAGGTGTCGAGGTCGATCTCGGGGAGACCGCATGAACGTGGGCAGGCACGACGCCGTCGAGGTGATCGCGGCAAAGCGCGACGGGCATGTGCTCACCGACTCGCAGATCGACTGGGTCGTGGACGCGTTCACGTCCGGCGAGGTCGCCGACGTCCAGATGGCCTCGCTCGCGATGGCGATCGTGCTGAACGGCATGGAGTTCTCGGAGATCGCGCGCTGGACCGACGCGATGATCCGCAGCGGGGAGCGGATGGACTTCTCCGGGCTGTCGTGGCCGACCGCGGACAAGCACTCCACCGGCGGCGTCGGCGACAAGATCACGCTTCCGCTCGCTCCCCTCGTCGCGGCGTGCGGTGTCGCCGTCCCGCAGCTGTCAGGACGCGGGCTCGGGCATACCGGCGGGACGCTCGACAAGCTTGAGTCGATCCCCGGATGGCGTGCCGACCTGTCGAACGACGCCATGATGCGCCAGCTCGAGGACGTGGGTGCGGTGATCTGCGCCGCCGGGACGGGGCTCGCACCCGCGGACAAGAAGCTCTATGCGCTGCGTGACGTCACGGGGACGGTCGAGTCGATCCCGTTGATCGCAAGCTCGATCATGAGCAAGAAGATCGCCGAGGGCACCGGTGCGCTCGTCCTCGACGTCAAGGTCGGGTCGGGGGCCTTCATGAAGGATCTCGACGACGCGCGCGAGCTGGCCCGCACGATGGTCGCGCTCGGAAAGAGCGCCGGCGTGGACACCCGGGCCCTCGTCACCGACATGTCGACACCGCTCGGGCTGACCGCCGGCAACGCCCTCGAGGTCGCGGAGTCCGTCGAGGTCCTGGCGGGCGGCGGACCCTCCGACGTGGTCGAGCTGACGCTTGCGCTCGCTCGCGAGATGCTGTCGGCGGCCGGCCGCGAGGACGTCGATCCCGCAGACGTGCTCGCCTCCGGTCGTGCCATGGACGTGTGGCGTCGCATGATCGTCGCGCAGGGTGGTGACCCCGACGCCGCCCTGCCGCACGCCTCGGACATCCAGGTCATCGCCGCCGACCGTGACGGCTACGTGGGCCACATCGACGCGATGGCGGTCGGGCTGGCCGCATGGCGGCTCGGCGCCGGCCGGTCGCGGCCCGGCGAGACGGTGCAGGCAGGGGCGGGAGTGGAGCTGCACGCGCGTCCGGGAGACCGCGTGCGTACGGGTCAGCCCTTGATGACGCTGCACACCGACACCCCTGAGCGCTTCGCACGTGCGCTCGCCGCCCTTGACGAGGGCTACGCGCTGGTCGACGAGGCACCGGCCGCGCGGACGTCGCCGGTGCTCGAGCGCATCGTGTGACGGGTCGCCGAAGGGGCCGCACTAGGCTGGTCTGATGCTCACGCCCGAACAGATCGCACGCGTCCCGAAGGTCCTTCTGCACGACCACCTCGACGGAGGGGTACGACCGGAGACCGTCGCCGCGATCGCCGAGCGTACAGGGCACGAGCTGCCCGTGTCCGACCCGGCCGCGCTGGGGGAGTGGTTCGCTGCCGCAGCCACGTCCGGGAGCCTCGTGCGCTACCTGGAGACGTTCGAGCACACGGTCGGCGTGATGCAGACCACCGAGGACCTCGTCCAGGTCGCGCGCGAGTGCGTCGAGGACCTGGCCGACGACGGCGTCGTGTACGCCGAGGTGCGGTGGGCGCCTGAGCAGCACCTGCGTGAGGGCCTCAGCCTGACGGCGGCCGTCGACGCCGTACGCGAGGGGTTCGCGCAGGGGACCGCCGAGGCCGCGCGGCGTGGGCGTACGATCCACGCGCGCCAGATCCTCACCGCGATGCGCCACCAGGCCCGCTCGCTCGAGATCGCCGAGCTCGCGGTCGCGTACCGTGACCGCGGCGTGGTCGGTTTCGACATCGCCGGGGCCGAGGCGGGCTACCCGCCCACCCGGCACCTCGATGCCTTCGAGTACCTGCACCGCGAGAACGCGCACTTCACCATCCACGCCGGAGAGGCGTTCGGTCTCCCGTCGATCTGGCAGGCCATCCAGTGGTGCGGGACCGACCGACTGGGCCACGGCGTGCGCATCATCGACGACATCGACCTCACCGATCCGGACGACCCGAAGCTGGGTCGGCTCGCCGCGTACGTCCGCGACAAGCGGATCCCGTTGGAGCTGTGCCCGTCGTCGAACGTGCAGACGGGTGCGGCGCCGTCGATCGCCGAGCACCCGATCGGGACGCTGACGTCGCTCGGTTTCCGGGTCACCGTGAACACCGACAACAGGCTCATGAGTCAGACGTCCATGACCCGGGAGATGTCACTGCTCGTGGACGCGTTCCGCTACGATCTCGACGACCTCCGGTGGTTCACGGTGAACGCGATGAAGAGCGCGTTCCTCCCCTTCGACCAGCGGCTCGCGCTCATCCAAGATGCGATCAAGCCGGGTTATGCTATATAGCCCTTTCCGGACTCTGCTACCTTGTGCGCAGCCGCGTGTGAAACATGCCACGAAGTAGGGAGAATCCATGGGCGGGCGTCATGCCATCGCCAAGGAGAACGAGGCCGGCCACAAGTGGCAGTACGGCATCGGGCTCGTTGTCATCGCCACGATCCTCACCGGGGTCTTCGTCCTGAGGGAAAAGGACGCCCCGGCAGCTGCGTCATGCTCGACGACGCACGACGTGTCCGTCGCCGCAGCACCGGAGATCGTCGCGGTCGTCGAGGCAGCGGTCGAGCGTATCGGCGACGACGCGTGCGCCACCTACACGGTGGAGGCTCAGGCGCCGGCGATCGTCTCGCAGTCGCTGGCGATCGGAGAGGCGGCCCCCGACCTCTGGATCCCCGACTCCTCGCTGTGGCTCGCACGTGTGACCGCTCAGCAGCCCGAGGGCGCCGCCGGTCCGCAGGTCGTCGCGAAGTCCGTGGCCACCTCGCCCGTGGTGCTCGCGCTCCCCAAGGACGGCCCGGGTCGTCCTGACACCTGGCTCCAGGCGATGTCCGACCCGAAGTTCACCAATGGTGACGCGCTCGCGACCACCACGGCCACCGTGCCGCTGCTGGCGGCGCAGGCCGAGGCCGCCAAGGGGCTCACGAGCGCCGAGACGGTCGGCGCCACGCTGGTGACGCTGGCGCAGCGCCAGTCTGTCGTTCCACCCAAGACGAACCCTGCGGAGCTGCTCGCCGAGGTCGCCAAGGCCGGTGGCAGCACCGTCGTCACCGAGCAGGTGTTCAACGCGGTACCCGGAAGCGCCGAGTTCGTGGCCGTCGTGCCCAAGACCGGCAGCCTCATTCTCGACTACCCGCTCGCCGCCGTCTCCGACAACCCCGGCAACGCGCGGGCAGCGAAGGCGCTCAGCGCGGCCCTCGGGTCCGCGGACGGCGTCAAGGCGCTGAGCGAGGCGGGCTTCCGCACACCGTCAGGCGAGCCGCTGCCCGAGGGCAAGGGCGTCGGTAAGTTCACCCCGATCGCGCTCGACAACCCCGAGCTGGTCTATCAGACGCTCCGCAAGTGGTCGGTCATCGCGCTGCCCGCGCAGACCGTCGCCGTGATCGACGTCTCCGGCTCGATGGAGGCGCAGGCCGGTGACTCGACCCGCATGGGTCTGACCATCGAGGCAGCCCTCACCGGACTGTCGTTGATGCCGGACTCGTGGGCCGTCGGCTCCTGGGCGTTCTCGCACAAGCTCGACGGCGAGCAGGACTGGAAGAAGCTCGCACCGATCCGCAAGCTCGGCTCGGTCAACGGCGGCGTCAAGCACCGCGACGTGGTCGTCCAGAAGACGAAGGACATGGCGGGGCTGGTCGGCGGCGGCACGGGTCTCTACGACACGGTGCTCGCCGCGTGGCGCACGGTCCAGGCGCAGTACGACCCGAAGTCGATCAACTCGGTCATCATCCTCACCGACGGCAAGAACGAGGACTCCGACAGCCTGTCGCTGTCCGAGCTCCTCGCGACGATCCAGCGCGAGCGCGACCCGGCACGCCCGGTCATGGTCGTCGCGATCGGGATCACCGAGGACGCCGACGAGGACGCGCTCAACAAGATCGCGAAGGCCACAGGCGGCCAGTCGTACATCGCGCGCGAGGCGTCGGAGATCTCGAAGGTGTTCGTCAACGCCCTTGAGTCCCGCGGGTGACGCCGTCCGCGCACCGCACTGTCGTCTCGTTCGTCCGCACGTGCGGCCCCGCGCCGTCCGTGAAGCGACCAGGTCCCCGGTAGGAGCAGGAGTATGCGAGGACGCCATGCGGGTGAGAAGGACGACGCCGACCACCGCCCGCTGACGTACGCGATCGCGTTCGTGGTCGTGGTCGGTCTCGTCGTCGGGGTGCTCGCGCTGCGCGACGGCGACGAGTCCGCCTCCGCCGACTGCGCCGCGTCGGACACGGTCCGGGTCGCGGTCGCGCCGGAGCTCGCGCCGCTCGTCGAGAAGGCGGCTGAACGTGCGGACGCCGCGAGGTGCGTCTCGTACGAGGTGGTCGCCGAGCCGCCCGCCCTCACGTCACAGGCGGTGACGCTCGACGATGCGGCGCCGCACGTCTGGATCCCCGACTCGAGCGTGTGGCTGACACGTGTGGCGGGTCAGCTCCTCGAGGGAGTCGACGCCCCCCGGATGCTCGTCCGGTCGGTGGCCACCTCTCCCGTCGTGCTCGCCTGGCCCAAGAGCGCGGGAGAGCCGCCCAAGACCTGGCTCCAGGCACTCACCAGCCCCGCATTCACGATCGGTGACCCGCTGTCGACCGCGACGGCCACCGCGCCGCTGCTCGCGGCGCACGCGGAGGCGGGCACGAGTCTCACTCCGGCGGCGTTCGACACGGTGAGCTCGGCACAGGTGACGCTCGCCCAGCGACAGTCGGGCAGCACGACGACTGCCGATCCTGCTGCGTTGCTCGTGGAGACGGCGAAGACCGGCGGGAGCACGGTCGTCAGCGAGCAGGTCTTCAACGCCTCGCCGGCTGCCGACTCCTTCGCACCCGTCCTGCCGGGGGCGGGCAGCTTCGCGCTCGGCTACCCGGTGGCGCTGGTGTCCGACGACCCGCTCCACGAGCGCGCTGCCGAGGCGCTCGTCGAGTCCCTGACGTCGCCGAAGGGTGTCGCCTCGCTGGAGAAGGCCGGCTTCCGACGTCCGTCGGGAGAGCCGCTCGCCTCGGGGAGCGCGATCGGAGAGTTCGCGTCGATGACGATCGAAGATGCCGAGGTCGTCGCCGACACCCTCCGTCGCTGGTCCCTCATCGCGCTGCCGGCCCAGGCGCTCGCCGTGATCGACGTGTCCGAGCCGATGGGCGAGCGTGCGGGAGGCTCGACGCGGATGGGCTTGACGACTGAGGCTGCACTGACCGGTCTTGGCCTGATGCCGAACTCGTGGGCCCTCGGCACGTGGGTGGTCGCGCGCAAGATCGACGGCAAGAAGGACTGGAAAGAGCTGACGCCGATCCGCAAGCTCGACACCGCCAGTGGCGGCGAGTCGCACCGTGACCGCGTGGTGCGCCAGATCAAGACGTTCCGCAAACGCGTCGGTGGACGCACGAGCCTGTACGACACCACCCTTGCCGCGTACCGGAAGGTTCAGGCGCAGTACGACCCGAAGGCCGTGAACTCCGTCATCATCCTCACGGGCGGGCGCAACGACGACCCCGGGAGCATCTCCCGGGCCAAGCTCGTCGAGACGCTCAAGCGCGAGCGTGACCCCGCGCGCCCCGTCGTCGTGATCGCCATCGGTATCACGGAGGACGCCGACGCGTTCGCGCTGGAGGAGATCGCGAAGGCGACCGGCGGCCAGGTCTACCTGGCGCGCAAGCCGGAGGAGATCACCGACGTGTTCGTCAACTCGCTGCGTTCGCGCCACTGAACCCGGCGAGCGCCCTGATCCGGCGCTCGGCCTGGCGCGGTGTCATCGGACGGCACCCGTGCTCGCGTGCCAGGGCGATGACGGCGGGCTCCTCACGCATGAGGTACCAGCCGCGGTGCAGCAGCACCGGGAGCGACTTGCGCTTCTCCCGCAGGTCGCGGACCAACCGGAGCACGAACGTGACCGCCCGGTGGTGCCGGACGCAGAGCGCGTCCCGCAGCAGGCCGCGTCGCTCGAGCTCGGCGACGACGGCGTGCGCGAACAGACCCTCGGCGACGACCGTGGGGGCGTCGCCGAGGGTGAGGGTGTGCGAGCCCGTACGACGGCTCAGGGAGATGTCGTAGACGGGGACGTCGACCGTACCCACGGTGCAGAGCGTCTCGAGGGCGTCACAGGCCGCCTGCGCGTCCCAGGACCGGAGGTCGTCCCAGTCGACGACCTCGTCCTCACCGAAGACGATCGTCGGCAGCCCTGGGTCGCCCGCCTCCCGGTAGAAGTCGTCGAGCCGGACGACGGGCAGCCCGCTGCGTTCGGCGACCCGGGACTTGCCGGAGCCGGACGGGCCCGTCAGGACGACGACGCCGACCCGGCCGTTCACACGCCCACGGGGTGCCACACGGTCTTCGTCTCGAGGAAGGCCGTCATGCGGGCGAGCGACGGCTCTGCCGTCCAGTCGGGCGTGCTGGGACGCAGCACACGCTTGAGGTTGATCGCGGCCTCGGCCTCCAGCGAGGCGCCCAGGTCGTGGTCGACGACGCCCGTGAGGTCGAGGGCGTTGACGTCCAGGTGCGCCGCGAGCCACGGCCCGAGCTCCGAGGCGTCACCGGTGAGGATGTTGACCACCCCGCCGGGGACGTCGGAGGTGGCGAGCACCTCGGACAGCGTGATCGCCGCGAGCGGACGCTCGTACGAGGTGACGACGACGGCCGTGTTGCCGGACACGATCACCGGCGCGAGCACGGAGACGAGGCCGAGGAGGCTGTCGTCGGCGGGTGCCATGACCGCGACGACACCGGTCGGCTCGGGAGAGGAGAGGTTGAAGTACGGCCCGGCGACCTGGTTGGCGTTGCCGGTGACCTGGGCGAGCTTGTCGGCCCACCCCGCGTACCAGACCCACCGGTCGATCGCGGCGTCCACGACCTTCGCCGCCTGCGCGCGCGTCAGGCCCTCGGCAGCGACCACGTCGGCGGTGAACTGGTCGTGGCGGCCCTCGATCATCTCCGCGACCCGGTAGAGGACCTGGCCACGGTTGTACGGAGTGCGACCAGCCCACCCGCCGAAGGCCTTGCGCGCGGCGACGACGGCGTCGCGTGCGTCCTTGCGCGACGCCTTTGCCGCGTTGGCGAGGAACCCGCCCTTGGCATCGGTCACCGCGTACGTGTGGCCGGACTCCGAACGGGGGAACGACCCGCCGATGTAGAGCTTGTACGTCTTGCGTACGTCGAGCCTGCTCATGCGGTCTCGCCCTCCTGCAGCACTGAGCTCGTGAGATACGAGGCGAGGCCCTGCCGGCCACCCTCGCGGCCGTAGCCGGACTCCTTGTAACCGCCGAACGGCGAGGCCGGGTCGAACTTGTTGAAGGTGTTGGCCCACACCACGCCAGCGCGGAGGCGGTCAGCGATCGCCAGGATGCGCGACCCCTTCTCGGTCCACACGCCCGCGGACAGCCCGTACGGGGTGTTGTTAGCCTTGGCGACCGCCTCGTCCGGTGTCCGGAACGTGAGCACGGACAGCACGGGTCCGAAGATCTCCTCGCGGGCGATGCGGTGCGCCTGGGTGACGCCGGTGAAGACGGTCGGCGCGTACCAGAACCCTGAGGTCGGCAGCTCGCACGGCGGCGACCAGCGCTCGGCACCCTCGTCGTCACCGGTGCTCGCGAGCGCGGTGATGCGGTCGAGCTGCTCGCGGGAGTTGATCGCGCCGATGTCGGTGTTCTTGTCGAGCGGGTCCCCGACGCGGAGGGTCGTCATCCGACGCTTGAGGCGGTCCATGACCTCCTCGTACACGTTCTCCTGCACCAGCAGGCGCGAGCCCGCACAGCACACGTGACCCTGGTTGAAGAAGATGCCGGAGACGATGCCCTCGACCGCCTGGTCCATCGCCGCGTCCTCGAACACGATGTTGGCGGCCTTGCCGCCCAGCTCGAGGGTGAGCCGCTTGTCCGTGCCGGCGACGGTCCGGGCGATCTGGCGACCGACGTCGGTCGAGCCGGTGAACGCGACCTTGTCGACGTCGGGGTGGCCCACGAGCGCCTGGCCGGTCGCACCGGCGCCCGTGACGATGTTGACGACACCCGGCGGCAGGTCGGCCTGCTGGCAGATCTCGGCGAACAGCAGCGCGGTGAGCGGCGTCGTCTCGGCGGGCTTGAGGACGACCGTGTTGCCGGCGGCGAGCGCGGGCGCGATCTTCCACGACAGCATGAGCAGCGGGAAGTTCCACGGGATCACCTGGGCGGCGACGCCGAGCGGACGGGGATCGGCGCCGAGCCCCGCGTACGAGAGCTTGTCGGCCCATCCGGCGTAGTAGAAGAACCACTGCGAGACGAGCGGGAGGTCGACGTCGCGCGACTCCTTGATCGGCTTGCCGTTGTCGAGGGACTCCAGCACGGCGAGCTCGCGGCTGCGCTCGGCGAGGATGCGGGCGATGCGGTAGAGGTACTTCGCGCGCTCGCGCCCGGGCATCCGCGACCAGCCGCGGAAGGCGCGCCGGGCAGCCGCCACCGCGGCGTCGACGTCGGCGTCGGTCGCCTCGGTGACCTCGGCGAGCACCTCCTCGGTCGCGGGGTTGACGGTCTTGAACGTCCGGCCGTCGGCGCCCTCGGTGAAGGCGCCGTCGATGAACAGCCCGTACGAGGGCTGCAGATCGACGATCGACCGTGACTCGGGCGCCGGTGCGTAGTCGAGGGGAGTGGGGGGTACGGCGTGGTCAGCCATGTCTCGGTGCCTCAGTCGATCGTCACGTAGTCGGGCCCGGCGTAGCGGCCGGTCTCGAGCTTCTGGCGCTGCATGAGCAGGTCGTTGAGCAGGCTCGACGCCCCGAAGCGGAACCAGGTCGGCGTCATCCAGTCCACGCCCGCGGTCTCGTTGACCGTGACGAGGTACTTGATGGCGTCCTTGGTCGTCCGGATCCCGCCGGCCGGCTTGACACCGACCTGAACGCCGAAGGCGTCGCGGAAGTCTCGCACCGCCTCCAGCATGAGCAGCGTGACCGGCAGCGTCGCCGCAGGGGAGACCTTGCCGGTGCTCGTCTTGATGAAGTCGGCGCCGGCCAGCATCGCGAGCCACGACGCCCGACGGACGTTGTCGTACGTCGCGAGCTCGCCGGTCTCGAGGATCACCTTGAGGTGGGCGCGGCTCCCGTCGGCGCGCTCGCACGCGGCACGGACGGCCACGATCTCCTCGTACACCTTCAGCAGGTCACCGGAGAGGAAGGCGCCACGGTCGATGACCATGTCGATCTCGCTCGCGCCCGCGGCGACGGCGTTCTCGGTGTCGGCGATCTTGATCGGCAGCGCGGCGCGTCCCGACGGGAAGGCGGTCGCGACGCTCGCGACGCCGACCGGGGCGTCGCCCAGGGCCTCGCGTGCGACGGCGACGAGGTCCGGGTAGACGCACACGGCGGCCACGGACGGACAGGTCGGGTCGGAGGGGTCGGGGCGCAGCGCCTTTGCGGCGAGGGAACGGACCTTGCCAGGCGTGTCCGCCCCTTCGAGGGTCGTGAGATCGACCATCGAGATCGCGAGGTCGATCGCCGTGCGTTTGGCGTCCTTCTTGAGGGAACGGGTCGCGAGGGCGGCGGCGCGTGCCTCCAGGCCGACCTGGTCGACCCCGGAGAGGTCGCCCAGCACGGTCCGGACGTCGGCGGCGCTGCCGAGCACGGTGGGTGTCATGGTCACCGGACCAGTCTAGGTGCGCCCCTGTGGCGGTGCCGCCATGCTGGGGGCATGACTGACGCAGAGGGACCCGTGGTGGTCGGTATCGACGGTTCGGAGGACGGGACGCGGGCGCTCCGGTGGGCGAGTGCGTACGCCGGCGCGACAGGTGCGGCGGTGAGGGCGGTCGCCGTGCTGGGGCACGACCTGGCGGGGTCCGACGCCGCCGACGAGGTGGAGACGACGCTCGTCCAGGAGGCACAGTCCGTCCTGGCCGAGGCGGGGACCACGACGTACGAGGTCGAGACGCGGGTGGGCAAGGCTGCCGAAGAGCTTATCCGACTCTCCCCGGGCGCTTCCGTGGTCGTGCTGGGCAGCCGCGGGCACGGCGCGATCGAGGGCCTGATGGTCGGCTCGGTGAGCCAGCACGTCGCGCGGCACGCGGACTCGCCGGTGGTGGTGGTCAGGGAGCCGGCAGCCGAGAGCGCCACGAGGGTGGTCGTCGGCACCGACGGGTCGGAGGAGTCGGCCGCGGCCCTGGAGTGGGCGTTCGCCTATGCGGCTGCGACCGGCGTCGCTCTGACGGTGATCTACGGGTTCCGCACCTCCGCCTCCAGTCCGGCGGTGCTCTCGGGATACATCCCGACCAGCGTCGGCGACGAGATCGCGGCCGCCGAGGAGATGCTCGCGAGCATCGTGGCGCCGTGGGAGTCCCGCTACCCCCGTGTCGTCGTCACGCGGGAGGCGATCCCGGTGCCCGCCGCCGTCGCGATCGGTGATGCGTCGGAGACCGCCGCGCTTGTCGTAGTGGGGTCCCGGGGGAGGGGCGCGTTCGAGGGGATGCTCCTGGGCTCGGTCAGTCAGAGCCTGCTCCACCGCGCGCGCTGCTCCGTCGCTGTCGTGCGCTGAGCTGGGACGGGGCTCACTGCAGATTTCTACTCTGTCCCCTTTGTCCGCTTTGGGATGTTATGTAACCTTGCGGAAGGAGTAGGGCCTCAAGTGGCCATGCGTTGAGCGTCCCCGCAACCCCCGGGCGGCGTGACGCTGGGATGACGAACATCCGCTCCTTGCATTCGGTGATGGCGGCTCTCGCCACCCGGATGTGGTACGTGCGACCCCCGGCGCGTACAGGCAGTCATCCACGACATCGATCCGTGCCCTCGTGCTCGGACGATCCCGCCTGCACCGGAACGGTCGCAAGACCATGACCGACCGGTACAGGAGCACCACCCGTGAACACCCCCGCACATCCTCCGCACAGAGCCCGCCGCGCCATCGCGGTCGTCCTCTCCGTCGGCGCCTCGCTCGTCGGCGCCACCCTTGCGACGTCCGGACCCGCCTCGGCGGCGCAGGCCCCCGCCCAGACCGCGGCGCAGACCGCAGCCCAGAAGACAACCGCCCGTGCCGCCGCCGACGCCCCGGGTCGGGGAGCCGTCCGCGGCATCGACGTCTCGGGCCACCAGCACCCGCGCGGCCGCGCGATCAACTTCGCGAAGGTCCGCAAGGCCGGCTACACCTACGCGTTCGTCAAGGCGACCGAGGGGCGCGGCTTCGTCAACAGCTACGCCACCATCGACGGCCGTCGGAGCCAGAACGCCGGCCTCGCCACCGGGTTCTACCACTTCGCCCGACCCGGCACCTCTGCCGTCGCTCAGGCCCGCCACTTCGTCCACCAGGTCCGCCGGACGGGCGTCGACAAGCCCATGCTGGTGCTCGACCTCGAGGTCACCGACGGTCGTTCACGCTCCCACCTCCGCACCTGGTCGAAGCGTTGGCTGCAGACCGTCGAGCGGATGACCGGCACCCGGCCCATCCTCTACACCGGTCCCGGCTTCTGGAAGGGCTCGGTCCGCGGTTCCACGCCCTTCGCGAAGTACCCGCTGTGGGTTGCGCACTACGAGACCCGTCGCCCGACCGTCCCTGCGCCGTGGCGTGGGTACACCATCTGGCAGCACTCCAGCACCGCCAAGGTTCCTGGCGTCCCCGGACGCGCCGATGTGAACGTCGCACCCCGTCGCGCCGTCGAGCGTCTTGCGCCTCCGACCTCGCGCCTCGCGCGAGCAGCAAGGGCGGCTGCCGCCGAGCGCGCCGCTGCGGACACGAGCCGTTCGGCCGAGCGTCCCGCAGCCGGTGCCGAGACCTCCGCAGCGAAGGAGGCCCCGAAGGTGACCGACGCGGAGCTCAAGGACGCGCCGACCGAGGCGAAGAAGTCCGCGAAGGCGCCGCTCCCCGGCGGCCTGCTGGACGCGCTGACGTCGCACACCAAGTCGGGCAAGAAGCTGACGGGAGTCCCGGGGCACACCCGCTGACCCGCTGACTCTCCCGCACTACGCGCGCCGTGCCTCTCGCGAGGGGCACGGCGCGCTTGCGTGCTGCCCGGCTTCCGAATACTCTGAGTCGGGTATCCGACTTCGGGGAGTATCTATGGCTGTGCGTCGACCGACGAACGCGCTGGCACTGGCCGTGCTCAGCCTGCTGTCCGAACGACCCATGCACCCGTACGAGATGTCGAGCACGCTGCGGGAGCGCCACAAGGAGGAGAGCATCCGGCTCAACTACGGATCGCTCTACTCCGTCGTCGAGTCGCTCGAGAAGAAGGGCCTCATCGCCGCACGCGAGACGGTGCGCGAGGGGCGACGCCCCGAGCGCACCGTGTACGAGATCACCTCGGCCGGCGAGATCGTCATGACCGACTGGCTGAGCGAGCTCCTCAGCGAGCCCACGCCGCAGTTCACCGACTTCGAGGCCGCGCTGTCCCTGATCGCGACGCTGCCGCCCGAAGACGTGGTGCCGCTGCTCGAGCGTCGGCTGACCGAGCTCACGCTTCAGTCGCGCGCGTACGACGCCATGCTCCGCGCTGTGACCGACGGCTTTCCGCGGTTGTTCGTCGTCGAGAACGACTACCAGGAGGCCCTCCGGGCGGCCGAGCGCGACTTCGTCGCCGCACTGCTCACCGAGCTGCGGGACGGCACCTTCGGTGGCCTTGCGGTCTGGCGGCGGATGCACGAGCTGCGAGCAGAGGGCCTCGACCACCAGGAGACGGAGCGGCGACTGCTCGAGGAGTTCCCTGAGCTCGCGGGGCTGATGTCCGGGCCCTGACACCGAACGCCTCCCGCGCACCCGCGCGGGGGGGACAAGAGCGGTCCCCGGCCGACTGCCATCGACCGGGGACCGTGACCATCGAGTCCGACGTGGGCGCCGAGCCCCGAAGGCTGCACCTCCAGGTTACGCGACCGGCGGCGGACTCCTCATCGGAAGGAGAGCGCCGTGTCACACACGACGCGGTCCGGACCGGCGATCACGGTCGCCGGTCTGACCAAGACCTATCGCGCCCGGAACCACGAGGTCCGGGCCCTGGACGGGATCGACCTGGAGGTCGACCCGGGGACGGTGCTGGGACTGCTGGGGCCCAACGGTGCCGGCAAGTCCACGACCGTCAAGATCCTCACGACGCTGTCTCGAGCCGACTCGGGCACCGCGTCGGTGGTCGGACTCGACGTCGTCCGTGACGCCGCCGCCGTCCGACGCGCACTCGGGTACGTCTCGCAGAAGCCCGCCTTCGACCCGGTCGGGACCGGAGTCGAGAATCTCGTGCTGACAGGCCGTGTGTACGGGCTGTCTCCTCGTGCCGCCCGCGCCCGCGCGGACGAGCTCCTGGAACGCTTCGGCCTCGCCGACGCGGGGCGACGTCTGGCACGGACCTGGTCCGGCGGCATGCAGCGCAAGCTCGACGTCGCCATGAGCCTGGTCCACCGGCCGCAGGTGCTCTTCCTCGACGAGCCGACCACGGGGCTCGACCCGGAGGCGCGGGCCGACATGTGGGCCGAGATCTCGCGTCTGGCGGCGGCTGACGGAATCACGGTGCTGCTGACGACGCACTACCTCGAGGAGGCCGATCACCTCGCCGACCAGCTCGTGATCGTGGACCACGGTCGCGTGGTCGTCAGAGGGACACCGGAAGCGCTGAAGCGCGGCCTGTCGGGGGACGCCGTCGCCGTCGAGCTGGCCGAACGTCGTGACGTCGACGACGCCGCGCGGGTGCTCGACGCGCTGCCGGGTGTGCGGGAGCTGACCCGTACCTCGGGGGTGCTGAGGGCACGGGTGGACGACGGTGCGGTCGCCCTGCCGGAGGTGATGGCAGCGCTCGACGCCGCCTCGCTGCGGCTCGCCGCCGTCACCGTCGCGCGGCCGTCCCTCGACGACGTCTATCTCCGCTACGCGGGGCGAGCGTTCGGGAGCGCCGACGGTACCGAGAGTGCGGGGCGGCGCACCGCCGGGTCCGAGGAGGTGGCGGCATGACCACGGCTCTCGTGCACACGGAGCTCCTGACCCGGCGGTCGTTGCGCAACCTCGTGCGGCAGCCGGCGTACGTCGCGTTCTCGCTGATCCAGCCCCTGGTCTGGCTGTTGCTCTTCGGCCAGCTGTTCCGCAACGTCGTCGAGCTTCCGGGTTTCGAGGGGGCGTCGTACATGACCTACCTCACGCCCGGGGTCGTCGTCATGACGGCGATGTTCTCGGCAGGCTGGGCGGGGAGCGGCTTCATCGTGGCGATGGACCGTGGCGTGATGGACCGCGACCTCACCTCGCCCGTCGGCCGGCCCGCACTGATGATGAGCTCGCTGGCGTCCCAGGCGGTGACGATAGTCGTCCAGTCGCTGATCGTGCTCGCGGCCGGTGTCGCGGTGGGGGCGCGGTTCGCGGGCGGACTGGTCGGGTGGGCGGTGACGGTCGCGGCGGCAGTGCTGCTCGGGACGGTGTTCGCCGCGCTGTCGAACGCCGTCGCCCTCCTCGTACGCCAGCAGGAGGCCCTGATCGGCATCTCACAGTTCCTCACCCTGCCGTTGACGTTCCTCTCCTCGGTGATGCTGCCGTCAGACCTGATGCCGGACTGGGTCGCGGCGGTCGCCCGCCTCAACCCTGTCGACTGGGCCGCCGTCGCGTCCCGCGAGGCGCTGTCGGCGAGCCCGGACTGGTCGCTCGTCGGAGGGCGGCTCGCGCTGCTCGTCGTGGTCGCCGCGCTGATGGGGTGGCTCGCGACGCGGGCGTTCCGGACGTACCAGCGCTCGGTCTGATCCACCCGGCCGTCATCCCTTCTGAGGGCCGGAACCCTCAGAAGGGATGACGTCGCGGGAGCGGGGAGAGGTCAGCTCGTCACGCCACCCCCGCAGGAGGTCGTGAACGGCATCGGCGCCGACGATCGTGCCAGGTGGGGGAGTGAGCCCCGCGGGGGCGAGCAGCACGGCGCGGTCCTGCCAGCCGCCGAGCCCTCCGTGGCTGCCGACCAGCTCTTCGAAGGCGTGGACGGTGCCGGTCGCCGGGTCGCAGGCGCTGATGACGTAGAGGTCCGGTGCCTCCGGCTGCTCCGAGGTCGGCAGCAGCCGCTCGCGGGCACCCTCCCCGTACGCGGCGAGCGGGTCGGTGTCACCGGCGAGGTCGCCGGTCCGCAGCGCGACGATGCCGTCCGGTCCGATCGCGACCGGCCCCTCGTCCACGGTCATGGCGACCACGCAGCCGATCGCCGGGTGGTTGACGAGCCCCGGGACGAGGCGGGGCCAGCGCTCGTCGATCTCGGCGAGCACGAGGCGTCGGTCCGTACGGGCGTGGACGAGGCCGAGGTTCCCCGACGCGAGGACGATCAGCTCGCTGGCCTGCTCCCCGCCAGGAGCAGAGGTCGCCGAGGGGTCCTTGCCGGTCGCGCGGTCGATCCGCGCCGCCGCGCGCCGCGCCGTCCCAGAACCGTTGCCGGCCATCTCCTCGGCGAGCGCGCGGAGCCGTGCGTAGTCCTCGTCGCTGCTCTGCACGGCCTCCACCGACCGCGAGGTGAGCTCTCCGACGAGGTCGGCGAGCGTCGCCCCGTGCACCTGCAGGAACGTCGCACCCTGGGACTGCCCGTGGTCGCTGACCACCGCGATCCGGTAGCGGCGCCCGGCCTGCGCCGCGACGGTCTCCAGCGTGCCCAGCACCCCGTCGAGCGCCTCGAGCGCGGCGAGCGACTCCCTCCTGAAGACGCCCGCGTGGTGCGCCACCTCGTCGTAGTCCACATAGTCGACGTAGACGATCGGAGTCCCGCGGAGCATCTCCTGCGCGACCACCGCCGTCGACAGGTCGCGGACGACACCGTTCGACCCCGCACGGAGGACCGCGAACGTCCAGTCGCGCCGGACCCGCGGGCGAACGTCGCGCCGCACCTGTCGCAGCGCCTGCGCACGCTCGCGGACGATCTCACCCAGGGTCCGGAAGAGGCTCCGGGCGAGCCCGTCGGGCCGGACGGCGAACCAGGCGACCGCCTCACGGGTGATCGTGGTGCCACGGCCGCTGCGCAGGCGCGACATCACCATGGCCGTACGGTCGGCGCCCCCGCTGAAGATGTTGGACACCGACACGCCGCCGTCGGCCAGCAGCCCCACGCCCGACGCCCGGTGCTCGATCACGGCGGCATCGGCAGGATGGTTCGCCGTGAGGACGCGGCCGAGCTCACGGTCGTACCAGCGGAACGCCGGCACCCTGTCGGCCGCACGGTGCAGGATGCCGAGCTGGCTCGCCGGCGTCGTGCACGGTGTGGTGGGACGCCACTCGTGCAGCGTGTGGCTGCCCTCGCGCAGCCAACGCTCCAGCGTCGGCATGTTCCCCGCGGCGAGCGCCCACGTGAGGACGGGGTACGCGACTCCGTCGAGCTGGACGACGAGGAGCCCGTCCTCGGTGGGTGCGGGGTCACGCTGTCGCGATCGCCGGCCTCGCCGCGCGAGCGCGACGGCGAAGCCCTCGTCCGTGCCTGCGGTCGAGATCCAGGCGAGGAGCGACCCGACCAGCGCCGCGAGCCAGGCGGCGATCAGGGGAGCCCACCAGCTCTCCACGACGATGCCCGGCACCACCGCGAGGGCGACGGCCACGACGACCGCCTGCCCGACGACGGCGAGTGCGACGACCGCCAGCCAGCCGATCCGGGCGGCGACGCTCACGAAGAGCGGCTGGAGCACCAGCCCCACCAGACCCGTCACGGCGGCTGCGACGGCAGGGGTCCACCACTCGGTGAACTCGAGGTCGTCCAGCACCCAGCCGACCACGGCGAGGGTCGCCGTGGCGCCTGCCCAGGCCAGGAGGAGCCGCACCGCGTCGCCGATCCGGAGGTGACGCAGCGCGGTGGTGCTCATCGCCCTCTCACAGCCCCAGGGCCGGGGCGAGGTCGGCGCGGATCGCGTCGAGGCGAGCCGCTGCCGCGATCCGAGCGGCCCCCACGCCGTCGTCGGTGGGGACGACCACCTCGAGGTAGCACTTGAGCTTCGGCTCGGTCCCGGACGGCCGGACGACCACACGTCCGCCCTCCTCGAGCACGAGCCGCAACCCGTCGGTCGGCGGCAGGGTCTCGCTGCCCGTCTCGAGGTCGTCGACGCGGGCCACGGCGTAGCCGCCCAGCACCGCAGGTGGGTCGGCGCGCAGTCGGCTCATCGCTGCTGCGATCAGCGAGAGGTCCTCCACGCGTACGGACAGCTGGGAGGTCGCGTGGACGCCGAACCGCTCGGCGATCTCGTCGAGCCGGTCGCTCAGCGTCCTGCCCTGCGCGCGCAGCTCGGCGGCGAGCTCGAGCACCCGCACCATCGCGGAGATGCCGTCCTTGTCCCGCGCGATCGCCGGCGCGACCGCGTAGCCGAGCGCCTCCTCGTAGCCGTAAGCCAGACCGGGGACCCGGCCGATCCACTTGAAGCCGGTCAGCGTCTCGGCGTACGGCTGCCCGTACGCGGCAGCCATCCGTCCGAGCAGGGAGGACGAGACGATCGTCGTCGCGTACGTCCCGGGGATTCCCCGTCGCAGGAGGAAGTCCGCGAGCAGCACCCCGACCTCGTCACCGGACAGCTGGTGCCATCCGGCCACCGTCGGGACGGCGACGGCGCACCGGTCGGCGTCCGGGTCGTTCGCGATCGCGACGTCTGCTCGGACGCGGTCGGCGAGCGCGAGCAGCAGGTCCGTGGCGCCAGGCTCTTCCGGGTTCGGGAACGCTACCGTCGGAAACTCCGGGTCGGGCTCGGCCTGCTCATCGACGACGTGGAGCGGGTCGAACCCTGCGGCCTCGACCGCCTGTGCCGCCGTCGCGCGACCGACCCCGTGCAGCGGCGTATAGGCGACGACGAGCTCGCGCGGCCCGGGGTCGGGCAGCGCGGAGACCTCCGCGACGTACGCGGCGCGGACGTCGTCGGTGAGGACCTCGTACGTCTCGTCGCGGGGGAGGGCGTCCACCGGTCCGACGGCGGCGATGGCTGCCGCGATGTCGACGTCGGCCGGCGACACGATCTGGCTGCCGTCACCGAGGTAGACCTTGTACCCGTTGTCCTGCGGGGGGTTGTGCGATGCCGTCACCATGACGCCCGCCGACGCCCCGAGGTGCTGGATCGCAAACGCGAGCACGGGTGTGGGGAGGGGCTCGGGCAGCAGCAGTGCACGAACACCCGCAGCCTGTGCGATCTCGCAGGTGTCGCGGGCGAAGACGGCCGAGTTGTGGCGCGCGTCGTACCCGACGACCAGCGTGGGGGCGTCACCGGCGTGCGTACGGAGGTAGGCGGCGAGCCCGGCAGCGGCCTGGGCGACGACGACCCTGTTCATCCGGGTCGGACCGGCACCGAGCGGGCCGCGCAGGCCGGCCGTGCCGAAGACCAGCCGGCCGGCGAAGCGTGCGGCCACCTCGGCGTCGTCACCGGAGTCGAGCAGCGCCCGCAGCTCCTCGCGGGTCCGCGGATCCGGATCCTGGGCGAGCCAGCCTTCGGCGAGCTCACGCGGGCTCGGGTCGTGCGTGGTCAGGTCACGCGTCGTCATGGCAAGGGCCTTCCCAGCGGCATCACGGCGTACGGGCCGCCGACACGAGTGCCCTCCGCCTCGTCGTCCTCGCGAGCGGGGATCGCCACCGCGAAGGCCTCGGCATCGTCGCGAGGCTCGTACCCGATCCGGCGGCCGGGCTCGAGGTCCCACCAGGCACGCGTGTTCGCTGAGATCCCGTACACCGCCGTGAACCCGGCGACGTCCGTGGTCAGCGCCGTCTCGACGAGCCGGACGGCGTCGCCCGGGGAGAGCCAGGTCGACAGCGCGCGCACGGTCGTCGGCTCCTCGAGGAACGAGCCGATCCTCAACGAGACCGTCGTCAGGCCGTGGCGGTCGGCGTACAGGCTCATCAGCGCCTCGGCGGCCACCTTGGCGACCCCGTAGAACGTGTCCGGGCGCGGACGGACGTCGGTGCCGAGCCGGTCGGTGCGCGGAGTCATCCCGACGGCGTGGTTGCTCCCCGCGTAGACCAGCCGCCCGACGTCGTGGCGGACCATCGCGTCGAGCAGCGCCGCGGTGGTGTGCACGTGCGAGGCGAGCGCCTGGGGAAGCGTCGACTCCGACGGCTGTCCGGCGAGGTGGACCACAGCGTCGACCCCTTCGACGGCCTCGTCGGCGAGCCCGGGATCGAGCACGTCCGCCACGAGGACCCCTCCGCTGAGAGCGGCCGCGAGCGCATCCTCGGGCGGTGCCAGGTCGAGCCCGCGGACCTGGTGGCCGCCCGCTGCGAGCGCCGGGGCGACGGTGCTGCCGATCGCCCCGGAGACACCGGTGACGAGGACACGCATCAGATACGGCCCACGACGGCCGCGAGCAGGTGCCCCATCGCCTGCGCAGACGCGGCACCCGCGGCCAGCACCTCCTCGTGGTTGAGCGGCTCCGCGCTCACGCCGGCCGCGAGGTTGGTGACGAGCGAGAGGCCGAGGACCTCGAGCCCGACCGCCCGTGCCGCGATCGCCTCGAGGGCCGTCGACATGCCGACAAGGTCCCCACCGATGGTGCGGATCATGCCGATCTCGGCCGGCGTCTCGTAGTGCGGGCCGGGCATCTGCACGTACACGCCCTGCGCGAGCGTCGGGTCCACCTCGAGGCACAGCGAGCGGAGCCGGCTGGCGTACAGGTCGGTGAGGTCCACGAACTGCGCGCCGTGCAGCGGGGACTTGGCCGTCAGGTTGATGTGGTCGCTGATGAGGACCGGGGTGCCCGGGACCCACTCGGACCGCAGACCGCCGCACGCGTTGGTCAGGACGACGGCGCGGCAGCCGGCGGCGGCGGCCGTACGGACCCCGTGCGTGACAGCGTCGACGCCGTGGCCCTCGTACAGGTGGGTGCGGCCGAGGAAGACGAGGACGCGCGTGTCACCGACGCGGACGGAACGGATGGTCCCGCCGTGACCGGCGACCGACGGCGTGCGGAAGCCGGGGATATCGGTCGCCGCGAACTCGTGCTCGGGCGCGCCGAGGACGTCGGCGGCAGGTTTCCAGCCGGACCCCATCACAAGGGCGACGTCGTGGTCACCCCCCGTGCGCTCACGCAGCACCTCGGCGGCGGCAGTGGCCATCTCCTCGGGGGAACGGGGACGGTCCATCGGGTCAGGGCGGCTCATCGATTCGACACTCACCTCGGCACACTAACCCAGGCGGACCAAGGGGCCGATAGATTGTGGGGGTGCCCAAGATCATCGGCGAGAACCTGGCGGCCCACCGCGTCGAGACGCGACGCCGTGTGCTCGTCGCGTTCGGCGACCTGCTGACGGAGCGCGGGTACGACGCCGTGCGGCTCGCCGACGTCGCGACACGGGCCGGCATCGGGCGTACGGCGATCTACAACCACTTCGCCGACAAGGAAGCCATCCTCCTCGCGTTCGCGATGGACGAGACCCAGCAGTACGTGGACGCGATCCGCGGTGCGCTCGGCGAGGCCGAGGGCCCCGTCCAGAAGCTGCGCACGTACGTCCGCATGCACGTCGCGCTGTCGCGCGAGATGCACATGGGCCTCGGCCCGCAGCTGTACTCGGTGCTCTCGCGCGACGCGCTGCTGCACATGCGCGAGCACGTCATCGTGGTCGAGGACCTGCTGCGCCGGGTGCTCTCCGACGGGATGGACGAGGGAGCGTTCGTCGTCGACGACCTGCGTGCGACCACCGCCCTGGTCCTGGCGTGCCTGCAGGGCCGTCAGGTGACCCACGGCGAGGGGCCGGAGCGTGACTCCGCCGTCGCCGTCACGGAGCGCTTCGTCCTCCGTGCCGTCGGCGTGCGCGGCGCCTGACCCGCCACCCTGCGGAAGGCTGCCGACGCAAGAACCCGGCGTCCCCACCCGTGTGCGGGCAGGAACGCCGGGTCCTGTGAGCGGACCCGGCGTCCCCACCCGCGTGCGGGCAGGAACGCCGGGTCCTGTGAGCGGACGTACGTCCGTTACTTCGTGACCTTGACCTTGACGGTCTTCTTCGAGCCCTTGTGCGTGCCGGTCGCAGCGAACGTCGCGGTGACCTTGTAGGTGCCCTTCTTCTTCAGCTTGGGCAGCTTGACGACGACCTTGCCGTTCTTGACGGTGCCGCGGACGGTCTTCTTGATGCCCTTGCCCTTGATGACGAGCGTGACCTTGCCCTTGGCCTTCGGGGTGCCCGAGACGGTCACGGTCGCCTTGCCCGCCTTCTTGCGGGTCGGCTTCTTGGTGACCTTCACCGCGGTCTTGGTCGTGACCTTGGCGATCGAGAGCGTGCGGGCGGCCGAGGACGACGACTTCACGACCGGGGCGTTGCCCGAGACGAAGCGCGCCGACAGGCGGTGCGTGCCGACCGTGAGGTTCTTCGGGAGGCCGAACGACGCGGTGCCCGCGCCGACGGGACGGGTGCCGATGACCTTGGTGCCGTCGAGCAGCTGGATCGAGCCGCTGAGAGCCTTGGACGCCTTCACGGTCGCCGTCGCGGTGCCGGTACGGCCGTAGGTGACCTTCGCCGGGGCGGACAGCGTCGTCGTGGACGCGACTGCGGAGAAGAAGCTGATCGGCGTGAACGTCTCGTACAGCGCCTGCTGCGGGCCGCCACCGGCGTACGTGTAGATGCCGAGGTTCGCGAGCTTGTCCTTCGACGCGTCGATCGCCGCCTTGGAGATCGAGAACGACGTCGTGAACGTTCCGTCAGGCTTCAGCTCGATCGCCCCGCTCGCCGGCCCGCCGATCGTGGCCATGTCCTCCGCGAGGACAGCCCACTTCTGCGTGATCGCCTTGCGGGTGGTCGACGGTGCGCCCTCGCTGGGCCTCCACACGTCGGCGACGGTGCCGAGGATGACGTACGCCCCGGTGGGCTTGCCCGCGAGGGGCGGGCGGGTGCCCGTGGCGAGCGTCGGGTCGAACCCGCTGCCCTTGACCGTGACCTGGTGCGCGCCGGTGTCCGGGATCGTGGTGCTGCTCACCGTCACCTTGGCGGGCCCGGGGAAGGACACCGTCAGGGGCAGGGGCGTCTTGTTCCTGTCGACCGCACCGCCGGTGAAGTACCAGTAGGCGGCCTGGCCCGTCGGCTCGACGAACTTCACGAACGACGAGGGCCACGCTCCCCAGCCCGTCGTCGTACGGTTCTGCGGCACGTCGGTGCTCTCGTACTCGACGCCGGCGAAGTCGGGAGTGACCGTGATGCCGGCCGGCGTCACGTCGACCTCGGCGAACGTGGCGAGGGTGACCTCCTTGCTCTCGAGGTCGGTCCAGATGGTGGTGTCGTCCTGCGTGGTCCCGTAGCCGTCCAGCGTCGCGGTGACCGTGCCGACACCGTCGTCGACGGACAGCTTGGGGTCGGAGACGTAGAAGAACGTCATGCCGGAGTAGCCCAGGACGGTGAAGTCACCGGTCCACGTGATCGTGGCGTCGTCGGCCGCGACATCGGCGGTACCGGTGCCTCCCTTGATCGCGACGCGGTGGTCGCTGAAGATGCTGCTGGTGGGAGGCGAGATCGACGCGCCGCTCGGGCTCGTCTTGAGACCCTCCCACGTGGCGGTCGCGTAACCGCCGGCCACGGTCTTCTTCTGGATCTCGACGTTGCCGGCTCGGGCAGTCCAGTTGGCGGCCTTGCCGTTGCTCCACGCTGTCGCCGACGTCAGGGTGTTGCCCCCGGCGCCCGGATTCGCGATCTTGCCGGCCGACAGGAAGTTGGCGGTGCCCGGTGCGAAGCCTGCGTTGTTGACTTCGTTGCTCAGGCCCCAGGCGAAGACAGCGCCGGCGACCGGCGTCGTAGCGGCCTGGGCGGGCGTGGCCACGAGAGCCAGGGTGCCGGCCGTGAGGGCCGTCGCGGCGGTGGCGGCGACGAGGCGCCGGAACCGCCGGGGGAGGGACGTGGACATGGTGGTGCTTCCCTTCGTGTGGGGTGAGGAGTTTCAGCTCAAGGGGTACGACGCGTGAGGACCCGCGCGCCGACGGTGACGACCAGCGCCGCGAGGGCCAGACCCCCGCCGGCCCACCAGGGCCACGCCGGGGACGAGCCGCCGAGGGGCTGGGCGACGGGACGGATGCCCTCGGTGGTGCCGACCGGGACGGTGGCGCCGAGGACGGTGCGCGCCCCGGTGGCCGTCGGCGGGAGGGCCGCGGCCGCCGGCGAGCCCAACGTCTGGGCACCCAGCGGCCAGGAGCTGGGCGTCCCGCTGGACGGGAGGTTCGTCCCGCTGCCGGCGTCGGTTCCGCCGCCCTTCGGGGCACTGACCGGCTTGTCGGCGTCGTAGCTGAACGTGATCGGCAGCGCGGCCTTGAACCGGTCGGTGGATCCACCGCTGGTGTACCAGTACGCGGCGGTGCCGACGCGTTCCTGGAACCGTACGAACGAGGTCGGGAACGCGCCCCAGCCGGTGTCGGTCCGGTTCTGCGCGGCGGCGGAGGCGGGGGCGTCGTACCGTACGCCGGAGAATCGTGGCGTCACCGTGAACCCGCGCGCGCTCGACAGACTCTTGACCGACGCGTCGGCGAGGCGGACCTTCGTGGGCGGCAACGCCTCCCAGAGCGAGGTGTCGTCGCGGTCGGACGCGTAGCCGCCGAGCGTGGCGTCGAGGCGGGTCACGCCGTTGCGCACGGTCAGGACCGGGTCGCTGACGGTGAAGTAGGACAGTCCGCTGTAGAGCACCGCGGTGAAGGTGCCCTTCCAGCGGATCGTCGCCGTCTTCTTCTTCGGGT
>Ga0233365_1000228_pt1 | contig 27063 bp, 23 predicted proteins | sample ElkDunMinimDraft_27_FD_191535 | JGI IMG/M metagenome (GOLD analysis project Ga0233365, IMG submission 191535) | Fecal eukaryotic communites from dung pellets of Tule Elk in California, USA - Elk Dung C36 | ecosystem: Host-associated > Mammals > Digestive system > Large intestine > Fecal | place...
TGATGGCCGCGCCCGACCCTGAGGGCGCCCGGGACCTGATGTGCCGTCATCTGGATCATGTTCGCGGATTGTGGGCGGGTGTGTCGAGCCCGCCCACGTCCTGACAAGCGGTCGACGCTGATCGCCTGGTGACCCGCCCCTGTTTTCACACCTGACCACCAGCGCGTCAGGACGCCCGCCGTCGCGTCGGGTCGCTCCGCCCGGATCCGTGCGGGTGCGTGACCGGTCACGCTCACATCCAGGCTGACCGTCGCCACTTGATGGATTGGTTAGACTCGCGTCGATCTGTGTTTAGTCCGATGTGGTGGGGAGGCGTGGTGTCACAGTCAAGTGACCAGCCGGTGGCGTGGCGGGTGTGGACGATTCCCAACCTGGTGACGATGCTCCGGCTGTGCGGCATCCCGGTGTTCTGTTATCTGTTGTTGGCCACCGACGAGGTCGTGGCGGCGGTGATCGTGTTGGCCCTGGGCGGTGGAACCGACTGGGTCGACGGCTTCCTGGCTCGCCGCCTGGGGCAGGAGAGCCGGTTCGGTCAGATGCTCGACCCACTGGTCGACCGGTTGTACATCCTGGTCGCCATCGGAGTGCTGACCCTGGTCCAGCTGGTGCCGTGGCAGTTCACCGCCGTGCTGTTGGCGCGGGAGGCGGTGATGGCGGTGACTCTGCTGATCCTGCGGTCTCGCGGATTCGCGCACTTCGAGGTGCACTACACCGGGAAGACCGCGACTTTCATCGTGTTCATGTCGTTCCCGGTTCTGGTATTGGCCGGCCTGTACGAACCGGCCGTCGGTTGGGCGTTGCCGCTGGGTTGGGCCCTGGCCTGGTGGGGGATAGTGCTGTATTGGCTGTCTGCGGCGATCTATGTTGGTCAGGCGGTGATTTTGCTAAGACGACGGTCGCGGGTGGTGACGTGAATGGCGGGGACACGGTTTGGGCTGCCGTCAGTTGATTTGCTGGCGCAGTTTTGGAATCAGCCGTTGGATTATGAGGCGCCTCCACCGGATCGGCGGCGGCCACGCACGATTTCGGGTCGGCTGCTGACGGTGGCCGTGATCGTCGTGATCGGCCTCTTGTTGGCGGTCGCCTGGCGCGAGTCGGTCCTGTCGCAACCGGCTGACGCGAAGGCGCGGGAGGATCTGCGCGACGACATCGCGGCTCAACGCGAGGACAACGAGGTCCTGACCGACTTCACCGAGCGGCTGCGCGACGACGTCAATGCCATGCGCGACGAGCTGCTGGGCAGTCAGGCCGCGGTCGAACAGCTGCACAGGGACGAGGCGGCAGCCGGCCTGCGAGCCGTGACCGGGGATGGCGCGAAGGTCGTGGTCGCCAACGGTCCCGAGCCCGACAACACCACAGGGTCACATCTGGGGGAGATCTTCGACCGGGATCTGCACCTCATCGTCAACACGCTGTGGGCGCTGGGCGCCGAGGCCATCGCCATAGACGGGCAGCGGCTGACGGCGGTGACGACGATCCGCGCGGCAGGGAAGGTGATCCTGGTCGACTTCGCTCCGGTGAGCAGTCCCTACGAGATCGTCGCGATCGGTCCCCCCGGATTGGCTGACGACTTCGGCGCGTCGGCGACGGCGGAGACATTTCGACAGTACGGAACCGATTACGGTATTGCGTTGACGGTGGAGGCGGTGGACGATGTGGTGCTGCCGGCGGCGTCACCTCCATCGTTGAATGACGCTACACCGAAGGATTGACATTGATCATCGCTGTGATCGCGTTGGCTGTCGGGGTCGTGATGGGTGTCCTGGTGGACATCAACGTGCCGGTGGGTCTCCAGCCATACCTGCCGATCGCGGTGGTGGCGGCCCTGGACGCCCTGTTCGGAGGGGTCCGCGCACACCTGGACGGCGCGTTCGACGACAAACAGTTCACGATCTCGTTCATCTCGAACGTGCTGGTGGCGGGGTTGATCGTCTACCTTGGGGATCAACTGGGGGTCGGAGCTCAACTGTCGACCGGGGTGGTCGTGGTGTTGGGCATCCGCATCTTCTCCAACGCCGCGGCGATACGGCGCCGGTTGTTCAGCGCGTGAGACGGAAGGAGGCAGGCTGTGGAATCAGATCGGGAACCTGTGGACCCACCCGAACCCGCCGACGGTTCGTCGAACGCTGACGTCGACGGCGACGCTCGCCGTGACAACGTCGCCGACAACGACAACGACAACGACAACGGCGATGCCGGCCCCGGCGATGCCGAGGACACCGGGACCACCAAGACCCCGGGCCGCTACATCAGCGTGCTGGCGATGGTTCTGGTGGCGGTGCTGGGGTTCACGATCGCGGTGCAGATCCGCAGCCACAGCGAGGACACTCTGGAGGGGGCTCGCACCCAGGATCTGGTGCGCATCCTGGCCGACCTGGACGCCCAGCGCAGTCGACTCAGCGATGAGATCGTCGAGCTGGAACAGGCTCGTGACGAGCTGGCCTCCGGCAGCCAGGGACACCAGGCGGCGCTGGAACGCGCCCAGGAGCTGGCCGACGCCGTCGGCATTCTCGCCGGAACCGTCAAGGCCACCGGTCCGGGGATCGAGCTGGTGTTCACCCCCGGCGACAATCCGATCCGCGCCGCGGTGATGCTGGACGCGGTTCAGGAGCTGCGCGGCGCCGGCGCCGAGGCCATGCAGATCAACGGCGCCAACGGAGCCGGTGTCCGGATCATCGCTTCCAGCTTCTTCGCCGAGGCCGATGGTGAACTGCTGGTGGACCGTGTGCGACTGACTGCCGAGTATCGCCTGATCGCCATCGGGGACCCCGAGACGATGGCCACCGCGCTGCGGATTCCCGGAGGGGTGGAGGACACGGTGAAAAAGGACGGCGGTACGGTCATGGTGCGACAGCCGGGCACCGTCGACGTCACCGCGTTGGCCGATGCCGTTGAACCGGAGTACGCGGAGCCGGTCGATTGAGCAGAGAGGGACGTTCACCTGTGATTCCTGAGAACCTGCGGTACACCGCCGAGCACGAGTGGATCAGCCAGCCCACGGACGCGGTTGTGCGAATCGGTATCACCGAATACGCCCAAAAAGCGTTGGGCGACATCGTGTTCGTCCAGTTGCCGGCGGCTGGTGTCAAGGTGACCGCCGGTGAGGTCATCGGTGAGGTGGAGTCCACAAAGAGCGTCTCCGATATCTTCGCTCCTCTGTCGGGCACCGTCGCGGCCCACAATGATGCGTTGACCGACGCTCCCGAGACGATCAACTCCAGCCCGTACGAAGACGGCTGGATGCTGGACATCGAGTGCGACGATGTCGCCGATGTCAGCGGATTGCTTGACGCGAAGGCGTACGCAAAACTGACCGAGTAACCTTGCGTGTTCGGCAAGGTCAGATATTCACAGTGCATCTACTGATAGAGGTGGTCCTATGACGCGCCCTGGCGACGAGTTTCCTCCGCTCGACGTTACGTCGACGATGAACTTGGGTGCTTTGGATGAGGTCCTTGAGAACGCGGGCCCTACCGAGGACAACACCGCTCGGCTTGCCGATTCGCTTCCTCCTGGCACCGCGTTGCTGCTGGTGCGCCGTGGACCCAATGCCGGAGCGAGGTTCTTGCTGGACTTGGACGTGACCACCTCCGGGCGGCACCCCGACAGCGACATCTTCCTCGACGACGTCACGGTTTCTCGGCGCCATGCCGAGTTCCATCGGGAAGGCACCACGTTCACCGTGCGTGACGTGGGAAGTTTGAACGGCACCTATGTCAATCGGGAGCGGGTCGAGACGGCCACGCTCGGCAACGGTGATGAAGTACAGGTGGGGAAGTTCCGGCTGGTGTTCATTTCGGGCCCGCAGGCTCGCTAATGCTCTAGCGTGGCCCAAGCCGCTTCGGGGGAGCCCGTTGCGGGGTACGGTCAAAGTGACAGGTTTTGCCGATCGCGACGGCGAGAAGAGGGCGAGCTGGTGCACGAGCTGAGGGTGGTCGGAGTCAGGGTGGAATTGCCCACCAACCAGCCGATCGTGCTGTTGAAAGAAGTCGAGGGCGACCGCTTCCTTCCAATTTGGATCGGTGCCGTCGAGGCCACCGCGATCGCCTACGAACAGCAGGGCATCACACCGGCACGCCCGCTGACTCATGATCTGATCCGCGACATTCTGCAGGCGCTGGGTACCGCCCTGGAGGCGGTCGAGATCACTGAAATGCGCGACACGGTGTATTACGCGGAGTTGGTGTTCGAGGGGGACGTGCGGGTGTCGTCGCGTCCCTCCGACGCCATCGCGTTGGCGTTGCGTACCGGAGCGCCGGTGCGGTGCACCGAGGAACTGCTGGCCGAATCCGGGATCACGATGTCGGAGGCCGCCGACGACGAGGTCGAGAAGTTCCGCGAGTTCCTCGACAACGTCACCCCGGAGGACTTCGCCGAGTGACCGATGCCGGGCGTTGATCGATATCGCCCGGTTGTCGGTGGTGCGGTATAGAGTCGCTTCCAGCCAGGTCATGTTCATTGTGGTCAATGAAGTGAGGTTGGAGGGGCGGCCATGGCCGATGAGGCCTCCTCGGTGTCGCGTGAGCCGGTCGGCTACCGCGGCCCGATGGCGTGCGCGGCCGCCGGAATCACCTACCGACAATTGGACTACTGGGCCCGCACGGGTCTGGTGTCGCCGTCGATTCAGCCGGCCGAGGGGTCGGGTACCAAACGGCTGTACTCATTTCGCGACATCGTGGTGTTGAAGGTCGTCAAGCGGTTGCTTGACGCGGGCGTATCCCTCCAGAACATCCGCAAGGCGATTGAGGCGCTGCGCGCCCACGGCGCCAAGGATCTCGCCGAGATCACGTTGATCTCCGATGGCACCACCGTCTACGAGTGCCGCTCGGACGAAGAGGTCGTCGACCTGTTGAAGGGCGGCCAGGGCGTTTTCGGGATCGCGTTGGCCGGGGCGGTGCGTGAGATCGAGGGGTCGGTGACGGTTCTGTCGGAGGCCGACGCGCCGTCCGACGTCGCTGAACTCGCTGCCAGGCGTACCCGTAACGCTGCCAGCTGACGGGGCCGTCGGGATTTGATCTTGTCCGGGTAGGCTTGGCGGTGAACGCTATGCATCCCGCGCGGGAGAGTTCACGCCGTAGCCATTTGGCGTGGCGCCGAAGGAGCAACTCCTCCCCGGAACCTCTCAGGCGGCCAGGACCGCGTGGATTGGCGTCTCTGGAAAGCAGACGACTCGTTCGTCTCACCGACGGGGCAAGCCTCGCTTACACGGCGACGGTGAAACTCTCAGGGCACCGGACAGAGGGGGAGGGCGACAACACAACAGAACGGTGACCGTAACCGTCTGTTACGCCTGGTGAACTCTGGAGAGTCCATGAACGCGCCATCGGAATCCGTCATACCGTTCGTGCGTCGCCATATCGGCCCGGACGCGGCCGAGCAGCGGCGGATGCTGGAAGAGGTCGGCTACGACAGTGCCCACGCACTGTTGGAGGCGGCGATTCCGGAATCGATTCAACTCACCGATGGCCTGAACCTGCCCGCCGCCGTCAGCGAGGAAGCCGCCACCGCCGAACTGCGCGCCATCGCCGGTCAGAACCGGGTGATGCGGCAGATGATCGGCCTGGGCTACTACGGCACCCACACACCCGGCGTGATTCGCCGCAACGTGCTGGAGAACCCTGCCTGGTACACCGCCTACACCCCGTACCAGCCGGAGATCAGCCAGGGGCGCCTGGAGGCGCTGCTGAACTTCCAGACCCTCGTCTCGGACCTGACCGGCCTCGACACCGCCGGTGCGTCACTGCTGGATGAGGCGACCGCCGCCGCCGAGGCCATGACCCTGACCCGTCGCGCCGGCAAATCCAAGTCGAACGTGTTCCTCGTCGACGCCGACACGCTGCCGCAGACTCTGGCGGTGCTGCGCACCCGTGCCGAACCGTTGGGCATCGAACTGCGCCTGGTGGACACGGCGACCCCGGACCTGCCCGAGGAGTACTTCGGAGTACTGCTGTCGAACCCGTCGGCCTCAGGTGCCGTACGCGACCACACCGCCCTCATCGAACGCGCTCACGCCGACGGCGCGCTGGTCGCGGTCGCCTGCGACCTGTTGGCACTGTTGATGGTGAAGTCCCCCGGCGCCATGGGCGCCGACGTCGCGGTGGGTTCGGCGCAACGGTTCGGTGTGCCGATGGGCTTCGGTGGGCCGCACGCCGGGTTCATGTCGGTCCGCAAGGGTCTGGAACGGTCCCTGCCGGGACGGCTCGTCGGCGTGTCGAAGGACTCCGCCGGCCGGGTGGCGTACCGGTTGGCGTTGCAGACCCGTGAGCAGCATATTCGTCGCGAACGCGCGACCAGCAACATCTGTACCGCGCAGGTCCTGTTGGCGGTGATGGCGTCGTGTTACGCCGTCTATCACGGTCCCGCCGGACTGCGCGGCATCGCCTCCAAGGTCCACCGCACCGCCGTCCGGTTGTCGGCCGGACTGCGCGCCGGAGGAATCGAACTGGTTCACGACCAGTTCTTCGACACCGTGGTCGCGCGGGTTCCCGGCCGCGCCGAGGGCGTCGTGGCCGCCGCTGCCGGGCTGGGAGTGAACCTTCGCCTGATCGACGCCGACCAGGTCGGCATCTCCTGCGACGAGACCACCACCGACTCCGACCTGCTGGCGGTGTGGCGCGCGTTCCGGGTGTCCTCCAGTTCCAACACCTCCGCCACCGGCGTCATCTCGTCGGTGCTGCTGCGCGGCGAGGACTACCTGCGACACCCGGTGTTCTCCGCCCACCACTCCGAGACCTCGATGCTGCGGTACCTGCGCCGCCTGTCCGACGCCGACTTCGCGCTCGACCGGGGAATGATCCCGCTGGGGTCGTGCACGATGAAACTGAACGCCACGGCTCAGATGGAGCCGATCAGCTGGGCCGAGTTCGCGCACATCCACCCGTTCGCTCCCGCCGACCAGGCACGCGGATACGCCAAGATGATCGGCGACCTGGCCGGCTGGCTGGCCGAGGTCACCGGTTACGACGCGGTGAGCCTGCAACCCAACGCCGGATCCCAGGGGGAGCTCGCCGGCCTGCTGGCGATCAAGGCGTACCTGGACGCGCGGGGCGAGTCGGAGCGCGACCTGTGCCTGATCCCCTCCAGCGCCCACGGCACCAACGCCGCCTCGGCGGTCATGGCCGGGATGCGGGTCGTCGTGGTCGACTGCGACGCCGAGGGCAACATCGACATGGCGGACTTGGACGGCAAACTCGCCGAGCACGGGCCCCGCTTGGCCGCGATCATGGTGACCTACCCGTCGACGCACGGTGTGTACGAGTCGGCGATCACGCAGCTGTGCGAGAAGGTCCACGACGCCGGTGGCCAGGTGTACGTCGACGGCGCGAACCTGAACGCGCTGCTTGGCTTCGCCAAGCCCGGAAAGTTCGGTGCCGACGTGTCGCACCTGAACCTTCACAAGACGTTCTGCATCCCGCACGGTGGTGGCGGACCCGGGATCGGTCCGGTCGCGGTGCGAGCGCACCTCGCCGACTACCTTCCCGGTGACCCACGTGAGAAGTCCCCGGTGGGCCCGGTGTCGGCCGCGCCGTTCGGGTCGGCCGGAATCCTTCCCATTCCGTGGATGTACCTGCGGATGATGGGCGCCAAGGGCCTCACCGAAGCGACCGCCCAGGCGGTGCTGGCCGCCAACTACGTCGCCTCGCGACTGTCGAACCACTACCCCGTGCTGTACAGCGGGAACAAGGGCCTGGTCGCCCACGAGTGCATCCTGGACCTGCGGGGACTGACCAAGGAGTCGGGAGTGACGGTCGACGATGTCGCCAAACGTCTCATCGACTACGGCTTCCACGCGCCCACCATGTCGTTCCCGGTGGCCGGGACGTTGATGGTCGAACCGACCGAGAGCGAGGACCTGACCGAACTGGATCGGTTCTGCGACGCGATGATCGCGATTCGCGGTGAGATCGACAAGGTGACCTCAGGACAGTGGCCGAGCGAGGACAACCCGTTGAAGGCCGCGCCGCACACGGCGCAGGCCCTGGCCGAAACCGACTGGCCGCACCCCTACACGCGCGCCGAGGCGGTGTTCCCCTCCGGTGTCGCCGCGGGCAAGTACTGGCCGCCGGTGGGACGCATCGACGGTGCCTACGGTGACCGCAACCTGGCCTGCTCCTGCCCGCCGCCGGAGGCTTTCGGTGATTAAGGGCACCTGAGCGCGGGCCGCGTGCATCGAGGGGTATGGTGCGCTTGAGGTCGTCCGGCCGCTTGCGGAACTGGTCGAACATGGCGGTCGAGTGTCACGATGAGAAGCCGGTCGGCGCCGTGTTGGCGTCGAAGAGGTTGATCGCCGTGCCGCTCCACCGCCAGGTTGCCGGGTTCAGCGGGCAGGTTCTAGACTAGGCCGGTCCCATACCATCCCAGGAGATTTGCACATGGCACGCGGTCGCACTCAACCGGGCGTTAAGACGCATCGGCGCGGCCGTCGACGTAGGACGAGGCGTAGATTCCCCGTCGCCCCCTGGATCGTCATCTCCACTGTGATCACGTTGGTCACCTCGGGAATGGTGCTGGGATACACCTGGCTGTTGGGTACCGGATGCAGCGGTGAACCGTTGCGGGCGACGGTGGTGGCCGCGCCCGACATCAAGGAACCGCTGTCGGTGCTGGCGCGGGCGTGGGAACGCGACGAACCATCGGTGGGGGGCCGATGCATCGGGGTGGAGATCAAGGAGAAGTCCTCCTCCGACGTCGCCAACAAACTCACCAGTTGGAACACCGTCACCGACGGGCCCCGACCGCACGTGTGGATTCCCGATTCCAGTGTGTGGATTCAGATGGCCGAGTCGAGCGAAGCCAGCGCCGTCATGATTCCCGACAAGACTCCGCTGGTGGCGACCTCGCCGACGGTCATCGCGATGCCCAAGCCGATGGCTGAGGCGCTGGGTTGGCAGACCGACGGCACTCCGGTGGATCTGGAGGCCAGTTGGCCCAACCTGCTGGAGTTGGCGGAATCCAGTTCCTGGGACGATTTCGACCACCCCGAATGGGGTGACATCAAGCTCGGCATGAGTAACCCGCGAAACTCCACCGCCGGCATGCACGCCCTGTTGAGTCTCACCGACGTCGACCGCAACGGTGACGTCGCCTCCGACGAGCTGGACAACGTGATCCGCCTGAAGCAGGTGCTGTCGGAAAACCCCACCGACACCGACGCGATCCTTCAGGAACTATCACAGTTGGACGCCGAGGCGGACCTCAACGGATACGTCTCCGCGTTCCCGGCGCTGGAACGTGACGTCTGGCGGTACAACAACTACATGCAGAACGGCGTCGAGTTGACCGCGGTGTATCCCGCCGACGGCAGCATCGACGCCGATCACCCGGTGGCGGTGCTGCAGAACGTCGAGTGGACCGACGAGACCTACCAGGAGATCGGATGGCGGTTCGCGTCGTTCATCACCAGCGACGCCGGCCGTACCGTTCTACTGGACGCGGCGTTTCGTGACGGCACTCGCCGCACCGGCGGGGAGACCCTCAACGACACCGCCGGCCTGACCCCGCAGATCGACGAATCGCAGCGCGGCCCCGTCCTCCCGACGGCGGTCAGCGGCGCGATGGCGGCGTGGCAGGCGTTGAGCCGCCCCGCCAACGTGCTCGTCGTGTTGGACACCTCTGAGTCGATGGGATCGACGGTGCTCCACGACGGTGAGGAGGTCACCCGCTTGGAAGCGGTACGGCGGGAGCTGTCGGATGCGTTGGGCCTGTTCGGCAGTCAGGCCAACGTCGGATTGTGGGAGTATTCGACGGCACCGTATTACGAAGGGCTCGATTACACCGAGTTGGTTCCCATCGGGAAATTCGATTCGGCGCAGGAGGATGCGATCACCTACGCGGCCCAACAATTGGTTCCCGGTGGCGGGAGCGCGTTGTACGACACGGCTGCTGCCGCCTATGAGCGCCTGCTTGAGAATTACAACGACGAGGCGGGCGCGGCGAACATGGTCGTCATCATCTCCGATGGCGGAAACGATGACGAAAACGGCGGGTTCGAACTGGCCGACCTGGAATCCCACCTCGACTCACTGTCAAGTGTGGACCGGAACAAGAAGGCGTCGATCGTGACGATCGGATTCGGCAGCGACATCGACGAGAACGCCCTGACGTCGATCGCCGAGGCCACCCAGGGCCGGTTCTTCGAGGCGGAATGGAACGACCAGCTCAAACCGCAGCTGTTGAACGCCCTGTTCAACGCGATCTGAAAGATCGCCGGCTGAGGTTTTCGCTGGTCGCGTGTTGGGTTTGGCGGCGCCCCGGGTGGTTATGCCGCAGTACTGATGACGTGAAGCGCCGGCCCCCGGTGCGGCGCCACTGTGGATCCGTCGGGGAGAAGCTCACCGGTGTCGTCGAACACGACGACCCCGTTGCACAGCAGGCTCCATCCCTGCTCGGGGTGGGCCGCGACGACACGAGCCGCTTCACCGTCGCCGGCATTGGCTTCGGGACAAGAGGGTTGATGTTGACACATCAGATGCTCCCGTTGGTGGTTTGTAGTTGTCTATCGGACAACCAATGGTTCATGGTGGGTGTGACGCTTCACACCTGCCATGAGGCCACATTACCGACCTCTACCTGTCATTGTCGCAACAGTTAAGGCACGAATTCGGTATTCGACGCCTGTGATTGTCCAGGCCGGTCAGAAGGTTCCACCAAAAGAATGAGTAGCGTTCCGACATTCACCCCACCCGGTGTGCCCTCAACGTGCCATCGGCGGCGGCGAGAAATCGCTCGCCTCGAATGGTGGCGGCACCAATCGGGGGACCCCGCCGGGATGTTGGAGGCGTTCTGCGCCTCGGTGGGATTGCCGGTGTCGGACCTGTCGCGTCCGGGCACGCATGAGCCGGTCGTCGGGAGTGTCTGCGGGGTCGCGATCCTGGTGTCGGCTGCTGCCGGTGCGGTCATGATCGGCGCCGATGCCGGGCGGGCGTCTCCGGCGACGGGCGTGCCGGATCTGGTGGCGGTCGCCTACGAACACGCCGACACCGGTGATTCCGCGACGGTCCAATCCCCGGTGGAGTTTCGTCTCGGCCCGTGGCGGTCGTCTTGGAGCCGCGCCGATCACGCCGACGCGGTGGAGCGGGTCAGGGAGGCGATCGGTCGGGGAGACGTCTATCAGGTCAACATGGTCGGCCACCACAGTAGTCGGTTCACAGGGGATGTTCGGGCCGCGCTGGCGCGGGTCTCGGCACTGTCCGATGGGGGCGAGTACAGCGGCGGAATGTCGGGGAGCGACTGGGCCGTGGCATCGGGTTCGCCGGAGTGTCTGCTGGAGGTGGCCGGAGGCGAGGTGACGACTCGTCCGATCAAGGGAACCCGGGAGGCCACCGAGCTGGGGGAGAAGGAGCTGCGCACCTCGGTGAAGGAACGGGCCGAACACGTCATGATCGTCGATCTGGAGCGCAACGACTTGGCGCGGGTCGCGGTCCCCGGGACGGTCGCGGTCACCGACTTCTTCGCGTTGCGCCACTGGTGCGGGTTGTGGCAGGCGGAGTCGACGGTGTCGGCTCGGCTGGCGGCCGGGACGGGGTTGGCGAGTGTGATGCGGGCGGTGTGCCCGCCGGGCTCGGTGACCGGTGCACCGAAGGTGGCGGCACTGCGGCAGATCGCGGCGTTGGAGCCGGTGGGGAGGGGCCCGGCGATGGGGGGCATGGGTTACCTGACCGCCGAACGGATGTCGTTGGGTTTGACGATCCGGACGGTGGCGGTCTCGGGTGATGAGATCCACGTCTGGGCCGGTGGCGGCATCACGTGGCGCAGCGAGCCGGAGGCCGAAGTGGACGAGGCATTCGCCAAGGCCGGCCCGGTGAAGCGAGCCTTGGCGGGCCACTGACTGCGTAACCAAATGTATATCGACACCGAGGTATTTGACACAAGGTCCAACCCCGGGAAGAACCCCGCGTCAACTCCTGGCGGTCATTTCGCGGCCTCGTCCACAATGTCGCTGACCGTGAGTGTGTCGCTCAGCGAGGACAGGAAGTCCTGGGCGTCGAAGGTCTCGCCCGGCGCGGCCGCCCCACAGATCTTGGCGCGTCCGTCGAGGAGCCGTTGTGTCGCCTCGGTGATGAGTGGCGCGGTGACGGCGTAGATGTCACGTCCGCCGGCGGTGACGCGTCGTCGGTGGCCGCCCTGCCGGACGGTGACCTCGACGATGAAGCGTTGAGCTGACCGCCCGCTCGCGTCGACGGCCTCCGGTGCGGTGGTGGTCGCGTCACGGATGTCGTTCAGCGCCATCTGGGACAGGTAGGTGCGGATGTGTGAGGCTCGCAGGTGGCGGGACATCGTGACGATCTCGCTGAACGGGCATTCCACCACGGCGTGCTTTCCGAGCGGCGCGGCGAAGTCCCAGTCGCGCTCCGACGCCGTCGCGGGCGTCAACTTCCCATCGGTCACGACGAGCCGGGGCGCGGTGTTGCGTTTCCCGGTCTTGCGGGTGCCCTCGGTCGGCCACCATCGGTCGATCCCGATGGCGACGGTTATCTCGTCGATGGTGGTGAATGGTGACGCGGCGGCGGTGGCCAGCAGATCGGGCAGTCCACCGTAGAACGCCATCGACGGGATCATCGCGATGTCGGTCGCCCAGCCGCGTTGTAGGTGCTCCTGGTAGATCTGTTGCGCGGCGGCCTGTTCGGCGGTGACGTCGAGGTAGTGTGCGCCGGCTCGGGCGGCCGCCTCGGCGACGGGCAGGCCGGTGTCGAGGAACGGTCCCGCGGTGTTGATGATCGCCGCCACTCCGGTGGCCGCGGTGCGCAGTGCCGCAGGGTCGTCGATCGCGGCGGGGCGTATCTCCAGTGAGGGGTGTCGCCTGCCGAGTTCCTTCAGGGCTGTTTCGTTGCGTCCGGACAGGATCGGAACGAGCCCTCGACGCAGTAGATCGGCGACCACGAACTGTCCGGTGTGGCCGTATGCGCCGTACACCAATACGTTGTTCTTCACATGAACGATTCCACCAGCGCTGGGCCGGTTCGCCCAGTGGCTGATCTGACGTTGCCCGTACAGTTTCGGACATGCGGACTGTGGGACTGGCGGTGCACGAGGATTCGATGCTGTACGAGACGGCGATCGCGGTCGAGGTATTCGGGGTGGACCGGTCGGATCTGTCGGCGCCCGGTGACTGGTATGAGTTGATCGTCTGTACGCGGGACGGTTCTCCGGCCGGCTGGTTCCCGGAGGCGAGGACTCGTGACTTCACCGCGTTGGCCGAGGTGGACATGGTCGTGGTGCCGTCGTCGAGTGCACTCGACGGCCGGTTGAATCCGGCTCTGTCGGCGGCGTTGTGTGACGCGCACGCCGCCGGTGTCCGGATCGCGGCGTTGTGCACGGGCGCGTTCGTCGTGGCCGCCGCCGGTCTGTTGGATGGGCGCGCCGCGACCACGCACTGGATGCATGCCGAGCAGCTCGCCGCCGACTACCCGCTGATCGATGTGCGTCCCGATGTTCTCTACCTCGATGACGGCGGGGTGTTCACCTCGGCGGGCAAGACCGCCGCCCTCGACCTGTGTCTGCATCTGGTGTACCGGGACTATGGCGCAGCGGTGGCCAACGGGTTGGCTCGTCGGCTGGTCGTGCCGTCTCATCGGCCGGGCGGTCAGGCCCAGTTCATCGCCTCACCGGCTGATCCTCGGGTGACCGGTCGGCTCGGGCCGGCGCTCGATTGGGCGAGGGCGCGGCTGGACCAGCCGTTCACGATCCGGGAGCTGGCCCGGGAGGCGGGACTGAGCGCGCGGCAGTTGGCGCGGCGTATGCACACCGAGATCGGTGTCGGTCCGCTGGCTTGGCTGCACCAGCAGCGGGTCACTCGGGCACAGGATCTGTTGGAGCGCACCGATGCGTCGATCGAACAGATCGCGGTCGCCTGCGGCATGGGTACCGCGACGACCCTGCGGCGGCATTTCGCTCGCGCGGTCGGAGTGAGCCCCATGGCCTACCGCACGGCGTTCCGAGGATGAGCGATGGCGTCCGCCGGACTCATACGACATCGACGCATTGTGGACGCGACTGACGATCGCGGATGCACGATGACCGGTGGGGAAGTAGCGGTGTCGTCAGACGGGCTCATGCCGTGTGATCGGGTATTTCAAACCGGCGCGGCTTCGCGTGCCTCGTCATGTTGTCCGGATTCCGCGGGAATGGACGGCAAGTCGGTTGATTCAAACAAGATATATCGAGCCGAAGGTATGCGCACATCACGTCGGGTTGCCCATGGTCACTTCCGATCAAACCCGTCAACAACAGGCATCCGTCCACTATGGAGACCGGTCTTCGGCCCGATCAACTTGGGGGGAGGATCACGAAATCGGGGTGGGGGTGGGACAGGAAGTCGTGGTGGGAGATGTCCCAGCCGTAGGCGCCGGTTCCGGCGAATATCAGGAGGTCACCGACTCGGACGCGTTTAACCGGAACCGCTCGGGCCAGGACGTCTCGCGGGGTGCACAGTTCACCGGTGATGTCGATGAGTTCGTCGCGGATCTCGGGGCGTGGCCACGGGTAGGGCCACGCGTCGACGGGGTGGACGCTGGCGGGGTGGCTGTATCCCCAGGCGGCGGGGAGTCGAAAGTGGTGGGTTCCGCCGCGCACGATCGCGAAGTCGCGGCCGTGGTTGCGTTTGACGTCGATGACTTCGGTGACGTAGTGGCCGCAGGTGGCGGCCAGCCACCGCCCGACTTCGAAGACCATGGTGGTGTCGGTGGTGGTCAGGCGCCGTAGCCGTCGGCTGAAGTCGTCGAGGTCGAAGACGTCGCGGGCTTGTGGGTCGACGCCGAGTCCGCCGCCGAGGTTGATGGTTTCCCACCGTAGCCGGTATCGGTTGGCGGTGTCGGCGGCGAAGCGCAGTGATTTGGCGACGAATTGGGCGTGGGTGGTGGCATCGAGGTTGTTGCTGACGGCGTGGAGGTGAAGGCCGGTCAGGTGGAGGCCGGGGAGTGTGGTGGCGAGGTCGACGGCTTCGGGGAGTTGTTCGACGTCGATGCCGAATGGGGTGGGGGTGCCGGTCATCTGGTGGGTGCCGGTGGGCGCTGCGGCGCGGCGGTTGACGCGGAGTGCGATGTGGGCGGTGCGGTGGTGTTGCTGGGCGATGTGGTTGGCGCGGCGTAGTTCGTGGGCGCTTTCGACGTTGATGACGACGGGGATGTGGCTGGTGATGGCGGTGCGTAGGGCGCTGTCGGTTTTGGCGGGGCCTCCGAAGACGATGCGCTGGGGGCGGGCGGCGATGGCGGCGTCGAGTTCGCCGCCGGAGGCGACTTCGAGGCCGTCGGCGGTGGTGGCGGCCTCGGTGATGAGCGCGGGGTGGCTGTTGGCTTTCATGGCGTACAGCAGTTGCGCGGTGTCGGGTAGGGCTTCTTTGAGGTGGTTGATGCGGTCGCGGAAGGTCGCGAGGTTGTAGATGTAGGCGCAGACGGGTCGTGGGAGGGCGTCTAGGGCGCTGTGTGGTGGGGGTTTCATGGGTTCAGGGTGGATTGGTCGAGTTGGTGCAGTGGGTTGTCGACCATGACGTGGTGGTCGGGTCCGTCGGTGAGTCTCATGTGGAGGAGCGCTTTCAGCGGGAGGGTGGGTGCGGTGTAGAAGTCGCGGTCGGTGTCGGGGATGTCGAGGTCGGCGATGATGTCGGTGATGAGTCGCCATGCGGTGTCGGCGGTGATGGCACCGTCGGCGGTCAACGCCGCAACGATAGCGGCTAGGTGGTTCTGCAGCACGGTGTAGGCGACTTTGGATCGGGTTCGGTCGATGTCAGTGGTGGTGGTGACCGAGGCGGGGTGCAGGGTGGGCGCGTGCCCGGTGGCGTGCAGGCGGGGTAGGTGGATGCGGGCGCCGCCGAGGTCGCGCAGGATGAGCCGGTGTGGGCGGGCTCGTTGGAAGGTGGGGATGCAGTTCTGGAGGTGGGCTTCCATGCCGATGCCGTAGGCGCCGGCGAGGTGGAGGGTGCTGTCCAGCAGGAGGTGTGCGTATCGGTGCAGGAATTGGGGCGCCGGGAGGTCGGCGGCGTCGATGAGTTCGGTGATGATGCGTCGGCCGCTGACGGGGGAGTGGGCGGTCAGTGCGGTGGCGGGGATGGCCAGTTCGTCGGGACCGCAGACACTGTGGAGTGGTTGACGCAGGATGCAGGTGAGGTCGCGGGCGGCGGGGTGTTCGTGGGGGAGGCTGACGGCGGCGGTTTCAGCCAGGACGGCGATTCGTGCCAGTCGGGGGTCGTTGTCGATGATGTCGGTGAGCATGGTCGACAGGACGGGGCCGTTGGCGGCGGTGGCGGGTGAGATGCCGCGTCGGGTGGAGGTGATGTGGATGTCGAGGGAGCATTTGAGGTAGTGGCCGCCGGTGGTGACGAGGGTTCGGATCGATGAGGTGGGTTCGGCGGGCAGTTCGAGGTCGTCGATGGGGTGGAGTCGGCCTTGGCGCAGAAGTGGTCGCAGGCTGGTGGCGGTGGCGTGGCGGTATTGCCAGGGGTGCATGGGGACGATGACGTGGTCGTCGGTGAGGTGGGCGGCCAGGTCGGGGAACCATTGCGCGATCTGGTTGTCGATGGGTTGGCCGGTGGTGATGAGCAGGTCGCGGTCGACGGCGAGGAAGCGCAGTCGGGTGGTGTGGCTGGATTCGAGGTCGTGGGCGAGGCGGTCGTGGTGGGTCCAGCCGAGTCGGGTGCGGGCGCCGGGGTGGAGGTGGTGGCCTTCGACGGCGAGTGGTTCGAAGTGTCGGCAGGGTGCGTAGTCGGGTGTGTGGCGTAGTCGGTGGGCGAGGTCAATGCTGGTGGTGGCGCCGTATCGGTTCGCGTTGCGGCGGTGCTGGTCGCGGATGTCGTGGTGTCGGTGGAGGGCGAGGCTGAGCCCGGTGACGGCGTCGTGGAGTTCGGTGGGGTCGGCTGAGGGGTCGAGGAGCCGTAGTAGGTCGCCGGGGTCGGTTATGGGGTGTCCGTCGCCGGTGATGGGTCCATAGGGGTGTATCTGGTGGAAGGCGTGCCGGTGCGCGTTGAATCCGAGGCGGTGTCCGTCGCCGGTGGTGGTGGTCGTGGTGTCGCCGGTGGTGGTGGCGCGGGTGCGGATGCCGGTGAGGTCTTCGCGCCAGGCGGCGGCCAGTACCGCCTGGGTGATGTGGTGACCGGCCTGGTCGGTGGTGGCCGATTCGGTGTTCATCGGCGTCCGGCGATGGGGTTGGGGAGGTGGATCCACTGGTTGGTCAGTGGGTTGGGGGACAACCGCATCGCGGTGGTGGCTTTGAGTGGCCAGGTGTCGGCGAAGATCATGGTGTGGAGGTGGGGGTCGGGGTGGCTGAGTCGGTGGGAGTGTTCGACGACGGGATGCCACCAGGTGTCGGGTGGGGTCTGGTAGTGGTGGGTGAGGGTGTGGACGAGATGGCGCAGCACGGTGGCGTAGAGGGCGGCGATGAGGGTGGTGTGTCGGGCTTGTGGCTCCGGTTGGGGGATGTCGCCGTGTAGGGGTGGACAGTCGATTCCGGTGGCGGCGAGTTGGTGGGTGTCGACGCGGACGCCTCCGAAGTCGCGGTAGACGAGCCGGTGGGGTTGGCCGTCGTCGAGTTCGATGAGGGTGTTCTGGCCGTGCGCTTCGAGGCTGATGCCGATGCTGCTGAGGGTGAGTGGTCCTTTCAGCAGTGTCGGCACGAAGCGTGTCCACCATTGGTGCGGTGTCAGCTTGGTGGTGGCGATGATGGTGGCGATCAGGGGCGTTCCGGTGGCGGGGTCGGGTTCGGTGAGGGCGGCCAGTGGAACGGGGACGGCGTCACCGGTGGGCAGGGTGCGCAGGATCGCCGACATGTCCGCGCGGGGGTGTCCGGTGTCGTCGAGGACGGTGATGGTGGCGTCTTCGGTGTGCACGGCCATGCCGGTGCGGGGTGTCAGGTCGGCGACGATGCGACCGAGCTGAGGTCCGTTGTGGAGTGCGGCGGCCGAGACCCGGCGGACGGCGCTGGTCATCTGTAGGTCGACGGCGGTTTTGACGTGGTGGTTCGGCGTGGCGACGGGAGCCAGGGTGCGCAGCGACATCAGTGGCGCGACCGACTGGGAACCGCGTATGTCCAGGTGGTCGGCGAGCCGGTCGGCTTGGAAGGGGTGCATGGGCAGCAGTGGGGTGCCGTCGTTGTCGCGCCAGGGCCAGGCTCCGGTGTGGCGGATGGGGGCGTGGGGGCGCGCCAGGATCATCGCCAGGCGGGGCTGGTGTTCGGGTGCGAAGGAGCGGACCTGGTGTGGGGTGAGTCCGCCGCGGGTGCGGTTCATGGGGTGGATGGGGTGCCCGGCGACGACGATTTGTTCGAAGTAGACCCCGGGGTGCGGGTGGTGGGTGCGGCTGTGTCGCCACAGGTCGGTGGCGGCGGGGTGTGGGGTGGCCGATTCCGTTGCCAGGGCGAGGTTGCGTGCGGATTCGTCGAGGTGGTCGGCCAGTTCGGACAGTCCGGGTGTGTCGGGTGGGAGGTGTTGGAGGAGGTGTCGTGGCTCGGTGATGGGGGTGTCGCCGACGCGCAGCCGTGGGGGTTGGTGGTCGGTGAAGTCGGTGGGGGTGTCGCCGGTGATGGCGGTGCCGTGGTGTGTGTGGACTGTGGTGCCGCCGGCGTGGTGGGTTGTGGTGATGCCGGGGAGGGGTTCACGGGTGAGGGCCAGCCAGAGTCGCCGCAGGATCGCGGTGGTGGCGGCGTGGTCGGTGTCGCGGTGGGGACCGGGTTGGCCCGGTTGCGTGAGTGGCGACATGTCGTCAGTCGACAGACCACACCTCCAAATAGTAAAGTCAGGCAAGGCTAACCTTACATTTCGGAGTGTGGTGGCCGACAACCGATCGGCCCCGACCGATCGGTGCTCTACACCTCGACCGTGCGCCGGTTCTGTTGCGGCACAATACCGACCGGGTCGCCCCCGGCCAACCGGTCCCGCAGTCGACGCAGCGTCGGAAGATGCAACGTGTAGGGGTCCTCGGCCAGCCACCGCCCGATTTCGCTGGCGGCGTCGGGTGCCGACAGGTGCCGGATGATGGCGTTGCTACCGGAGATGCGGTCGACGGGAAGGTTGGGCCACACGACGAATCCGCGTACTTCGGCGCCGGCGAGCAGCCGGGACACGTCGGCGACGGCGTCGGGCAGGAGTTCGGCGCCGGTGTCTTCGGCCGATCGCGCGATGGGTGGGGTGATGACGGCGACGCGTCGACCGCACACGACGGTGTATTCGGCGCGGTGTGGTCCTACCGGGACTCGAACGAACAGGCGCGCGGCGGGCAGTCGTTCCAGTAGGGACCGCAGGACGGCGGCGGTGCGGCGGTCGGCGGAGGGTCGTGCTCCGGCGGGCCCGAAGGCGTTGTAGTCGCGTAGTGCGGAGCGGACGGCGGCGCGTAGCCGGGCGGCCATGCGCAGGCGGCGGACGCACCAGGGGATGGTGACCATCCCGACCAGGTGCGCGGTGAACAGGAGTCCGATGTGGTTGAACTGGGTGGCCCAGGCGATGAGTGCGGCCACGACGACGATGCCGATGGTGGTGAGGTGTTTGCGGCGCCTGAGGGTGCGGGCGCTGACGGCGGCCGCGGCGATGACGCTGATCAGCAGGTACGGGATGAGGAGTGCTTTGAACGCGGGGTAGGCCGGTGAGTCGAACACGGCGAGGGACAGTTCGACGCTGATGGCGGTCCAGGCGATGATGACCATGGCGGCGATGGCGCCGCGTTGCCACGCCGACGGGGAGTAGCGCAGGCGGCGGGCCGGGTCGATGTCGACGAACCAGGGCCGGGGGATGACCTCGTCGGTGTTGTGGTTGACGGGTTCGGCGCGGCCGCGTTTTCTGGTTTCGCGGTTGGGGGTGCGAACGCGCCAGGCTTTGACGCGGCGGCCTTTGGCGTGTCGGCCGGGCGCGCGGGTGCGCCAGCCGGGTCGGCGGGTTCCGCGAAGGGTGTCGTATTCGGCGCGGGTGGTGGGGTCCGACAGTGCTTCGAACGCGGTTTGGATGGCGTGGAATCGGTCGGGGTCTCCCCCGGCGTCGGGATGGGCGTCGCGGACCCCGCGACGATATGCCTGCCGGATCTCGGAACTATCGGCGGCAGGTGTGATTCCCAGGATTTTGTAGTAGTCAGGTTCGGTCACCCGAACCTCCGGTTTGGATCGACGCGGCGGCCTTAAGCGATTGTCCGTGGTTCTCGTTCGTTGTGAGCGGCGGTCCAGGCGGTGCATCCGACAATGCGGTGAGGCGCCCGTCCGGTCGACGCGCAATGGAACTGTGGGACCGAAGACAGTCACTAAGTGGCTTTGGGATACTCGAACCTACTACACGTCGTCACGGGTGTGGGTGGTGCATACCGAATGCGTCATCCGATCGTTGTATTCGTGCCTGGTATCGGCTTCGGGTTGACCCATGTGAGGGTTGTCCAATCGACGTCGACGTCCTCGATGGTGGGTATTGCCGAATTCCCGTGGAATTGCCGATCCGTCCACTGGGGGCCGTCTCAGCGGTATTTCGAAGCGGGCGGCCATTACCGCCGATCAGTGGTGGTGACGGTGATTGCGTCGTCGAGTCGCGGCGACCGTGTTTCGGTGTTGCAGCGACCACTGTCGACGGCGGAATGTTCGCCCGGTGATTTTGTCGCCGGGGCATTCCGGCCGACGGTTTCCCCATCGCGTCACGTTCGGTCGGGGGCCAGAGTGGACGCGGGGAGGGTGTCGCCTCCGGCGTCGGTCACCCGTTGTCGCAGGCCGCGATCTGAGGTGACGACCACGACCGGGCGCCGGGTGTTTCGGGTGACGAGGTCGACGATGGTGTCGTCGCCGGTGGCGGGTGCGGCCACGACGGTGACGGTGTCGCTGGAGTCGACGCCGCGGGCGCGTCCTTCGGTGACCAGAATGACCTCCACCGGTGGTGGATGCGGCCACCGCGTCAAGCCTTGATCGGTCAAGGTGGCCAGTCGGTCGCGTAGCCGACGGGTGGCGCCGGCTCGGTCTCGCCACCATCCGTCGGGTGTGGATCCGACGACGTTGGCGGCGTCAACGATGATCACCGGTTCGGTGTTCATGCCTCACCCCTTGAACGGTCCCGTGGCACCGGTGTGGGGCAGGCGGTGGGCCTTTAGGAGTGCCACCACCGTGCCAGTGACGCCACTGCGGGGTCGGTCGACCCCAGGAGGGCGTCCCAGCCGCCGTCGGAGGCGTCCATGGCCAACAGGTCCTCAGTGACCGGTGTGTAGCTGAGGTTATTCCATTGGACGGTGTCGGAGGTGTCTCCCAGCAGATCGGCGTCGCTCCAGGGTTGACCGTCGACGGGTTCGGGCATCGGGTCGAGGGACAGTTCGGGTGGGAACTGGGGTGCGAAGTCCTCGGAGTCGGCGGTGTCGACGGCGTCGGGGTCGCTGCCGACGACTTCGTCGTCTCCGGTGTCGACGGTGACGTCGTCGTCGGGATCGTCGAAGGTGGCGTCGACGTCGGGTTGGTGCCCCTCGTCGGGGTCGTCGACGTCGGACTCGCCGTCCATGGTGAGGTCCTCGTCGTCGCCGGCGAAGTCGTCGCCCTGGTTCAGGTCGAGGGTGTCGTCATCCAGCGAGGGATCGTCGAACGCGTCGAAGCTCGACGAGTCGCCGTCACCGTCTTCGGGCCAGGAGTCCGCGGTCACCGCCATCACCCTTTCGATTCAGCTGGTGCCCTCGGTAGCACCGCCCTGGTCTTGGCCAGCACCTCGTCGAGTTGCTTGACCTTGGTTCGGTATGCCTCACGTCGTTTGGTGAGTGCTTCTTTCTTCTTGGTGCGGGTGGCGTTGTCCTGCTTGAGGTTCTTCTCGGCGGCGGCGATCTGTTTGTCGAGTTGGTTGCCGCGTCGTTCCAGTGCGTCGTCCAACGCCATGTTGAACACGTATTCGATCTCGGTGAACCGGTATTGGATCTCATCTTGCAGGGAAGCGCGGGTCTCTTGCAATACCTCGCGTACCCAGCGTTGCGCTTGTTGCCGGTCTTGGGAGACTTTGCGGCGGTACATGACGAACGCGGCGGCGGCCAATCCGAGGCCGACACCGGTGGCGGTCAACGCGACACCGACGGCTCCGGTGGCGGCGATTCCGGCGGCACCGGCGGCCATGGGGGCCATACGGCCGATCATCATGGCCGAACCCGCCGAGGACATCACCAGCATGGCGTTGTCGCCGCCGCCTTCGCGGCGTGGTTTGGAACCGGACTGCATGCGCAGTTGCGCGTTGATGCGGCCGATCACCTGCGCCAGTTCGTGTGGCGGGAACATCTGTGCCAGGACCCGGTCGGCCAGGACCTTGAACCGGTAGTCCAGTTCCTGACTCAACCGCACCGACAGGGCGTGCAGGGCCCGGTCGACCTGTTCGGGCATGCTCTTGATGTCGGCGCGGTTGGACTTCTCGATCTTGTTGAGCAGTTCCTCCTGCAGTTTCTGCACGTAGGTGCGAAGCCGGGAGGTCGCTTCGACGCGGGCACGCTGGATCTCGGTGCGCAGCGCCATGTTGGATTGCTTGTTCTGGCTGCGTTTGAGCGAGGTGACCCGCTTCTTGTCCTCTTTGAGTTTCTCGGTGACGGCGGGGTCGGGGTTGAGGGTCTTCAACTGTTCACCCACGCCCATGTCCAGTCGCACGAACTCGCTGCGCAGGGTGCGCAGCACGTTGGCGTGCAACAGGATCGATCCCTTCGAGCCGAGGTTGATCAGCGAGTGCTGCAGGGAGGCGATGCGGGACTCGTCGATGAGGGTTTTGGCGGCCTCCACCGGCATCGTCAACGCCATCTCCGCCAGTCGCGACGACACCGGGAAGAACGGCGCGTTGGCGAACCGGGGGGCGTGGGTCTGCAGCAGCGCGATGTTGTCGTCGCGGATGCGTTGCCACCCCGGGTAGGTGTCGATCTTCGTCAACGCGAACATGACGAAGTTGACGCGTTTGCTGGCCTCGATCAGGAAGTCCAGTTCCGGTTTCGAGAACGGTGAGGAGGAGTCGACGACGAACAGCAGCGCGGTCGCGCGGGACACCGCGTCGAGAGCGACCTCGGCGTGCAGGGCGTCGAGGCCGCCCACTCCGGGGGTGTCGATCAGCGACATGTACTGCAGCAGTGGGGCGCCGTGGCGGATGCGCAGCCGACGTGGTGGCCGGACACCGCCGGGCAGTTGCCCGAGGGTGGTGCCCCAGTCGCGGATGTCGGAGGGGTTGAGCGGGACCGGTACCTCGTTGCCGGGCACGAAGGCGTGCACGGTGTGTTCGGTGCCGTGTTCGAATTCCAGATAGGAACTGGTTGCCACGGCCGCGTCCACGGGGGACAGGTTGGGGACGCCGATGAGTGCGTTGGTCAGGGACGACTTGCCGCGTTTGGTTTCTCCCACGATCACCATCGCCGGTTTCGAGGAGGCTTCCCGGCGGAGCGCGTCGACGTCTTGGGCGGCGTCGGCGTCGACTTTGCGCAGTGCGGCGATGCCGTTGGTGACGGCGGTGCGGCACAGTTTGTCGAGCGCGGCGATCTGTTCTTTGGCGGTGGGTTTCTTCTGTGCCGGTGGCGCGGTGGTCACTGGTGGCCTCCGGCGTTGCGGTAAACGGTCACGATGGGGTTGCGCAGCATCGTGTTCCGGTCGTTGTATCCGAGGGTTTCGACCACGGCGATGACGCCGTCCTGGGTGGGGTCGGGTGCGGGTGTGGTGCCGCCGGCTTCGTGGCGGGTGGGGTCGAAGCGTTCACCCACGGGCGCCAGTGTGGTCACGCCGGCTTCGGTGAGTCCGGCTCCGATGCGGTCGGCGATGGCTTGGCTGGTGGAGCGGTCCCGAACGTAGATGCACGTGTTGATCAGGGTGCGTCGTTCGTTGGACAGCTGGTCGATGATGCCGCGTGCGGCGGTGTCGGTGTCGGGGGTGTGCATGGTTGGCGCGGGGAGGGGGGTGTTGGCCCGGCCCAGGATCAACAGGACGGCCAGTCCGCTGATGGCGACTCCGGCGGCGGCCGCTGCGGCGGGTCCGACGCTGAACACGCTGTCGGGGTCGGCCAGTAGTCCGGTGACGGCACCGGTCGCTGCCGCGGCGGCAATGACCGCCACTGTGGCTATGAGCCGCAGGTGGCTTGTCGACATCGGTTCTCCTTATGGCGAGGTGGCGTGTAGTCCGGTGGGTGGTGTCTAGTGCGCTGGGCGGGGTTGTCGCAGCCGTTGCGCGATGAGGTGGAAACCGCGGGCGACGACGTGAGCGACGCGGGCCTGCGCCGGGGAGGCACCACCGACGGCGAAGGTGCGCCATCGGTTGTTGGCTTCCAGGGCGGCGCGCATGAGTTGCGCGGTGTCGCTTCCGGGCATGCCCAGAACGCGTGCCGGGTCTGAGGTGAGGGCCAGGCGCGCGACTTCGGCTTCCATGTCGGAGGGTAGTTCGACGGCGCCAGTGGTGACTTGCGCGGCGACTTCGATGAGGCGCAGCCGGTGGTATTCGGGGTCTTGGATGACGCGTTCGATGGCGTCGCGCAGCATTTCGCGTTCGGCGGGGTGTTCGGTGGACGAGGCGACGGCTTCCAGCCGGGCCAGGCCCCATCCGGCTTTGATGGCGTCGGTGCGCAGTTGGAACGCCTGGTTCAGTGTGGTGCGCAGTCGCGGGAATCCGGAGGCGGCGAACAGCATGCGCACGAGTTCCCCGGTGGCCATTTGCGGGTTGGCGACGAGGTGGGCGATGGCGAAGTTGATGCCGTACAGGTCGAGTAGTCGCAGGAGGCGTTCGCGTTGTTCGACCGGGACGGGGCATTCCCGGGTGGCGAACAGGGATGCGGCGGCCATGAGGATGGTGCGTTCCTCGGCGGGCAGTTCGGCCAGTTTGCGCAGTGCTTCGCAGTCGGAGGCGGTGAGCCGGCCGGCTTCGGTGGTTTCGGCGAGCAGACCGACCACGGGAACGACGTCGGACACGACGCGACGCATGACCTGCGATTGGTTGCGGGAGAGGGGCTCGGCCACCGGCCACGGGTCACCGGAGGGGGTGGGGGCGAGTTTGTCGACCTTGTTGAACAGTCCCAGTGAGTTGATCGGGTTGCTGGACAGTTTCGACGACATGGTGCGAAACGCCTGCAGGGCTTCGAGGTCGTCTTCGCGGACCGACTGGGTGAACACGTAGATGATGGCCTCGGCACCTGACAGGGCGGATTTGCTGTCGGAGTCGATGTCGTCGGCGATGGGGGCGTCGAAGAGGAATTTGCGGGCTTCGTCGGAGATGGAGGTGTTGACCGACGACATGCCGGGAGTGTCGACAACGGTGAGGTTCTGCAACCGGTCGGAGGTCAAGGTGACGTCGATGTAGGCGACCTGTTCACGCGGTACCGACAACCGTTGCGGGATCATGCCCGATTCGTCCAGCGGGAGGCTGGTGCGGGTTCCGTCGCGTTTGACCACGTCGACGCGGTCGGAGGTACCGTAACGGAACTGGGTGACCAGTCGGGTGCATTCGCCGACCTCGGTGGGGGCTACCCGACGACCGATCAACGCGTTGACCAATGTCGATTTACCGGCTTTGAGGCGGCCGGCGATGGCCACACGCAGTGGCTGTCCGATGCGCTGTCGAACGCCGTCGATCTCGGCGCGGGCTCGTGGCGACAGTCGGGGTGACAACTCGCCGCACAGGGCGGCCACCCGGGAACTCAATGGGCCAGATGCCATAGATGTCAAGGGTGCAGTCGCCTGAGGCTGATGGAAGCCAGAAAACGCTGACCCGACCTCCTTTCACACAACCGAACACCGACACAACAAACCGACTCAAGCCCGTGAACACCGGTGACCGCTTGAGACTGCTGACGCTACCTCACTGCCGCACTTCCACCATTTAGCACTCAAGGCCCGCCGATTCGTCCGACTTGACCGATACACTCGGGCGCGGCAACCTCAACGGGGGTTCCCTTTGTCAAAATAAGATGACCGGGTACGACTATCACCCCACTTTGTTTGCAAGGTGATACCACGACCCTACGAGTCCCCCATGCGCGGCACATCCCGGTTTCGTGCCACGGATGGACACCACGAGGTCATACGGGAAGGAGTTACGTGCCACAGGCCATCACCGATGCCGCCTCGCCTGGCCACGATCCAGCAACACCTCACGCCTCGACAGTGGTCACCATCGCCCAGACGTTGGCCGAGCCCGGCCTGGTCGTCGTCACCGGCGCGGCAGGCAGTGGTCGCACCAGTCTGCTCAAGCAGGTTGCACAGGCGTTCAGGGGGCCGGTGTACACCGGCGGCGGACTGTCCATGCTGCGCGGCAACAACGGTCTCGCGCTGTCACGGGCGGTGCGAGCCAAGTTGCCGGTCCACGATGTCGCCCTGTGCGCGGAGGCGGTACGTTCCCGTGTCCGCAACGGACTCCTCGTTATCGACGACCTTCAATGGTGTGATCCGGTTACCCTGGCGGTTCTTCCGCACCTGGCCAAACACTGCCGCATCGTCGCGGCGTTGCGCACCCCGCATCGACTTCCCGAGACCACGATCGAGGCCCTGCAACAGGCCGGATCGTTTCACCCCGCGCCGCCGGTCGACACCGCCGCGGCCATCACCCTGGTCCACACCCTGGCTCCCGGCCTGGCCGACTCCGCCGTGGCCGCGCTGGTGCGCCGCGCCGGCGGAAACCTCCTGGTCCTGTCGGCGATGGCCCGAAGCGCGCAACGGCAACCCTCCCGCATCAGCGCGCCACCCTCACACGCCTCCCCTGCCGTCCACGCCATCGCCGAAGCCATCGCCGACCTGCCCCGACCCGAACGCACCGCGCTGGCCGCGCTGGGCCTGCTGGGGCGACCCGCCTCGGTGGGGATGCTGGGACCCGGTGTTCACGGGCTCGAACAGGCCCACCTGGTCACCGTCGACAACGACGTGGCCGCCCCCATCTCACCGTTCACCGCCGAAGTGGCCGCCGGACTGCTGGACTCCGACGCCCGCGCGGCACTGCACCGCAAACTCGCCGACCTCGTCGACGACCTCGAAGCCGCCCGGCACCTGGCCGCCTGCGGCGACACCGACGCGGCCCTGGCGCGCGCCAAGGCCGCCGCCGCCCTAGACAACCGGGCCCGCCGCGCCGAAGCACTCCTGTTCGCGGTGAGCCTGCCCGGTGACCACGCCGAGGCCGACCGGCTGGCCGCCGCCGAAGCCGCGTTGGCGGTGG
>Ga0233365_1000230_pt1 | contig 26994 bp, 20 predicted proteins | sample ElkDunMinimDraft_27_FD_191535 | JGI IMG/M metagenome (GOLD analysis project Ga0233365, IMG submission 191535) | Fecal eukaryotic communites from dung pellets of Tule Elk in California, USA - Elk Dung C36 | ecosystem: Host-associated > Mammals > Digestive system > Large intestine > Fecal | place...
GGCTACACCCGCGACGCCGAACGCTTCGCCGCCGGCAAGCCCATCGAACTGATCGACGGCCCCGCGCTGCTCGCGCTGATCCGCAGCGTGCAGGCCGGACAGGGCGAGACGCAGTCCGCGGCGTCGTCCGCACCGCCACAGGCCCATGCCCGCATCGAACCCGTGCTGCAAGCACCCAGCGCGCCAGACACCACCGCGCCAGACTGCCAACGCTGCGGCGCGGCCATGGTCGAGCGCACCAACTCCACCACCGCAGCCAGGTTCTGGGGCTGCCCGCGTTATCCCGCCTGCCGCGGTACGCGCTAGTCGCAACCCACGCAAAGCCCCGTCGCCACCGGAGCAAGGCCCATGAAGAAGCTGGTCGTGCTGTTGATCCTGGGCTTCGCCGCCTGGAGCGGGTACCGCCACTTCACCGCCAGTAGCGCTCCTGCCGCGATGCCGATGACCGCGAACGCCTCGTCGGCACGTGCCGTCACACCCGTCGCGCAGCCAGCGCCCAAGCCGGCCTATACCTGCGACGGCCGCACCCACTGCTCCCAGATGCGCTCATGCGACGAAGCGACGTACTTCATCCGCCACTGCCCGAACACGAAGATGGATGGGAATGGGGATGGAGTGCCTTGTGAGCGGCAGTGGTGTGGGTGAAGCATCCAGGCTGGAAGTGAACCTGACTCCGTTCTACACCCCGTTCTACGGGCGGAGCGCCGAGCTACTTGCGAATGCGCTTGCGCGACACACGGGGAAGGTGGTCTGCCTGGGACGCCGGCTCGGAAGCACCGAGCGCCCGCGTTCGACCCGAAGCAGTCCGCCTGAAGTAGCCCATGCAGGTCCCGATAGACCTGCGCGTCCGATGCGAGGACCGGAGCCCGGTTGGCCTGGTGAACGCTGTTGCGCTCGTCGGCAGCTGGAGCGCACACGCATGCGTATCGGGCGCACGCACACCAGCACTCACCGCCGCGCCAAGCCGGCGACCTTTTGGCGACATTTGCCTCGCTAGTCTCGAACTGCTTCGTGAAGTGAGACGGCCAATTCCTGGAGGCAGAGCGATATGAGGCACGCCCGACACGCGTTGTGGTTGGCTCTTTCGGCGCACTTGATTGGCTTTCCACTGTACGCGCACGCAGCGGAAGCACCCGGTGCCCTGACCATCATCGTCAAGGATCAACATACCGACCGGCCGCTTCCGAACGCGAGGGTCACGATCACGGAGCGCGAAACCGACTCCGTGCGATCCCTGGAAACCGACGCGCAGGGTCGCCTCCTGGTCGAGCAGCTCGACCCTGGCCTCTACACGGTCAACATCACCAAGGCCGGATTCGCTTCGATCTATGAGCCAAGCGTACGCGTGGTGACGCGGAAGAACTCCAGGGTCGAATTCGAACTGGGAATCCCGCTGTTGCAGGAAGTGGTGGTGCAGGCACGGCCAATCGATGCACTCGCATCGCCTTCCAGCACCTATCTGGATCGAGAAGCCTTGCGAAGTGCTGTCGGCGGTGGCGCGGATCCGCTGCTCTCGCTCGACGGCCTGCCCGGCCTGGCATCGGCCAGCGAGTTCGCCGCCTTCAGCGTACGCGGAAGGGGCCCCCGGGATAACCTGATCTTCGTCGACGAGTTCCCCTTCGACAAGGCGGTGCACTTCGACGCGACACTGGGTGAGGACGAGGACATCGGCGGTGGCGGCCGTTTCTCGATCTTCGCGCCGAACGTCATCAGTGGCGCCGAGTTCTCACCTGGCGGATGGAGCCCTGCGTATGGCGGCAGGGCCGGGTCGCTGCTCAGGCTCGAGGTCGCCGACGGCAGTCCAAGCCCGTCGGCCAGCCTGCGCATCGACCTGGCGGGCAATGAAGTCGGCTACGACGGGCCGCTCGGCATCACCGAAGGTTCCACCGTGCTCGTTTCCGCCCGCCGACTGGATTTTGGTGCCTTCTTCGAAGACATCGAGGAGCTTGACATCGGCAACCCGGTGTTGAGGGACGTCATCGTCAAGTCGGTCGTGCCGCTCAATCCGACCAACACGCTCGAGGTGCTGCTCATCGATACGCGCGAGACATACACGCGCGACGTGACCCACGTCTTCGAATCGCCAAACTTCGAAGACGCATCGCTGCTCGATTTCAGGCAGGACAGCGACCTGTACGGGTTGACCATGCGATCGCTGATCGGCGAGCACGCTGTCTGGACCAACAAGGTCTACCACCGGGTCAGCAACAAGGTCAGCTCGGAGGGCGAGGCATTTCCGGATCTCGTGCCAGATGGATCGCCCGCCTCCAGTTTTCCGGTGCGCGAAGACATCCTCACCGTGACCGAAGACGAGACCGAGATCGGCTGGCGAAGCGACTTCAAAACGCTGAATCAATGGGGCACGTTCGAGGCGGGCATCCAGGTGACGCAGCTCGAACTGGACTACAGCACCGTGCTGGATGGCGACTGGATCCGGTACGTCTATGACGGCGACGACACCAGGCCAGACCCGGACCAGCACTTCATCGTGCTGACCCCGGCGAACATCGACTCCTCGCTGAGCCGGAAAGCGACGACCTATGCAGCTTACGTGGACCAGGCCTTCAAGATCGGATCCTGGGATATCCGCACGGGCGTCCGCCTGGAACGCGACGGCCTGACGGACGAGAACCTCGTATCGCCCAGGTTCCGGGTGAACTGGCAGCCCGACCCGAGCTTCAGGTACTTCGCCACCGCAGGGCTCTTCCATCAGTCGCCGCGGTTCCTGGATCTCGCAGCCAACGCGGCGAACACGCTCGAAAACGAGGAGATCACGCACGCCAGTATCGGCCTGGAGTACTTCCCGAACGAACGCTGGTCGGTGTTGACGGAAGCCTATTACCAGGACCTGGCCAATCTCGTGGTCGACCTGGACCGCGTGAGCGGGACGTTCGCCAACATCGGCGATGGCAGTTCTTACGGCCTCGACGTCGTGGTCAGGGGCACGATCCGGGAAGGGCTCTACGCGGCCGCGACCTATTCCTACAACGATGCGAAAGTGGACCGGAAGGACGGCCTGGGCGCCGTCGCTGACGACTTCAGTCGCAAGCATGTGGCGACCCTCGGGCTGACCTGGGAGATCACGGACCGCTGGAAGGTGGCCGGGCGTTACAAGTACCTGTCCGGCAGGCCGGAGGACGCCTACATCATCCACGAGGACGTGCTGGGGCCCGGGCAGCCCTTGCGCTACTCGCGGGAGACGGTCGGGCGCAATGTCGGCCGCCGGCCCAGTTACGGCGTGCTCAACCTGCGTGTCGACTACCGGCGCGCATTCGGCCCGGTCGATGTCACGGCCTTTCTCGATGTCATCAACGTCACCTCGGCCGCGTCGACCGACGACACCGAGTTCGACTACCGCAGGGGCGTCAACGTGAAGGACGACAGCGAGGCCGAGCCGCTCATTGGACTTCGGCTAGACTACGCCTGGTAACCGGGAGGCGGCAGATGGCACGCGCTCTTGATGCGGCAGCGATCAGGGCGTTGATCGTCGAGGACAACCGCGACATCTGCGCGAACATCGCCGCGTACCTCGAAAAGTTGGGCTATGTCCTGGATTTCGCCCACGACGGTGTCACCGCAATGAACCTGGCGTTGGCCAATCCGTTCGACGTCATCGTCCTGGACCTGATGATTCCGAGGATGGACGGCATCACCTTCTGCCAGAGGCTGCGGGCCGATGCCCAGATCGAAACGCCGGTCCTCATGCTGACGGCCAGGGACACGCTCGACGACAGGCTCAAGGGGTTCGACGCCGGTGCCGACGACTACCTGGTCAAGCCGTTCGCGCTGCAGGAACTGCATGTGCGCCTTCGGGCGCTGTACAAGCGGAGTCGCCGCAACGGCGACAACCTGCTGGCAGTGGCCGACCTGACTTTGAACAGGTCCACCCTGCAGGTGCACCGGGCGGGCCGGCGTGTCGAGATCAACCCCGCCGGCATGAAGCTGCTCCGGCGATTGATGGAGGAGTCCCCATCCGTCGTGGATCGCGACGAGCTCGAAACCCTGCTGTGGGCCGACGAACGGCCGGATGGCGATGCGCTCCGCTCGCACATGTACAAGCTGCGGCAGGCGATCGACCGGCCCTTCGACCGGCCGTTGATCCATACCGTGCATCGCATCGGATACCGGATTGCGGAGGACGCCCGGTAGTGCCGCGGCACAGTCTGCGCAAGCGCGTCGAGTATGCGTTCGCGCTGTGTGTCGTCGGCCTCAGCCTGGCCTGGGGCCTGGCGTTCTACGCTGCGATCCGGTTCAGCGAAGACCGCGTGCTGGTCAACCAGCTGCAGCGCGCCGCCGAGAGCTATCCCGATGTAACGATGCGCCTTCGCGGATACGAAGACGTCGGAAGCCTGCCGGAACCGCTGCGGGCATGGGCGCAGTCAGGTCCTGACGAGGGTCTGTACGAGTTCGTCTCCGACGAGCTGCATGTCGCGGTCGTCCCCGCCGACAACGCACGCGGGCGCGCGTTTGTGGTGTTCGATGTGGCCGGCATCGAGGCAGCGTCCTCCGAGGACTGGTGGTGGCTCCTGGTTATCACTGCCGTCGTGGGCGTGCTCGGCGCCCTGGGCTTCGGGCTGGGCGTTCTGGTGATGCGCAGGGCGGTCGCCCCGGTGGTGCAGCTCGCCGACGTAGTCGCGGGGATCGACCTGGAGCACCTGTCGGCCGGCGACCACAAGCTGATCGAGGCCAGCCGGTTCGGAAGCGACGAGGTGGGCGTCCTGGCCGGCGCCATCGAGAAGACGCTCGAGCGCATCAGCGCATTCGTCGTGCGCGAGCGCGACTTCACCGGTTCCGCCAGCCACGAGCTGCGCACGCCGATCACGGTGATCACGGGCGCGCTCGAGCTGCTGGAGCAAAGCGACCTGTCCGGCGAGGACGTGAAGGCGGTGGACCGGATCCGGCGCGCGACGCTCGAGATGCAATCCACGATCGAGATGTTCCTGTGCCTCGCCCGCGAAGCCGACGACGGGCTGTACGACGAACAATTCCCGGTGGAACCCTTGGTGGGCCGGGCGATCGAGCAGCAGCGTTACCTGCTGGAAGGAAAGTGCGTCGATGTGGACGTGGAGAGTCTCGCAGCGCCGGTCGTGCGCGGACATCCACAGGCGTTCCTGATCGCGGTCACCAATCTGGTACGCAATGCATTCGAGCAGACGCCCGCCGGGCAGGGACCGATCACGGTGCTCATCAAGGAGCACGAGCTGCTGATCACCAACCGGTTGAATGGTGACGATGCTGGACGGCTCACGTCGGCCGGCTGCCTTTCTTCCAATGGACATGGCCTGGGTCTTGGTATCGTCCAGCGGCTGTGCGAGCGCAACGGCTGGGCGTTCTCGCTGCACGTGGAGGAGGGGCGCGTGACCGCCTGCCTTTCGTGGTGAGCACGCGGGGCCCGCCCGTTCGCAAACAGCAGGTGCTTTGCAATCACCGCGACCTAGTGCGCGGTGCTCAGCGCATACGGACAACCTGGTCGAAGCCGTAACCGCCGGCGCACCTGCTCCTGCCCGGCGATCCGACCACTGACTTCGGGGGAAGCGCGCGACGGCTCGCGGGCATCCTCGCCGCCGAGGCAGCACTTCCCCCGCACCCGCACGCGCGCTATGGTCGGTCCTGGGGAAAATGTGACGGGGATCCGCATGGGACGCGGAAGGCGTGGCTTGCTGGATGAGTTGGCGGTCCTGCCGTGGCCGGCGGGGGTGGTCGGCGTGCTCGGCTACCTGTTTACCCGCCACGGCATCCCGGCCTGGGCCTCGGGCCAGCCGGGGCCGTTGGCACAGGCGCTGGGCAACACCGACGCGTTCGCGCCATTGGCGTGGATCGTCCTCGCCGCATGTGCGATGGCGTCCCTGTTCTCGTGGTTGGATGCGCGGCGCAAACGCCGCCTGCTCGATGCGCAATCGGGCCTGGCCAGCATCGCCGCGCTCGGCTGGCGCGACTTCGAACGGCTGGTGGGCGAAGCCTTCCGACGTCAGGGTTACACCGTGGAAGAAAGCCGCCTCGGCGGCGCCGCGCGCTTTGCGGTCGACAAGCTAATCCAACTGATCGACAACGACGCCCTGTTCACGATGATCCGCAGCGTGCAGGCGGTGCCGCGCGAAAAGAGCGATGCGTCGGCCATCGTGCCACCATCCTTTACCGCCCGCATCGGACCCATGCTGGGCGCGCCGAACGAGCCCCAACCCATCGCACCCGGCTGTCCGCGCTGCGGCGAGGCGATGGTCAAGCGCACCGCCCGCTTCACGGCGGAAACGTTCTGGGGCTGTGGCAAACGATGAAGCTAGGCGAGCTAAAAAAAAGATTGCAAGAGCATCTAGGAGACGGGCTTCTGCTAGTAGTCGGCTCCGGGCTTTCATGTGCTGAGGGCGTTCCCGGTATGGGTGCACTTGGGCGACATCTTGTTGCTAACGTTCCGGCACTGCTTTCCGAAAACGACAGCGAACTATGGGCCAAGATTCACCCGCTCATCGATAGCAGCGGGCTGGAGGCTGCGTTGCTAAAGCAGGCGCCTACTTCGTCGTTGGAAAGTGTAATTGTCCAGCATTCAGGCAACTTTATCGCCGCCGCCGAATCGGAAATAATAAGTGAGGTATTTGGCAATACTAGGAAACTCAGGCTAACCAAGCTGCTCCCCCACCTGATCACCCACGAAGCCGGAATTCCAATAATCACCACAAACTATGACCGCCTTGTAGAAATTGCTTGCGAAGAGGCCGGCCTTGGTGTCGATACCTTGTTCTCCGGAAATTTCGCCGCTAGGCTCGCGCCCCTTGACAGCATGTGGAGCTTCTGCCGCGAGGCGAGGTTGACTGGAAAGCGCGTTCGATACAGGTGGGCGCCCAAGGCTAACGTGTTTAAGCCGCATGGCAGCCTCGATTGGTATCACCGAGAGGGAAGCCCTGTCCGGTACGCGGGCACGCTCCCGTTACCACGGCTTATCATCACTCCAGGAATAAATAAGTTCAGGAACGGCTATGAGAGCCCATTCGACAAGCATCGCGAGAAAGCAAATGACGCAATAGACAGGGCGCGTCGACTACTGATCATCGGGTATGGGTTTAACGATGATCATCTTGAAACTCACCTTACGCCTCAGATAGTGTCCGGCGTCAAGACATTGATGCTGACCCAAGCGCTATCAGAAAAGGCGAAAAGGATCTCAATAGATCACAAGAACGTCATTTCAGTGGAATACTGCAATCGAGATGGAATCGAGGGATCTAACGTGATCGCTGACGGCGAACAAGTCTTCTTTCCAGGCATTCACTACTGGGATCTCGGAAAATTTGTCGAAGGAGTGCTATCCACATGACAGATGCGGCTCTAGTGTTTGATGCCAACGATCAGATTGGTCGCGTGGCCGGCGTTGATACAAGTCGAGTGGCGATTGACATCACCAACTCCGAGGCATTGACTCGAATATCGATAGGTCAGCTCGTTGCGATCAGGGGTGCAATACAGTCAGAATTTCTCATCGCCATGGTCGACAGGGTTACGCGCTCGCTTCGTGAGGAGCTGCCGTCGCCCGAGGCTGGAGCCGTTGGAGAACTAACGGTAGTGCCAGTTGACCATATGCAGCTCTTCGTCATCGGCACCTACCGCACCGTTGATGGGGATAGCAAGAACACCTTCAAGCGCGGCGCGGATAGCTTTCCGCAGATCGATCGAGATTGCTTTGTAATCGAGAGCAGCAATCTGCAGCGCTTTATGGGTATTCTCGGCGCAGGTGTTCCTAACGACGAGAGGTTGAAGCTAGGCACTTTCGTTGCGGACCGAAGTGCCGAAGCGATTGCAAACGGTGACAAGTTCTTCCAGCGCCACGCCGCAGTTCTTGGAAGCACAGGTTCTGGCAAGAGCTGGGCGGTAGCGCTCGTCCTTGAGAAGGCATCCAAACTCAAATTTCCCAACCTCATCGTGTTCGATATGCATGGCGAGTATGCGCCGCTTGCCAGTTCCACGAAAGGTTTCGCCAAACGGTTCCGAATAGCGGGCCCCGGGGATCTGGCTGCCCCAAAAGACGACACCTTATTTTTGCCCTACTGGCTCCTAAATAGAGATGAAATGCTGTCGATGATCTTAGATCGCAGCGATCAGAATGCTCCCAACCAAGCGTCACGCTTTACCTCGCATGTGCGTGAGCTGAAGGCGAGGACCTTGGATGCTGCTGAGAAGGCGGAGGTGAGAGAGACATTCACTGTTGATTCGCCGATTCCTTATAAACTCTCCGATCTAGTAGAGAAGCTGAAGGAAGACAACACCGCTAAGGGCATCTCCGCCTCCACCGGGAAGCCCATCGCCGGTGACTGGGAGAACAAACTCACTCGCTTCGTCTCTCGGCTTGAGGCGAAGATCGATGATCGGCGCTATGGGTTCATGTTCTCGCCACCAGACGAAGCATTAGAGTATGGGTGGCTGGCGCAGCAGGTCGTGAAGCTACTTCGCGCAGACACTGGGAGCGGAATAAAGATTATCGACTTCTCAGAGGTCCCTCCGGACGTTCTCCCTGTCGTGACGGGAACACTCGCGAGGCTCCTCTATGATGTGCAGTTCTGGATGAATTCCGACGCACGGACTCCTGTAACGTTGCTTTGCGATGAAGCTCACTTGTATCTGCCAGTGAAGGACGACGCTGATTCAGTTCAGAGGCAGGCGCTTTACTCGTTTGAGAGAATCGCAAAAGAAGGCAGAAAGTATGGGTTCTCTTTGCTGGTTGTAAGCCAGAGGCCGTCCGATGTCAGTCGAACGATACTGTCGCAATGTAATAATTTCCTGGCCCTGCGGTTGACAAATGAGAGCGATCAGAACGTGATCAAGCGCTTGATGCCAGATTCGCTGACGGGTCTTACGGCGATGTTGCCGCTGCTAGATGTCGGCGAGGCGCTTTTACTGGGTGACGCAGTTCTGCTGCCATCGAGAATCAAGCTGGATAAGCCGGCGATTAAGCCAGACAGCGCAACTCGAGATTTCTGGAAAGAGTGGTCTTCGGTTCTCCCAGACGATAAGTTTCTCGAAGCTGCGGTAGAGTGCTTGCGTAGTCAGTCACGGGCTGCCTAAGAAGGAGTTGGTATTGACTTCTGGGGAAGGGTGTCAGAGGTAGCTTTCTGAGCTCTGGTTCGGGCGAGAGGAGATGTGCGTGAACGCCGAGACCTCCCTGGGGAAGCCCAGCCAGACTGACGCGCTCGCTCGTTGCCTGGGCCGGATGCGGTCGCTCTTAGCGCTTCGTCCGGCAGAGAAGGCCTATGTCCTGGGGAGCACCCTTCTGCTGGTCGCCCTGGCGGGCGCCGTGCTCCCCGTCGACGATGCGCCCTTCCTAAGCATCGGTTGGGTGGGTGGGCTGGTCTTGACGCTCGCGCTGGCCTGCGAGACTTATCTCCTGATCGCACGCGTCGCGGATGCCGCGTGGGCGAAGTGGCTGATGGTGCCCGTGCTGGTGATGGGCGGAGCGCTGGCTCTCGGCGAGTCCGCGCGCCTGGTGAACTTGGCGACGGGTCAGGATCCGGAGCTCTTCCCGAGGGCCACGACCTTTCTGACGCCCATCGTGGCGCTGCCGATCTTGGGCTTCGTAGCCATTGTGCTACTCGCCTTCTCGGTGATCGCATTCATGTTTACCTGGGGTGCCCAGCTCGGCTCCAAGGATCACGCCCGGGGGAGACGAGCCTGGTTCTGGTTCGCGCGGCTCATTGCGTCCTTCGCTGCGATGGCTTTTGTGTCGCCAGCAATAGAAACCAAGTCCGGGTTCCACACTGGAGTCCGAGAGTGGGCGCCGCGACTGGCTGCGGGGCTCGATATGCATGTCGACCCGCAATGCGGACCTGCGCCGTCTGATCGAGTGAAGCGGTTGAATGAAGACTTGGTGGTGCTTGCACGGCAGTCGTCTGCGGGACTCGTTTTTCGCCGGGTGGAATGCCCGCTCGCACCCCAATAGTTCGAGCCGTCGCGAGCGACGCGACACGCGGGTGCCATGCTCGTCGGCCAATGACTCTGGCCCGCCCGAGCGGCGGCAGGGACGGATGCGTGGCGGGCACCAGCCGGTGCAGTGGTAGCACGCACGACGATTTCGACCCCTAGGCGTGGACTACACTTGGGACACAGGGAGGCCGCGATGAAGGTATTCGTCAGTTCTTTGATTACGGGTATGGAGGCCGAGCGGGCAGCCGCGCGCCACGCGATTGAAGTGATGCGCGGCGAGGCGGTGATGGCCGAGGACTTGGGCGCGCGCGCGTCGTCGCCCCAGGTGGCATGCCTGCGAGGGCTGCGCGATGCCGACGCAGTCGTCCTGATCCTTAGCGACCGCTACGGCGCGAAGCAAGAGAGCGGCGTGTCGGCAACGCACGAGGAGTTCCTGGAAGCGCGCGGAAGGAAGCCGATCCTCACCTTCGTGCGGACGCAAGATCCGGAGCCCGATCAGGCGGCCCTGATCAGAGAGATCGGGGAGTGGGCCCGTGGCGGGCTCTATCAGACCTTCACTAGCCCTGAGAACCTAAGAGATCATGTGATCCGTGCGCTGCGCGATCTTGAACTCGCGCGCGCCAGCTCCCCACTCGATCCGGCGGCACTCGTGCGGCGCGCGGTCGAGATCATGCCCGAGCAGACGCGCGACCAGAACGAGATGCAGCTCCACCTCACGTTGGCGTCTGGCCCCCAGCCAGCCCTCCTTCGGCCGGCACAGATTGAAGCGCGCGAGCTTGTTCATGACCTCGCGCAGCGTGCTTATTTCGGTCAGCCCCCGCTCTTGGATCTTCGGGTTGGCATCGACCATCGCCTAGACGGCCAGGCGCTCGTGCTCTTCCAGGGCGACCGCTACCACCACACGGCGGAAATCCGCCTCTGGGGCACGGGGGACGCGCGCCTTATCCTTCCGATTGGCCGCAGCACGGACATGGGTTTCGCGGCGCTCATCGAAGAAGACGTTGCTGAGGACATAGAGACAGGTCTCGCCTACTTCGCTTGGCTCCTTGCGCGCATAGACCCCACCGAGCGGCAATCGCACGTGGCGCTGGCGGCGCGCATCGCTGGACGCCACGCGATGGCGTGGCGGACGAGGGCAGAGCAGGCCGCGAGCCCGGGGAGCGGCAGCATCACGGGGTGGGGCAGGGAAGAGGAGCGCGAAGCGCCGGTGCAGCTCACACCAGCCCACATGGCGCGCCAAGCACTGGCGATGGACGCGCGCACCATGGCGGAAGACCTCTTAGTGCTTCTGCGTCGCCGCTGGAAAGATGACTCATAGACCGAAGGAGTAGGCATGATGCAGCTTCCCGCGCAAGCGTTTGTGGAGGTCCGACCAAGTGAGTTGCCGCCCGGGCGACTTGTCAGGGTGCGGGGATCTTGGTCGCTCCTGGTCGATTTACGGCTGAGGGAGGGCCACCAGAGCCGTCTGATCTTGCAGGGCCCACATCAGGGGCACTTGGCCGCAGTTGGCCCCGGCGTCCCCGAGTGCACCACGCTCGCCGCGGAATTCGGTTGGTTCCCGTCGCTCGACTGGAACGCACTGGCTACGGATCGGACGCCCTACTCCGGAGCGCTGGTGCTAACGCGCGATGGGCCTGTCCTCATTGGCAGCGATCCTAGCGATGGCGAGCAGTACGCGTTCCGCATAAATGGAACTCATCTGGATGGGCATCACGTCAGCCCGGCAGATACCCGATTCGGGAAGTGGTCGGTCGAGCTCTCGCTGAACGAGCGGCCGTTCAAGAGCGTTGGCCTGCTTGTCGCCATGGATCTGGGGATGCTGAAAGACCCCGCTGGATCGTAGGCGTCCACTAGACCGGCCCATCCACCTGGTGGGCGCCCGAAATGCACACTCCGATCATCCGGCGCGGTGTACGCCACGGCAGGCCGGCCAATGTCCGCTTTCGTCGACGCATTGAATGGCGAAGAAAGGTGTGGGAAGACGGGATTGACGGCGATGGGCGTTTCTACGTAAGTCGGCGCTTTCCCTACGTCTTCGTAGGAATAGTCCTAATCGGGGGGTTGAAGTAGCTCAATGATGTCCACGTCTAGAGCTTCAGCTAGTCGCTCCAGGCCGTCGATCGAGATATTGGTCACGGATCGCTCGAGCTGCGATACGTACGTGCGGTGAAACTCCGCTACCTCAGCTAGCTGTTCCTGACTCAGATCCCGAGCCTTGCGCAGCCGCCGAACATTAGCGGCAACCCGCTCGCGGGCGGTAGGCAGTTGTGACCGGGAAGACTTGGAAGGCATGCCTTCCAGCCTGATCGTCTACCGGGTACGATTCTACAGATTATAAATCTACTGCATATAACTCTACTTGACTCGTTCGTAGCGGACTAGCGAGCCAACAGGAATGGCGGGAGTGCTTCGTCCTGTACGACAACGAAGGATCGCCTCAGTCCTCTACCAGTGGGGGCACGACGAACAGCTCGGCGATATCCACCCCGAAGATCTGAGCGAATCGATCAAGTCGATCAATGGAGATGTTGGTTTTGCCGCGTTCGAGCTGGGAGACATAGGTCCGGTGGCACTCAGCCATTTCTCCAAGTTTCTCTTGGCTCAATCCGTTCTCCATCGCTTTCCGAAGGCGCCGAACATTGCCGCCGACTCGGAGGCGGACTTCGGAAGGGGGCGGCGGCGAGGGCTTGGCCATATGCCCAGCCTGTCCCTCTACCGGCTTGCAATCTACAGCATATAAGTCTACTGTTTATTACTCTCGTTCTGGGTGATGAACAGCCGTCGCGGGGGAGGTTGTGACACCCGCAAGTTGGAGGGATGAGGCCCTTAGGTCGGCGGGGAGCGCCGGCGGCTGTCTGGAGATATATGGTGGAGAACGAACATCTGGCAGTACCGGCCTGCGTGGCCAAGACGCACTGTAGTGCGGGGCGTGCCGAACTGGCGCCAGTTGCTCTCGTGTGTGGGGGCGCGAGGGCCCAAAGACCTTCAAGGGTCGAATTTGAGCGCCTTCGACCCGGAGGGTCGAGGCTGAGAGCAGGGTCGACAGCGGTCTTCGCAGCAACTGTTGTCTTGTTTGTCCCGCACAGCGTGATGGCGCAGGACGTCCACGCACTAGAACCGGCGGAGACCTACAGCCGTCCAGCCGGACTCGTGGCCACGTCTCTTGACGCACTCGCTCGGCGGGCTGGGGTGCGAACCGATGCGTCCTCCGAGCCAGTCGATCCGCCGGGCACAACCAGGCAGCGGGCCGCGCCTACGGATGAAGCCGCTGCTACCGACCTTGAGCAAGTCACCGTCACCGGCACCCGCATCCGCGGCGGCACCTCGCCCTCGCCGGTGATCACCATCGGCGCCGAGCGTATCCGCGAGGAAGGCTTCACCGACCTGGGCGAGGTGGTGCGCAGCGCGCCCCAGAACTTCTCCGGAGGGCAGAATCCTGAGGTTCCGAGCGCGAACCTGCTGGGGGCAGGACTGGCCAACCAGAACCTGACCGGAGGCTCCGGCCTGAACCTGCGGGGCCTGGGGCCGGACGCGTCGCTGACGCTGCTCAACGGGCGTCGCCTGGCCTACGACGGGTTCTCCCAGGCCATCGATATCGGCGCGATCCCGGTGGAAGCGGTGGAGCGGGTGGAGATCGTGGCCGATGGTGCATCCGCCATCTACGGCTCCGATGCCGTGGGCGGGGTGGCCAACGTCATCCTGAGCCGGGGGTTCGAAGGGTTGGCGGTGGGCACCCGCTACGGAACAGCCACCCGCGGCGGCTTGACCACGCGCAGCCATACCGCCACTGCCGGCACCTCGTGGGGGACGGGCGGGCTGCTTGCGACCTACAAGGAGGAATCCGTCGACCCGATCTACGCCGATGAGCGCAGCTACACGGCATCGCTTGCCGGGCCCCGGACCATCTACCCGGCCAGCGATCTGCGGAGCAGCCTCGTCAGCGTGCACCAGCAGGTCGGCGAGGTCGCCGAGCTTCGCCTCGACGCGTTCAGGTCTACCCGGAGGCAGCACAACGAGTTCGTCCTCTCCGCGTCCGCCCCGTACTACCGGCTTGCGCCGGAGACCACGGTCGACTGGGTCTCGCCCGGAATCGACTTCTTCCTGCCGGGGGACTGGACGCTGACCCTGGGCGGGGCATGGGGTAGGAACGAAAGCGTCTCGTCCCAGTCCTTGATCGACCCGTCTACGGGTACGTCCACGCGCCTGTACAGCGAGTGCTACTGCAACGAGGGCCGGTCGTACGAACTGGGAGTGGAAGGACCGCTATTCCGCCTGCCGGGTGGCGAGGCGCGACTGGCGGCGGGCGTTGGCCGCCGGACCAACCAACTGCACGTGGACAACTATCTGGCGGACGTCAACGGACTGCCGAGCTACCAGGGAGATGAGTCCAGCCGTTTCGCTTACGCCGAGATCCAGTTGCCATGGATGGAGACCACGGCCGGTTCTGGCAATTCGCAGCGTCTCGTGACGACGCTCGCGGCTCGCAGCGAGGACTACGACAGCTTTGGACGGGTCACGACCCCGCAGGTTGGCGTCATCTACGGTCCGAGCCCAGACGTCACCCTGAAAGGGAGCTGGGGCAGGTCCTTCAAGGCGCCCACGCTCTATCAGGGCTACTACTACGTGACGGCGCTGCTCTATCCGGCGGCGGCACTCGGTGGCGCCGGCTATCCCCCCGATACGACGGCCCTCTACGTCGTCGGCGGTGACCGGAACCTGAGTCCGGAACGGGCACGGACATGGACGGCGTCTCTCGCGTTCCACCCCGAGGCGCTACCCGGCTTTGAGACGGAGCTGAGCTGGTTCGACATTGACTACGAGGACCGCGTGGTGCAGCCGTTCGCGAATGCGGCCCAGGGGCTCAGCAACCCGGTGTATGCACCATTTGTCGACTACGCGCCGTCCGCAGGCGAGCAGTCCGCGGTCATCGAGAGTGCGGGTTCGTTCCTCAACTACTCGGGTGTGGCGTACGACCCCGACAACGTGGTGGCGATACTGCGCGGCCGTTTCGTCAACGTGAGCCGCCAGCGCGTCGAAGGCGTGGATCTGTCGGCCTCCTACCGGATCGGCGCGGGGGTAGGCCGCCTGACGCTGCGCGGGTCTGCAACCTGGCTGGACAGCATCCAGCAGCTTGCGCCAGGCCAGGCCGACACCCGGCTCGCCGGCACGCTGTACAACCCGGCGAGGCTTAATGGCCGTTTCGGCGTCGTCTGGAACCGCGGCAACCTCGCCGCTTCGGCCTTCGCCAACTACACGAGCGGCGTCGATGACACGGTGAGCGCCGAGAAGGGCGCCTCGTTCAGTACGTTCGATGCGACGCTGCGCTATGCCGTCGAGGCTGACCACAGTCGCTGGCCAACACTCGAGCTCGCACTCTCCGCACAGAACCTGTTCGACCGAAGCCCGCCGCTGCACACGCCGGCGCCGCAGGTCTACGCCTTGCCGTACGACCCCACCAACTATTCGGCAGTCGGCCGCTTCCTGGCACTGTCGGCGTCGCTGAGGTGGTGACCATGGATGGTTCAGCACTGCCGCGGACGCTGACGCGGGCGTCCGTACGGGCCCTTGGAGCGCCCGGGTCGCCGGGAACGAAGCTGGCACGCGCGCTTGCCTTGGTCCTGGCGGTGGTCGCCGTTCCAGGCGCACGCGACGTAGGGGCCATCGCACCCCGTCGGCTCGTCGAGGTTGCCGACCTCAGTAGCCCGGTCATCTCGCCGGACGGTCGACACGTTGCCTTCCGCGTCGAGCAGGCCAACATCGAACGCGACACGATCATCACCACCTGGTACGTCCAGGATGTGGAGGGAGCGGCGCCCCCATTACGGGTCTCCGATGGGGGCTTCGCAATGCACGCCTTCCACGGGCTCTCGTCCCCGGAAGTACCGGTGTGGTCGCAGGACGGGCACTGGATCTACTACCGGGCCATGGTCGATGGCAGGATCGATGTCTGGCGTGCCGCGGTGGACGGCTCGGCCGCCGAAGCGGTGACAGGGAGTTCTGCGGACGTACGGGATTTCGCTCTCGACGCGGATGGCCGCACGCTGCTCTATAGCGTCGGGCCCACGCGGGAGCAGGTCGCCGCCGCGGAACGCGCCCAGTACGATCAGGGTGTTCGCCTCGACAAGTCCGTCCCCATCGGACAACCGCTGTTCCGCTCGGGGTTCATCGACGGGCGTCCCGCGACGCAACGCTACCGCGGGGGCAAGGAACTCGAAAGGGCAGGCCTGCTGGCCGACGTCGAAGAACGGTGGTTCACACTCGACATGGTGACCGGGCAGCAGCGCGAGCAACCGCCCGCCGCCCGCCAGGCGGTCGCTGCGGAGTCCATGCCCGGGCAGGAGGGCGGTGCGTGGGAGCGGGCCATCGACCGCCAACGCGGCCGGATTGCGATGCTGGCTCGCAGCGGCGATGGCCAAGGACTGTACGTGCAGCCGCACTCCGAACTGACGGTCCGGCTGGATCCAGCAGGGCGGCGATCGACCACATGCCAGGCTGGGGAATGCCGCAACAAGACGATCACCGACATCCAGTGGCGGCCTGGCGGCGACGAGGTGCTATTCACCGTGACCGACCGCGATGCGGGGTCGAGCCAGTCGATCTTCCGATGGAACGTCGAGACAGGCTCGGTGATTCCGGTCGTTCAGGCCAACGGACTGGTCAATGGCGGCCGGGATCTGTTGGGCTCCTGCGGTGTCTCGGCGCGCGTGATGGTCTGCGTCGCGGCGGAGGCGGACCGACCGCCCTATCTCGAGCGCATAGAACTGGACACCGGCGAGCGACGGACCTTGTTCGAGCCGAATGCCGCCTTGGCCATTGATATCGCGGCAACGACGCCCGCACGACGCCTTCGCTGGACCGATGCAAACGGACAGGTGTTCAGCGGCTACTTCTTCCCGGCGCGTCAAAGAAGTGGTGCCGCTCCTCCGCTGTTTGTGAACTACTACCAGTGCTCGGGCTTCGTGCGGGGCGGCACAGGTGACGAGTGGCCGCTGGTTTCGCTGGCCGCGCAGGGCATCGCGGCGCTCTGCATCAACTATGCCCCCTTGCCGCTCGACGCAGTGGACCGGTACAACCAAGGGCTGTCGGCGGTCAGGAGCGCGATCGACCTGCTGGCATCGACGGGGGAGATCGATCGTTCGCGGGTGGGGATGGGCGGCCTCAGCCTGGGAGCGGAAGTCACCCTGTGGACCCTCGTCAACTCCGACCTGTTGTCGGCTGCTTCGGTGAGCTCGCCGGTCCAGACGCCGTTGACTTATGAGTTGCGCAGCCTTTACGACGACACCTTCTTTCCCGCCCTGGAGAAGTACTGGCAACTCCGAGCGCCCGAGGCCACGCCGGAGCGCTGGCAAACGCTGTCGCCTGTCTTCCATCTGGACAAGGTGCAGGCACCGATCATCATGCAGCTGCCCGAGCAGGAGTACCTGCAGGCGCTGGACTACGCGGTGCCATTGATCAAGGCCGGACTCTCCGAGCTCTACGTGTTCCCCGACGAAGCCCACTTCAAGTTCATGCCGAAGCACAGGTTGGCCGTCTATCAGCGGAACCTGGACTGGTTCAAGTTCTGGCTGCTGGACCAGGAAGATCCGGACAGGTCCAGGCGGGAGCAGTTTATGCGGTGGCGCCTGATGAAAGCTGGAACCGTGGCGGGCCTGCCCTGACCCTGTTCCGGACGGAGATCAGGATTGATGGCGGATCCAGTTCTCCACCATGCACAGATCCAGTATTTCCATGAACGCGCGGTCGCGCATGGGAAGATCCTCGCTCTCCAGGAACCCGCTTAACGCGACCGAGTTCAACAGGCGCCGTTCGTTGAGATGCCCGGAGAGAAGGAACTCGCGGATCTGCTGCCTGTGTCGCTGATAGAACGCGCCCAGGTACGCGACGAACGTCCCTTTGCTTCTGCGGTTGAGTATCTCCAGGGGCAGGACATCCGAGAAGGCGGCACGGGCGACCGCACGGTTCTTGCCGTCGGCAATCCACATCCAGGACGGCGCCCTGAGGCAGGACTCGACGACCGGCTGGGAGAGCAACGGCATCCGGAGCCACCGATGGGCTCCGCGCGGCGCCATGTCCCGGTAGATCTGGGTGTCCGTAAGCCCGAAAACGCGCTCCCGATCTCCGGGAAGGACACCAGCCGGCGCCAGGAACCATGGGTGAGGTTCGGGAGCGCTGGCGACTGCCGCGGGATGGACGAACGTGCGTTGTGGGGACCGGGGCGGCTTTGGCGGCAGCAGCAGCTTCCGGACAGTCAGCCATCCCGCCGTCCATAGTGTGCACTGATGCAGCGCGGCGAGATTACGAACCGCTGCCACCCCGGCGGGAAGTCCGTGCGCGATGAGGGCGTCCGTCGCGGGGGCGGCATTGGTCAAATAGCTGAATACCGTATCGCCCCCGGATCCGGAGTAGTAGCTCGCGACATCGTGCTCGACTCCGGCGGCCCCCATTACATTGTCGATCGCGTATTGGAGACAGCCGATTCGCGGAGACACGGTGCTCGATTCCAGATCAAAGCAGAAGTGCGCGCTCTCGAAATCGAGGACCTTCGTCTGCAGCTCGACGCCGAGTGCATCGGCAATGAGGCCCGCATACTGCCGCTCGTCGGCACCCGGTACCGGGGTGACGAGCGTGCAGCACACGACGCGCGCAGCCGACTCCTGCAAGCAGGCTGCCACGATCGATGAATCGAGCCCGCCGGACATCTCGAGGAGGATGGATTGATCCACTGTCGCCAATGCGGAGATGACGGAGGCGACCGTCCTCCGCAACTCGGCTGCGGCTTCGTCCCGGCTGGTGTGGCGATTCCTAGTGGACACGAACTCCCACGGAGACCAGCTCTGCTCGATTGCCATCCCGGCATCAGTCAACCTGAGGGTATAGCCTGGCAACAGTTCACTGATGCCGTCCAGAGCTGTGCGTTGCGCCTTCTGGTACGGGTACGTCGCCGACCGCCTGATGTACTCCCAGTCGATCAGTTTCCTGTACAGGCCAGCTTTCACTGCAAGTCCGACGTCGGAGGTGATGAACCCGCCCTCGGCGGAGAGCGAGTAGACGCAGGGCATGCCTCCTGATGGGTCCCGGGTGATAGTCAATCCCGCGTATCCGGGATCTGAAGGTTGGACGACGAGGTACTCGCCCCAGCAACGATCGGTCAGGAACTTGCGCAGCGGAGCGCCAAGCCCGATTCCAGCCAAGGGCGCGCTGTCCGTGATCGGCGGACCGTTCCTCCAGAAGAGGTGGCCGGCGATAATGCCGCCGTTTGGGAGTTGGAGAACCGGAGTCTCTGCGCCAGCGTACAGGTCGATCTGGCCTGATGTGAGACGGTGGGGCATGCCTGTGGCGGCGAGCGAGGCCCGGACGACTGGATGGCCCCGGCTTTGTCGGCTATTGGCGATCACCGCGAGGTACCGATAGCCCATCACACCACCCGTATTGGTGTGTGGGCGGTAGCGTTGCCCACTGAATCACTCAGGACCAGATCGGAGACCTGCACCCACGCATGTGCCGCGAATGGGCTACCGGTGACACCGAAGACGACATTCGCGTGCAAGCCGTGCTTGGCTAGAAACCTGACCATTGATATGGCGTCTGGAAGACAACGCGGCACGATGGGCACGTAGACGCGGGCGAGATTGAACTTACATGCGGCGTGGACGAAATGCTCGACTTCCTCCTGCGTCAGAGCGTTGAAAGCCGGTGATGCTTTGCGGCTTCGATAGGCTGAGAGCCCGCCGAGAACATCGCTGAGATTGCGTGTCGCAAGCTGCCAGTGTGTCCAGCAGACACTCGCGAAAACATCCAGATGCGTCGCCACAGGAGGTCTGTCGGCCGCGGACGTCTGCTCCATTGCACTGCGCAGCGGTGGCGCCATGCGGGTGGTGGTCGGGCAGTGGCAGTCAGTAGGGATGTGCGTGAGCACACCTTTGTCGACGAGTGGAATGGCGCCATTCTCGTCGCCGGTTTCGATGTACCTGGCGAACACACGCTCCATGTCGTTCGAAAGACGGAAGTACTGGTCCTTGCGCGTATCCAGAAAGATGAAGTGTCCGTCGTACTGGCAGAAAGACACATCGCGTGCGAGTTGAAAGGGCATCTCCCTGCCTCCGGAGTAGTGGAGGCGCATGTGGAATGCGCCTCCACTGTTCGGGATCTGCAACCTACTCGTCCGAGATCCCCACGCCGATGGGCGTTCCGTTGCCTTCGCCGGCTACGCCCGGGCCGTGCGTATCGGTGCTTGCGGTTCCGAGCACGAAGAGTTCATCGTGCGTGTCGGCCCGGCGTGCGGTCTGGTTGTTGTTTTCCATGTCCATCTCCTTCGTCTGCGTCATGGCGAATCCATGACCGCTTCAGCGTAGGAGGCGGATTTGATGATCTTCAAATGATCTTTGGATGATCATCGTTTAATTATCTGCAACTGTGACGTCCGTTGCCGATATGGCGGGCGGGCGCGTGTCTCGCTGCTACTGCCGGTGCTGGTGCAGCTGCTTGAGCGTCACCGCGATGCACGGGACCATGTCCTTGCGGCGCTCGTGGTAGTCGTGCAGTGCCGACCGCAGGCTGGGGATATCGCGCTGCTGCCAATGTCGGTTCAGCGCGACAAGTTCCTCGAAGGCGTCATCGACCAGGCCCGGCTTAGCCCGCCGGATTGGGGCGAGATGGTCGTTCGTACGTCTCACGGCCCTGTACAGGCAGGTATGCGCAGTGGCGTGGGCGATGGCGTCGAACAACTGCCAGGTCGCCTCGACCAGGTCGTCGTCGTTCGAGGCGATCTGCGGCTGCCGGACGCCGCCTGGCACCTTGACCACGATGCCGACATCGCAGGCCATCAGCAGCAGGCGCTGCATCCAGTCGTACGCATCGCGCAGCTCGATCTCGAGGGGTAGCGGTAGGTACACCCCGCCGCGCGCGTGGTGCTCGAGGACGCCTTCGCCGACGAGCCGCTCCAGCGCCAGCCGCACCGGCATGAGGCTGGTGTTGAACTCGTCGGCCAGCGAAGCCGGATCGATCCGGTCGCCCGGCAGGTACGTTCCCGACCGCAGTGCCCGCCGGATCTGGTCCTGCAACTGCACGCTCTTGGTATCGAATGCATTCATGGCGGACCTCCGTATCCGCGGGTGGCAGTGTTCCAACGTGATGGGATTGGCGAATCGATGTTGGGATGCAGGTCAAGGTTTTCGCAAGTAGGTTTCGCTCCTAAATGCGGAGGCACGATTGTGGCCGTGAAGCGGTGCCTCTCCGTTCTCTCTCGCAGCCCGAGCAAACTGGAAAGCTCGGTTCTGGGTCGATATTGCTTGGCCGGGACGCCACAACCAACTGCAGGGCCGACCCGGCTACAGGGGCGACCTCACGAGTAATCATATGGGTTAGATAGCCGCTACTTTGCTATCGAGAGCAACCAATGTGGCCTGCTTGTATGGCGGCCAAAGTTGGCGCAAGATCGGCTGGCACGCACGGCTAGCCCCTCGGGGAGCTATGGATGGCGTAGGGGACAGAACGGGATCTGGGGGGCGCATGCGTTGTCATGGAAGGCCAGGGGGCCGGTCTGAGCGGTTTGCCGAACGAGGACACCCGCGCTGTCGGCCGACCGAGCGCGAGATCAGTTGCCTTACAGCCCGCGAACGCAGGAGCTGGAAATGGCAGTGCAGCCCATCTCGTCAAACTCATGCTAGCGCGGCATTGGGGAGCCGACGTTATGCGCTTTGACGCATTTCAATTTTTGCCCTTTGCAAGCCGGCCTGTCGGTTCCAGCGTCGTTATGGGGGAACCGCACTTGTCACAGACTCCGCGCTAACGGATGACAAGCCCGGCGTCTCATTCGCACGTCGTCCTTCCAACAAGCCACTCAATGGCAGTACACACGGCTGACAGCAGGGGACAACTGACGCCATGAAACTGACGTTATCTATCAAAGAACGCCGTCGATCCTCCCTGTCCGTCGGGTACTAGCTCCGCACGAACAACCAGCAGGCCGATCTCGTACAACAAGAATCCGTCAACAGCCCCGACCGCATGCCATTGCGCTGCCAAAAAGGAGAGATGTGATGACCAAGGACCACGTAGCGCCATGGGGAAGCAAGAGAAGAGCAGATGTGCTTGTGCTTCTCGCGCTCGCGCTCGTTTCCGGCACCCATGCTACGGCTTTAGGGAGTGATGCGAGGGACGAAGATCGCGTGGAAGTTACTGGCTGGCAGCCAAAGTTCCCGGATTCGGTCAGCATCAACGGAATGATCTCAATTAATGGTATAGATTCCAGGGGTAACTACTCGGAATGGATGAGCAGACTGCTTTATAAATCTCCAGTCAGCGACTCTTCGTCATATAAAGGATCATGCGAGGCTAGAAAGGCAAATCCCATTGTTATTACAACAGGGAACAAGACCGAGACAGACCTTGACTTCGAGTTGCCCGGCGAAAAAGGACTGTACTTAGAGAGGACATGGAACCAGAAGCTTGGGAATCGTGGGCTGTTCGGATACAACTGGGCGAGTAATTTTGACAAGAAGCTGACGTTTCGATGGGAGAACGGAGCTACGTGTACCCCGTTGCCCGGCGGGCCGTGCAGCGGAACAACCACTTCTCGGCTGGTACAGGTACTTGCACTAAGGCCGGATGGGCGAAAAATAATCGTTTACCAATGGGGGCAGCCCAACCCTCAGGCAATGTACCCGATCGCCGGATCATTTGTCGGGGGGTGGACATTGACCGTTGACGGCGAGAGTGTCGAGACTTATACGGGCGGGGGCTTAATCACGAAAGAAACAAACCCCCAGGGCATCAGCTGGACGTACCTGTACGGCGGTACGAACGGCGCTCTCCTGCAATCCGTAACTCATACAAACGGCCGAAAGATCAGCTTCGGCTGGTCAGGGACGCAGGTTGCGTCAGTGACGGACCCGGCAGGAAATGTCTACTCCTACACCAACACCGAAACGAGTGCATCTGTAGCCTACCCGGGCTTGCCAACCAGTACGCTCACGTATCATTTTGCTAATGTACCTGCTGCGGGAGGGAAGGCATTAACGGGAAAATCTTACAATGGCGTCCGCTATTCGACTTTTGCCTATGATTCTGCAGGACGTGCAAGCAGCAGCGAGCATGCTGGCGGGGTAGAAAAGTCAACGTTCACCTATACATCTAATAGCGCCGGTGCGATAACTAGTGTGGTCGAGACGAATGCGCTGGGAAAGAAGTCCACATACGCGATCTCCAACTCGCAGATCATGGAGGAAACAGGCCATGCAACCGCGAGCTGCCCGTCGAGCTACAAGTCAAGAACCTATTCGGGATTCGGCCGGCTGAATTTGGCTAGTGATGAACAAGGAAATATTGATGACTACGATTACAATGCACGAGGGCAGCTGGTTAAACTAGTGGAGAGTGTTGGGTCCACGGTAGAGAGAACTACGATAAATACGTGGGACTCTCACCCAAAGAATAGGCTGCTCTCGACTACCATTCCTGGGCTGCAAGAGACGAGCTACTCCTACACGACTAACGGTCGAATCTTGTCGCAAACGACGAAGAACCTTTCGACCAACGGTGTAGTCAATCAGCAAAGAGCAATCACATACGCCTACAGCACGCACCCAAGTGGCATACCGAGCGTAATTGTCGTTAGTAAACCAGGAGAAGGGTCGGTCACCAACACCTATTCTGCCGCGGGTGACCTGTTGACCGTGAAGAATAGTCTTAATCATCAAGTTTCTTACTCAAACTACACCAATCTCGGAAGGCCTGGCAGAGTTACGGGAAGTAACGGCGAGATTACTGACTACACATACGACGCGCGGGGTCGTATGATCATGGAGAAGAGAACTTCTGCAAGCGGCCTGTTGGCTCAAACGGTTTACTCTTATGCTGCGAGTGGGTTGTTAAGCCACATCACTCTTCCGGACGGTAGTGTCCTGCACTACCTATACGATGGCGCGAGGCGCCTGATGGGTGAGTACATTGTCGACGGCTCAGGCACATACCAGTATCGTCTTCTTGTGCGCGACTCAGCATCGAATGTGCTATCGATACGCGCCGGAGTATCGACTACCGTACCCACGCTGACGACGAACGTTGGTGTCACGTTCCGGGAAGTGTTCGAGTACGACGAGCTGAGCAGAATGCGCGCTCGCGTGGGAAACTATGGTCAACGAATCGGCTACGCCTACGATCTGAACGGAAACCTAATCGGTGTTACTCGTGTGGATTCGGCAGGTGGAAATCGCACTGAATCGCGCTTCTACGACGCATTGGATCGCCTTGTTCGTATTCGCGATAGCGGACTAAACAACGCGTACTTTGAGTACAACAGTGCGGATGCGTTGATCAAAGTTACCGACGCCAAGGGTAAGATCACTGCATACGTGTATGACGGGTTCGGACAGATTTGGGGACAGTCCAGCCCAGATACGGGACTCACCTCCTTCCAGTACAACGCGTTCGGGCAACGAACGTCCATGACTCGCCAAGGCGGATCGCTCACATCATACGGCTACGACGGGGCGGGGCGGGTTATCAGCGTCACTGCCGGTGGCAAGGTACAGACGTTCGCCTACGACAGCTGCACTAACGGCAAAGGACGGCTGTGCAAGGTGACCGACCCGCAAGGTGATCTGACCTACGCGTACAGTCCACAAGGACGGGTGTTATCGCAGGGGCAGAAGATTGGATCCAGCACCGTCAACTTCGGCCAAGCTTATGCCTACGACAACGTTGACCGCTTAACGGGTATCGCCTACCCCGGCGGAGTGAGCGTCGGCTACGGGTACAACAACGGACAGTTGTCGGCGATGACGGTTAGGATCGGAACCACCACTCACAATGTGGCGACGAACCTACAGTACCAGCCGTTGGGTCCCGTCAAGAGCTGGACCTACGGTAATGGCCTGACACGAGGCCTCAGCTACGACCTAGACACCCGACTGACCGAACTGAGCACTAAGAATGGCAGTGCGTTCGTGCAGCGGTTGGAGTATCAGTACACACCGCACGATGAAGTGCAGAAAATCACTAACCATACCAACACGGCGCTAACCCAGACGTATAGCTACGACGTCTTATCGCGCCTTACAGGCGTCACTGCCAGTGGCGCCAATCAAGCACTCACGTATGACAGCAACAACAACCGACTGACACATACCGCCGGGACGGCCAGCACCAGCTATGGCTACGCGGGGGGTGGCAACCGGCTGACCGCGCTGAACGGCGCTGCAGTCGGTTACACCCCCGACGGCAACGTGTCGTCGAGCCCGAGCGGCGGCACCGCCACTTACTCGTACGACGTATTCAACCAGCTGAACCGCGTGGTGAAGGGCGGTACCCACGACTACTGGACCAATGCTCTGGGCCAGCGCACGTGGAAGCGCGTTGGCAGCACCAGCGGTCCTACCTACGGATTCTCATATGGTCCAACCCGGCAGGTCGAAACTGAATACGCCTGGGCACAGAATGGCTGGACTCATTATCTGCGACTGCCGGGGGGCGAGCCAGTCGCGATGGTACGCAACAACGTGTTGTACATGGTGCACAATGACCACTTAGGGCGCCCCGAGATCGCGACCAACAGCGCCAAAGCCGTGGTATGGCGTGCGAGCAACTATGCATTCGACCGGGTAGTTACACTAGACGGCATTGGCGGCCTGAATCTTGGCTTCCCGGGCCAGTACTGGGACCAGGAGTCGGGGCTTTGGTACAACATCAACCGGACGTACGATCCCAGGACAGGACGATATCTGGAGAGCGATCCGATTGGACTTTCGGGCGGGCTAAACACCTATGCCTATGTCGGCGGGAATCCGGTCAACTACGTTGATCCGCTCGGGTTGAGAGGCGCCAGACCCGCGCCTCGACCGCCACCTCAGCAGCTGCGGTTTACGTATCAGTTTCCGAATGGCCCGCAGCCCGCGCCGCGGTTGTACTTCTCCAACTATCATCAGTTCACTCGCCCAACCTCGTATGCGGAATCAATGAAACGTCAGGCATGGTCTGAGGCGAAGGCCCTGGGTAAATTGGGTGAATCGTTTAAGCAATTGTTTGGTTCGGATGATCAAGAAGGACAGGAGTGTGCAGTAATGGTCTGTGGTCCTGGAGTCAATGAAGCAAGCGCAAGTTCGTGCCCAGGTCCAGCTACGCAACCGAAAGCTGGAATGGTGGGACCAGACGGTCCCCAAATTGGCTGCGTGTGCCTATGAGAATGCACTGATATGGAGCATCCAATCATTGCAATTGCGGCGCCTCTGGTCGAGTTAAATCCGATCAAGTACGCCATGAGCACGCGTTATCGAGAGAAAGCGCTCGCTAAAATGGGCAAACGAGCGCGAAGGATTTTTTACTACCAGATTTTTATGGGGCTTGTAGCGATTACGATTATCTTCGTGGTGGTAAGCCAGGTGCGGACATAGCCAGCGTAGCCTGGATAAGCGCAGCGCATCCGGGACTGTGTGACAAGCCGCGATTGGTAGAACGAAGCCCCGGACCGCGGGGCTTCGTGTTTAGCCGCCGGGGTTGTGCTGCGCCAGCTGCGCTTCGTGCTTGAGCAGCAGCCCTTCGATCACGTCGATGACGGTGCGCTGCTCGGCACCGGGCAAATTGGCCACGGCCGCCTATACGATCTTCCTTGCGCGATGCCTGCTGCCGCGGAGGCGGCAGGCATTGGAAACTGGTTCAACTCGTTGAATGATCAGGCTCACCCTGGAGCTGTAGTGTGGCGCGTAAAACTGAGCCACGCAGACTTCGGCCTATGTTGTGGGACGAAGCCATGCGTACGCGAAGCGTTCTCTTAACAGCTGCTGCGGAGGCTGTCCGGACCATGCATGCTTCACCGCGACGTGACGAATGACAGGTTCAGTTCCGAGCTGGCAATGGACCGTCATCTGGGTGCCAGGTCACTGCGAGAGATGCAACTCCTTGATCCGGGAAATTGGGCTCCAAATCGCTTCGCTATTGAAAATCGGGGGACGTCGTTGGCCACCCGACATTGACCTGAGTATGGAACTTGTAGCCAATCAGGCAGTGAGTCCGGGGTGGATGGTATCGGGTTCGGACCAGTTCCGGCGAACGGTCGCCGGCGGTTTGTAGCCATGGGCGCTGTGCGGCCGCTGC
>Ga0233365_1000231_pt1 | contig 26946 bp, 24 predicted proteins | sample ElkDunMinimDraft_27_FD_191535 | JGI IMG/M metagenome (GOLD analysis project Ga0233365, IMG submission 191535) | Fecal eukaryotic communites from dung pellets of Tule Elk in California, USA - Elk Dung C36 | ecosystem: Host-associated > Mammals > Digestive system > Large intestine > Fecal | place...
ATTCTGCAATTAAAATATGTTCAAATTTAACATTTTAACATTTAAAAATAATCGTTTTAACCTAAAGTTAACATCAAACCTAATTATTTAAAATTTTTATTATAATATCGTCAATACTCTTAAAAGCTTGTTTTAAATCGATATTTTCAACAATATAAGTTGCAAAGGAAGCTTTTTGATCATCTGACAGTTGGTTTTTAATCCTGCTTTCAACCTGCTCTTTTGTAATATTATCACGTTGCATTACCCTTTTTATTCTAATTTCTAACGGAGCAGTAATCAGAATTGTGGCATCGCAGTCTTTGTACGAACCCGATTCAAACAAAACTGCTGTTTCTTTAAAAATTACTTTTTCTGAAGCATTTTCCTTTTTGAATTCTTCAAAATCTAACCCAACAGCCGGATGCACAATATTATTCAATTTCTGCAACAGATCGTTATTATTAAAAACACGCGATGCTATTTTAGATCGATCCAACAAACCATCAGGCAAAAGAACTTCATTATTAAATAATTCGTTTATCTGCTTAATAATTTCAGACTTCTGCATGACTTTCTTTCCAACATCATCGGCAATATAAACCGCAAAACCTTTCGATTTTATATAATTAATAATGGTTGTTTTGCCACTGCCAATTCCACCGGTTACTCCTATTATTTTCATCATTATTTAAAAAACATTTCGGGCATTGCTACTTCTGGATCTTGTTTCTTAATATTTAACAAAAAATAGCTGTACAAAAACCCTGCCCCATATCCAAAAAACTGAATAAAAGTTGCAATTATTGTTAAAAATCCTATTTTAAGGTTCTTTGTTTTAACTAAAGTTTCTATAAAGAGAGCCAGGAAATACAAGGCATAGCAGTAAATAAACACGTTAATACAAACAATTAAAAATAAAAGCGATATATAAAAGCCAACTGAAAAAAAAGCAGGAAACCAATAGGTAATTTTACTATATTCTGGATAGCGCTGGTTTAAAATTGGTCTGGCTTTGCCAAATTTATTTACTTGTTTGTAGAATTTTTCCCAATCGATCCTGCGTTTGTGGAAAACATGTGCATTTGGAATTAAAGCCGTTTTAAAATTCATTTTCCATAAACGAATCGATAAATCAGGATCTTCTCCCGGATGAATCTTTCCAAAACCACCCGATGCATCAAAAGCTTCTTTAGAAATTCCCATGTTAAAACTTCTTGGCTGAAACTTTCCTAATTTCTCGCTTGCGCCACGAATTCCCCCTGTTGTTAAAACCGATGTCATTGTTTGATTGATTGCTTTCTGCACATCAGAAAAAGAATCGTGCGCAGCATCAGGTCCGCCAAAACAATCCACATAATTATTTCTAAGAAACTGATCAACTTCAACCAGATAATTTTCAGGAATAATACAATCGGAATCTAAAATGATAAAATAATCACCTTTTGCAACTGTCATTCCATAATTTCGTGAATCTCCGGGTCCTGAATTTTTCTTAAAGTAATACGAAACATTAAGCTGGTTAAGATACTTGTTTACAACATCTTGGCAGTTAACCGTAGAACCATCTTCAACCACAACAATCTCAAAATCATCTGTATAAGTTTGATGAACCAGACTTTGCAATAATTCGTCAATTTCATCTGGGCGGTTGTAAACTGGTATTATAAAAGAAAAATACATTTAAAAACGTAGTTAATATAACAACTTAATTGCTGTTATTTTAATTAATAAAACATACAAAAGTATCTAAAAAACAAAATATTTATATCATTTTTGTAATAAATAAGGTTTTAAATTTTCTTATTAATATTTTAAGAAAATTGTATTTACTTTTTACTAAATTTAAAATTCCAATACCTGTTTTAGTAACGGGTAAAATATTATTGCTATGAATGAAATAAAAATATTGTGGGTTGACGATGAAATTGACTTGTTAAAACCACACGTACTTTTTTTAGAAAAGAAAGGCTATAAAGTGACAACTGCTACCAACGGACAAGATGCTATTGATTTATTTGACGAGGAAAATTTTGATGCCGTTTTTTTAGATGAAAATATGCCCGGAATTACCGGTTTGGAAACTTTGGCAGAGTTGAAAGAAAAAAAATCGACCATACCTATTATAATGATCACAAAAAGTGAAGAAGAATTTATAATGGATGAAGCGATTGGATCTAAAATTGCCGATTATTTGATTAAACCTGTGAATCCGAACCAGATTTTGTTGAGTTTAAAGAAGAATTTAGATCATTCACGATTGATTTCAGAAAAAACCTCGTTGGATTATCAGAAGGAATTCAGAAAAATTGCAATGGAAATGATGCAGGCAAATTCGCATCAGGAATGGGCAGATTTATATAAGAGGTTAATTTTTTGGGAATTGCAACTGGAAACGATCGAAGATCAAAATGTAGCTGAAATTCTTGAAAAACAAAAGGAAGAGGCAAACATTCAATTCGGGAAATTCGTTGAAAAAAATTATGAAGACTGGATTAATAACGATGACGAAGCACCGCTTTTCTCTCATAAACTGTTTGTACGAAAAGTTGTTCCTGAACTACGGGGCGAAGAAAATGTACTTTTTGTGGTAATTGATAATTTGCGATACGATCAGTGGAAATCCTTTGAAGGCATTGTAAACCAACACTATAAAGTAGATAAAGAAGAACATTATTATTCGATACTTCCAACAGCAACGCAATACGCCAGAAACGCTATTTTTTCAGGCTTGACTCCGTTACAAATGGAAAAACAACTGCCTCAATATTGGAAAAATGATGTAGATGATGGCGGAAAAAATCTTTTTGAAGCCGAATTTTTAGAAGATCAATTAAAACGTTTGCGCTTAAACATTAAATACGAATATCATAAAATAACCAATTTAAGAGACGGAAAAAAACTTGCAGAAAACTTTAAATCCATAAAAAACAATAAGTTAATTGCATTGGTCTATAATTTTGTTGATATGATTTCGCATGCAAAAACAGAAATGGAAGTTATTAAAGAACTGGCATCAACCGATAAAGCATATCGATCACTAACACAAAGCTGGTTTAAAAATTCGCCACTTTTAGAAATCATTCAACAGGCACAAACAGCAGGTTTCAAATTAATTATTACAACAGATCACGGAACCATAAACTGTAAAAATCCATCGCAGGTAATTGGCGATAAAAACACCAGTTTAAACCTTCGATACAAAACAGGAAAATCGTTAACCTACGAACCAAAAGATGTTTATGTGGTTAAAGATCCTAAAAAAGTGCAATTACCGGCAATTAATATGAGCAGTTCGTACATTTTTGCAAAAAGCGATTACTTTTTAGCGTATATTAACAATTACAATTATTACGTTAGTTATTTTAAAAACACGTATCAGCACGGCGGTATTTCGTTAGAAGAAATGATTGTGCCGCTTATAACTTTAACGCCTAAAAAATAAAATGACGATTACTTATTCTATTGATGATTTAGCCGATGTTGCCCGTAAACTGATACAAAACAGCACACAGAAAACCTGGCTGTTTAATGCACAAATGGGTGCGGGCAAAACCACTTTAATAAAAGAACTGGCTAAAGAATTAGGCGTAAACGAAATGGCAAGCAGTCCTACTTTTTCAATTGTGAATGAATATTTAGGAACGAACGATAAAGTGTATCATTTTGATTTGTATCGATTAAAAAACGAAGAAGAAGCATACGATATGGGTTTAGACGAGTATTTTGATGAAAATGCGTGGTGCTTTGTTGAATGGCCCGAGTTGGCAGAGAATATCTTACCCGAAAACGTACATACCGTATCAATTACCATTGTTGACGAACATACACGTGAATTAAATTTTGTTTAATTATGGATATAACAAGTCCTTTTTCAAAATCGCAATTAATTCCGCAAGAGGAAAAATTAGAAATCCGTAAAAAACGCGGACAACTTTTTATTGGTATTCCAAAAGAAGATTTTAAAATCGAAAAAAGAATCTGTCTTACACCCGAATCTGTTAGTATGTTGGTAAAAGCCGGACATAAAATACTGATTGAAGCCGGTGCAGGCACAGAAGCCAGTTACGATGATAAAAAATACAGCGAAGCCGGTGCAACTATAACACACGATAAGGAGAAAGTTTTTGGGTGCCCCATTATTTTAAAGGTTGAACCACCTACGATTGATGAAATCAGGTTAATGAAACCCAAGACTTATCTTTTTTCGGCATTACAGCTTAAAACACAGAAAAAGGAATATTTTGAAGCATTAGAAAAGAAAAAAATCACGGCACTTTGTTACGAATTCATAAAAGATCGTTACGGCGCGTATCCTTTCTTGCATGCTATAAGCGAAATTGCGGGGATTGCATCCATACAGATTGCAAGCGATTATATGTGCCGAATGAATGGCGGTAAAGGATTGCTTTTTGGAAACATTACAGGCGTTCCACCGACCGAAGTCGTTATAATCGGAGCAGGTTTGGTAGGCGAAGCTGCAGTAAAAACAGCTTTGGCATTAGGCGTAAACGTAAAAGTTTTCGATAATAATATTCACAAACTAAAACGCCTGCAAAAATCATTACCTACACAAATATTCACATCAACCATACAAGAACGCGTGCTAACAAAGGCTTTAATGCGTTGCGATGTTGCCATTGGTGCCATAAAAGGCTGTAACCGCTCCCCAATTGTGATTTCAGAGGAAATGGTTCAGCGCATGAAACCAGGATCGGTAATTATAGATGTATGTATTGATAACGGCGGTTGTTTTGAAACATCGGAAGTAACCACACACGAAAATCCTGTAATTACCAAATACGGGGTTATACATTACGGCGTTCCAAACATTACGGCAAAATACTCTAAAACCGCGTCGCTGGCAATAAGTAACATCATATCGCCCTATTTGTTAGATTTAACCGAAAACGGCTCTATAGACGATGCCATCAGCTACGACAACACTATAAGATCGGGAATTTATATGTACAAAGGCAGTCTGGTTAACGAAGCTATTGCAAAATGGTTCAATCTGCCGTTTAAAGACCTTAATTTAATATTTCTATAACTAATAATAGTTGTATTTTTGCCCAAAATTATTTTTCATGAAGTTTCCACAGCGTTTTGCTTACTATTTATTAGGATTATTGATCGGAGGAATTATTGTATATTATTTTTTCGATGCTAAAGATGCCGATTTTTGTTACCTGCCAAACTGCAGAGTTTTAAAAGATTTACGTTCAAAACCATTAACAATATCAGATAAAGCACAGATTAGTTTTGACGATGCATTGATTAATATGAACGATGTTAAGATGTGTCTTACTCATGGCGATGTAAATTTTGATAAAAGCAATGTTTTTGAAGAAGGTGGCAAATTATATGTAATTGAAGGACAAAACACTAAAAAAGAAGCTATTACGGTAGAAATGATCAATTACTCGGAAAAAGTGATGATTAAAGACGTATATCCTACCAAAAAATAATTTCACTTTTTTATTTCTGATTATGAAACAGTTATAAAAAAATTAAAAAAAAAGTTACAAAAGCCCTTGCAGAATAGGAAATTCGCTCTATATTTGCATCACAATTAAGGAACGAAAGAACATTAATTGTAAGACCAAGGAGAAATGGCAGAGTGGTCGAATGCGGCAGTCTTGAAAACTGTTGACTGTAACAGGTCCGGGGGTTCGAATCCCTCTTTCTCCGCCAGTTATAAGCAAGCTCAAATGCATTTTTTGCTTAAAGGCCTATAAAACCTACGATCTGAAAGATTCGTAGGTTTTTTTTATTGGTGCATAAACCGCTAAAATTTTCAAAAATGCTCATAATTTTGTGGCAAAATCGTGGCACTTTTTGAGTTTGAAAAAAAAGTGCCACAAAACACTACTTAAGAAACTGATTACCAACATGTAAAGTACATTAACGACTTGAATTTGAAATAATGTAGTTCGATATTTATCAACCATTAAATTTTCAAATTATGTTAGAAGCCAGCTACGGAATAAACTTCTTTTTAAAAAGACCTAGAAACCAATCAGATTTCCGATATGTATATATCCGAATAACAGTTGACGGAATACCTAAAGAAGTCTCCACTAAAAGAAAATGGTATGCTTCAAAATGGAATCAAAGAAGCGAACGAGCAACAGGTTCAAAAGAAGATGCAAAGTCTATAAATTTCTTTCTACATTCTATTTGTAGAAAAATTGAAGACCATAGATTAAAATTAATCAATCGAAATATTACGATTACTTCACAAAACCTCATTGATTTTATATTGGGTAACAGTGAAGGAAACACAAAAGTACTGGAAGAATTTCAGAAACACAACGATGAAATCCTAGCTTTGGTATCAAAAGGTGAATACAGCATAGGAACGCATGAACGATATGTAACTGCCAGATCGCACGTCCAACAATTTATAAAATTGAAATATAAAGTTGATGATTTAGAATTCAGACAGCTTAATTATGAATTTGTCAAAGATTTTGACTTCTTCCTAAGAACCATTAGAAATTGTCAGAATAACAGTACTGTAAAATACATCGCGAACTTTAAGAAGATCGTGTATAGGGCTATTTCAAAAGACATTATAGCCTCTGATCCGTTCAAGGCTTTTAATAATAAAAAAGTAACTGTCAAAAAAACTCCATTAAGTTCCCGTGAGCTTTTCCTTTTGGAAAATAAAGTATTTGAATCCGAGCGTTTAAATGAAGTCCGAGACATCTTTGTGTTTCAATGTTACACAGGATTGTCCTATATAGATGTTAAACAATTGAAAACCGATGAAATAAAAACCGGAATAGATAATAAACAATGGATTATCTCATCCAGACAGAAAACAGGATCTTCGACAACCATTCCCCTACTTTCAAAAGCCATTGAAATTTTAGAAAAATACAAGCATCACAAACTATGTATTAAAGGCAATGTCCTTCTACCCGTAAAATCTAATCAAAAGATGAATGAATATTTAAAGGAAATAGCAACTTTATGCAATATTAATGATAATCTGACCACGCACAAAGCCAGAAGAACATTTGGAAGCACTGTAACTTTAAATAACGGAGTTCCAATGCATGTGGTAAAAGAAATGCTTGGCCATCAATCAATCAAGCAAACAGAAGAGTACGCATTAACAGAGCAGTCAACAATCAGCAGAGAAATGGATATACTGGATAATAAAATTGAAAAGTAATTTTAATAATACTTTCTATATTGAAAAAGATAGAAAATGATATAACCCAATTAACAATAAGCATAAAAAATAAAGAAGATTCAATATTACTTTCACAACTGCAGAAATATCAAAAGGAAATTGACAACATTAAAGAAAAATTAGGTGGAAATTTATAAAGATTATTTTATTCTAACTAGTGCCCGTAGACGGTGAACGTTGGGTCTTCAACCGAACACTTTTTGAGCTTTTACGGTTTCTTGAACAGGATGAAAATCCTATACCATTATGAATTATTACTTCCAAGTATTTATAATAATAGAAATTAAAAAAGAGTTTAGCAATTTGGCTAAACTCTTTTTTTAGTAGATTCGTTTCATGTCTTATTTTTGTATATATCTTATTAGTATTTACCATAAATCGAGTTTTATAAACAGGGATATCATAATTGGGTATCCGGTAAGATAAGATGTATCTATTTTTTTATTTTCTAGAAACATGTGTTATCGCATATTTTTTTACCATCATGGCTAATGAATTATAATAATCTACAAGATTATCGATATTAACATCTTTATCCGTAGTGAATCCCTTTACAGGTATTTCTTTGATATATTTTGACAGTTCAGGATAATACTTATGTATTCTCATAGTAATATTTATAATATCCGTATTCAATTCTTTTATCGTCCTCATAATATATACTTTACAGAATTACTATTTTGCTAACTTTTTCCTAGCTGATATTTAATTATAACTTTAATACAACTAATTTTTACTCGTAACGGTAGTGGTAGTCTATCGGAATTAAACATATGCGGGTACTATCAACCTAATTATGTCGTTATTATTCGACATGTAAAATTAAGTTAAGAATGATACAGTATGTCAATAATATATTTGTGAAAAAAGGCTATATAAATATACGAAAAGAATTGGCTTGATCTTTAAAAACCATCAATGAATTACTAATAAAACCAGCATTTACTTAAATGTAGCTTACCTTTGTCTGGAAATTTTTTCTGCATAATCCATATTAGGTTATATTAAAGAGGTTAAAAATCACAAGATAATTTTTACAGCGCAGCTTTACAATACTGAAGGACAACTAAAAAATAATTCTGAAATTTAACAGACTGTGCACTTAAACTAAAAATTAATAATTAATAATTAATGAGTGATGAAAAAACAATTAATATTGCAATTGGGTTTGTTACAGGTCGTGTTCTTTTTCAAAATGTGTTAAAAACCTACATCAACAGTTGGGTTGAACACGGCTTGATTGAAAATAAAAAAGTACGGATTCATGTTTTAGTATCTTATGATCTACGTTATAAAAACACTAACACCGAAGACTTTAAAAGAGTGCCTCAGGAGCTAAAAGATCTAGTCGATTCCATACATTTTTATGGTGTTAACGAAGTAAACAGAGAGATTGAAGAATTGATTAAAAAAGACAATTCTATTAATGCGGAAGACTGCTATTTACTTTTTGGGGAAGGATTTGCAAAAAAAAGAAACATTGTAACCTACTTTGCGATAAAGCTAAAAATGGACAAGTTACTTTTCATTGATGACGATGAATATCCATTAGCTACCTACCAAAACCATAATGATCAATTATTATGGATGGGTCAGAGTATTTTAAGCACACATTTGAAATTTAATGATGATGCCGATATAACGCACGGCCTGCATTGCGGTTATATTTCCCCTATTCCTTATTTGGAGTTCAATGATATACTTACTGAAAATGACTTTAAATTGTTCATTGATGCACTGAGTAACGATATTATTACCTGGGACAAAATGAAACAGATAATTATAAATCAAAAAGGAGTAACCTATGCTGATGAAACTATTTTAAATAATTCCATTGCTTATGAAGTAAATGAAACTAAAGGAATGAAATTTATTTCAGGAGCGAATCTTTGTTTTAATTTAAAAAACTTCAAAAATTTTCCGCCCTTTTACAATCCGCCCGGAGCAAGAGGCGAAGATACTTTTATGAGTACGGCACTTACAGATTTAAAAGTAGTAAAAGTTCCCTGCTATGCGTTTCACGATGGGTTTTCAATGTATAAAAGTATATTAAACGGAGTATTACCAGTGGTTCTTCTACCCATAAAAAGCAGTAGTACTGAAGTACGAACACGTTTTATAAATGCTACAATAGGCTGGATCAGATATAAGCCGTTATTGGTTTACATAACAGATAATGAAAATTTTGAATTGACAATGAACTCAATCAATGAAAACCTGAAGTATACAATACCTAAACTTTGTGTCTATTTCAAAACAGAAGAGTTTCATAAAATATTAATTGAATTTGAAAAATACAGAAAAAATGTGAAAAAACATTTTAATGATTTTGAAAAAACCAAAACCACTTGGACAAGATTACTCAAAAATGCTCTTTGATTATACTTCAAGACACCTCAAATTAAAAATTTTACTTTATTTCAACTTTTCCATAAAGCAGGAAAAAAGCCATATTGGCTTTTTTCCTGCTTTTATAAATACTTCTTTTTGTTATAATGTATCAAATATTATTTTCCGCTAATCATTTCTTCTACTTTCATCTTCAACGTCTCAAAACCATAGAGCTTGTTAATATTTTTGTAAATAATAAACTGCTTTTTATTATATTAAAAATTTATATAGAAGCACTTTTCATATCCTTTATCAAAGGTAATTAGTAGAACTCTCCTACCCACCTGAATACAATGTGCTATAGCGAACAATTATTACCAATAATATTATATTGAAAATAAAATAAACTCATGAAAGTAAGTCTTATTTAAATTTATCTTTTTTCAATTTTAGTGATTTTGCAGCAATCCAAAAGAATAAATATTGTTATTGCTAAATTTTATCACAAATGATAAAATAGTAACCAATTTTTGCTTGATTTTATTTAATATGAATTCAAGCTGAAAATATATTGATATTAAGATTATAATTATCAACAATTTATTTTGCCATTTTACATTATAAAATGACACTGTATGTTTTTTAGTAACTATTTTATAAACTATTAACTTTAATTCAAACCGATTGCTGACATTTGCACTTGAATTGAAATATCAAATTATTTCGTGCAGATTATGAGTACCTCAATAAATTTAACTCCAAAACATCTTTTTTTAGCGTTGGTAACCGTTTTTGTATGGGGAACAAACTTTATTGCGATATATTTAGGATTAAAAGAGTTACCACCTTTCCTTTTTTGTACGATACGTTTCGCACTTTCAGCACTACCCTTTGTGTTTTTCTTACCCAGACCAAAAGCACCTATAATTTACATATTAGGCTTTGGACTATTCAATTTCGCATTACAGTTTGGATTACTTTTCAGCGGAATTCATCTTGGTTTGTCACCAGGATTGGCGTCACTAGTTATGCAGGTACAGGTATTTTTTTCCATAGGATTAGCTTTTTTATTTTTTAAGGAAAAACCTGACTGGTTTAAAATTTTAGGTTCATTGGTGTCGTTTGCTGGTATTGGTATTGTTGCGGCTCATGTAGGTGGCGATGTTACTCTTGTAGGACTTATACTAACCTTATTAGCTTCGTTAGCGTGGGCATCTGGAAACATGTTTACTAAAAAAATAAACGCAGGTTCACCACTTTCACTTGTTGTGTGGGGGAATCTTATTGCACTTCCGTTTATGGCAGCAGTATCGTATTTTATAGATGGTACAACAGCAATTACAAACTCATTAGAAAATATTTCATGGACAGCAATAGGCGCAATTGCTTACGTAGTTTACGTATCAACACATTTGGGTTACGGTATTTGGGGATCTCTGATTAAAATGTATCCAACATCTACAGTAGTACCGTTTACGTTGTTAATTCCTGTTGTAGGTTTTTTAAGTTCGACTTTGTTTTTAGATGAACAATTAACCGATTGGAAACTTTGGGCTTCTTTTTTTATCATGGGCGGATTAGTCTTCAATTTATTTGAAAAGAAGATTCTAAGCTTAATCAATCTTATCAAACCAAAAAAAATATAAATATTGATTTATAGTGATAAGATATTAGATTGATAAATTCCCAAAGAAATTTGTATTTTAGAGAAGCTGCGTATTGACATCAAATACTTATTAAAACTTCTAAAATAGAATATTATAAACTATTGCCGTTCCCTCCTATTTCTTTTTTACTATAATATTAAAAAAAGGTATAAAAAAACACCCCGAAGGGCGTCGTGACACTTTTCTTCTTCAATAAAAGTATCGGTTTGAAATCTATTTTACATAAATTTCTCTCCTAACCATAGTAGAAAGGGGAATAATAAACTAAGAGCACCCCAGACTAAATAAGATAATTTTTGTTTCATAATTAAAATACTTAATTAGTTAATACTGATAACTTAATATCCAACAAAAGTAAATGATTAATAATTTTAAATATTTTTTATTTACAAGAGATTATAATTAAAAAAGTCGTATTATTTTTATTTATTTTTTGATTTTTTCTTAAAATTAGGGTAAAAAAAAGCATAACTTAAATACTAACAATTTATCACAAAATCCAACTATTATTGCTCCTATATCACAAATGATTATTACATTAATATTATTAAACAAAATTATTCAACTGTTCACGACGTTTAAACATCTTTTAACAATAAATCTTTACGTGATTAATTATTCATAAATCTCTACTTGATTTATATACTAATTAAAAAATCATTACATTGCTTTTGATTAAATTAGTGCTATCTATTTGTTGCAGGTGAAACAGTAAAGCTTTATCTGCTGTAAAAATTAATCCTCTTAAAATAGCAGAAATGCATCAACGAAAAAAGGCAGTATTTAATTGGAGCGGCGGAAAAGATTCTGCATTGGCACTTCACAAAATTCTGCAACACAATGAATTTGAAGTAATAGCGCTATTAACAACTATAAATGAAGAAACAAACACCTCTTCAGTTCACTCAATTCCTATCGAAATACTTCAGAAACAGGCAGAAAGTATCGGAATTCCTCTCCACACGGTTTTATTTGCAAAAGATTTAAACAATTACGACGATAAAATGCGTACAACTGTAAACTATTTCAAAGAACAAGGCGTTACACATTTTATTTTTGGCGATATCTTTTTAGAAGATATTAAAACATATCGTGAAAGCAAACTCAATCCGTTGGGTATTGAAGTAATTGAACCACTTTGGAACAAATCATCAGAATAGATTATCGAAGAATTTTTAAGTTCAGGCATTAAATCCAAGATAATAGTTACGCAAGCTGAGAAGTTAGGTGCCGAATTTATAGGTAAGAATTTAGACAGGTCAACCATAAATCTTTTTCCTAACGATGTAGATGTTTGTGGAGAAAATGGTGAATATCATACTTTGTCGTATGATGGTGGTCCGTTTAAAAACACTGTAGATTTTTCAATTTTAAATATAGTAAAAGAAGTTTACAGCATAAAGCTGGATAATGGAGAAATTAAAACGTACGAATACTGGCAGGCAGAAATTGGTACTTAACACCAAATACTCAACTTTATTATTTCATTATTTTTCTGATTTTGATTTATATCCTTCTTTTAAAATTTATTTAGAGATAACCTTTTTTAAACGATATTATTATTCATGCATTATAGTTATATTTTTGTTCCACTATTAAAAAAGAATATCATGCAAGAATTAATCGGCAAAGTCAACGCGGAAATGGAAGCGTTTAACGAAGATGCGCAATTACAATCAGAAAAAGCAAACAAAGCAGCAGGAACAAGAGCCCGCAAATCGACATTAAACTTAGAAAAACTTTTAAAAGAGTTTCGTAAGTTGTCTTTAGAAGAATCAAAGAAATAGTAAAAAGCTCCCATTGGGAGCTTTTTTTATGGTTATACTAGTTATAGTTTATTAAAAAAACTATCTATCAATAATTTAATTAGAAATATATATTAATGTTATTTCCAATTAAAACTAACCGTTTTCTTGACATCAGGATGCAGACTTAAAAATACCGGACACGTCATTGCAGATCGTTCTAAAATAATTCGTGATTTTTCATCATCAACCCCCAGCATATCTAACACCACAACAATTTCATTGATCATTCTTGGTTCGGTCTGCATAATTTTGGTAACATCAGCGGTAGATCCATCAATAGTAACGTTCATTGCATTTGCCTTGATTCCCATAATACTCAACATACAGGTTGCCAGCGAATTTGCAACCATATCGGTTGGTGAAAAAGCTTCACCTTTACCGTGATTATCTGTTGGTCCGTCGGTTAAAATTACGGTTCCCGACTGTAAATGTGTCGATTCTGTTCTTATATCGCCTTTATAAACTACTTTGCTTGTACTCATTATTTTGCTTCTTTAATGGTTAAATCTTTATCGTAATACAAAATGTAAACCGCGTTGTTATACACACCGCCATTTTCATTTATGTAGGCAAATTTATTTTCTATCTGTTGCGATCCGTAATCGAAAATATTAGAATCTTCGTCCGATTCAAACATTCTGGTAATAATATCATACGTAACATCGTAACCACGCGTTGCAAATCTGCTTGGATTTTTTCCGTAAACAGCTTTATATTCTTTCACAAATTTTTCTTTTTTATTGCCTGATGCATCGTTTGTTACAGATGGAAACGTATATTTCAACGCAATTAAATCGTTCATTTCTACATCAGACGATTCTAAAACATCTAATTTTTCTAACGATACCAACTGAATTTTAAATTCTTTCTGTAACGATTTCAACGTATTGATCAATTCTACCGTTGTTGTCAGCGAAGTGGCATCGTAAACTATGTAATTGGTTTCGGTTTCTGATAACAAATTCTTTAAAACCGTCGGACTTACTTTTTCGTCTGTTGTAACGCTCAACGTTGTTATTGCAGGGTAATTCGTGCTTAAATATTGGCTTGATGTTTTCTTGCCATCAGTGATCGCAACTACTCGCTCTTGTTTAGAAACAACGTATTCTAACATTTCTTTCTTAACAATTTCGGTATTCGGCATGGTATGAACCTGACGCGGAAACGGTTTCCCTTTTTCGGTTGATAATGGCGATACAATAATGGTTTGCTGATTTTTAAAAGCTTCGGAAACCGCATCTACGTTCTTCTGAAAAAACGGACCAATAATCACATCGGTTGCAGAAAAATCGAAATCACCTTTTAAAGTATTTACATCCAAAGCGCGATTTGTTTCTTTAGAATCGACAAATTTTATGTTTAAATTGTAGTTCTTTTCTTTTAGAACATCAATTGCCATTTTTGCTCCAGAATAAAAATCCAACGTCATATTTAAAAAGACATCTTCTTTTATACTTTGATTGATCGACGGATTATTAAAATTATTGTTCGCAACATTAAACGGCAGCAATAGCACCAAATCTCTTGTTGATCCATCGTTTGGTAAAGACAAATCAATTGCTTTTTTAACCGAAATTGATGTGTTTTCAACCGGTTTTGGAGCAGAATTATCGTTAAACGGAACTTTCTCGTAAGAATATCCCACAATTAAAGTTGATCCATCTTTTAAACCATTTTTTAAATCAGGATTCCATTCCATTAATTGTTCCTGCGAAACATTGTTTGTTTTTGCAATATTGTAAATGGTCTGCTTTGGTTGAACAACTATAGTTTTTGGTTTGCTCTTAACTTCCTGAACTTTCAATGGTTTATCCTTATATTCATCAATAAGCATTGTACCTTTATTATCAATGAAAATAGGAACATTAATGGGCTGTCCTACTTTTAAACCGTTTTCCAACAAGCCTTGGTTCAATTCATATAAAACAGAAACTGTAGTATTATTTTTAACCGCAATACCGTAAATGGTTTCTCCTTTTTCAACAATAACCGTAGTACTTGTAAGATTTTTTACAGGTTGATTATTGTTTGAAACCGATGCGGTATTTTTAGATGTAGTTTCTGCTAAATTTAAAAACTGACCAATTTTTAAACCGTTTTCTTTTAATCCCGGATTTAAATCGTACAGTTTTTCAATGGCAATATTGTACTGCTTTGAAATTCCGTAAACCGTTTCTTTTGCCTGAACCTGATGTTGCACAGACGATGTGGTTGGTATTTTAATAATCTGGTTTTCACTAACACCGTCAACAGCTTCAGGGTTAAGTAAAAACAACACATTATTTGTAGTGTTATATTTTTTTGCAATCTGCGTAATGGTTTCGCCTTTTGCTACGGTATGTGTTTTAGTAGCAGTTTGCGCAAACGAAACAGTTGCACAAAATAAAGTCGATAGTGTAAAAAATAATCTTTTCATAGTAACAAATATAAAAACAAAATCGTTGCATTTTTATGTCGTTTTGATTTTATTATGATATACTTTTTAAATTGAAATATGCTTGTGCGTTGCGGTTTTATTTCGGATATTTAAAGCTTGAAATTTTTGCTCTAACAAACAAATCATCATCTGACAATGGAAAATAAAACGATCTATCACGAAAATAAAGAGTTTAAAAGTATTGATTATTCCGAGAAAACTTTGCGCGATAGAGAGTTTGCAAAATGTACGTTTATAAGCTGTAATTTTACCAACAGCGATTTACGCGAAAATAATTTTGATGATTGTGTGTTTGAAAACTGTAATTTTTCCATGACCTTAATTGGAAATGTAGGTTTAAGCAACGTTGTTTTCAGTAACTGTAAAATTATGGGTGTCGATTTTTCTAAATGCAGCAAATTTATGTTTTCGTTTAATTTTGATAACTGCATGCTTGATTACAGTATTTTCTTTGGATCGAAATTAAAAGGAACATCTTTCGTAAAATGTTCTTTGAGGGAAGTCGATTTTTCTGAAAGCAATTTAACTTCTGCTAATTTTCAGGATGCTGATTTAACTGGGGCACGATTTTCAAACACCGTTTTAGAAAAAGCCGATTTTAGAAGTGCCAGAAATTTCTCGATTGATCCTGAATTCAACAAAATGAAGAATGCTAAATTTTCTGCGCATCAGTTAGAAGGATTACTACATAAATATAAGTTGGATATTGAAAATTAAAACCTCCAAGCTAAAATCCGACTCTTTTTATTGCCTTGCGCCATCTCAATAACCTTGATTTCTTTAGCCGATTTTTTTAATTCGATCTGCAATGGTTTCAGATTATCTTCGTTCGATATTAAACTTGTAAACCAACCAACTTGGGTTTTAAAAAGGATACTTTCTTTAATGTAGTTCAGCACAAATGATAATTCGCCTCCATTGCACCATAATTCATTGCTTTCGCCCGAAAAATTATTAATCAGTTTTGGAGTTTTCCGTTTATCTAACCCTTTTAACTTGCGAATGGTTTGTGCTTCGGCTTCTTTCTTCGATTTAAAAAATGGCGGATTACACATCACTGCATCAAAATAATCGTCTTTAGTAATAATTCCCGAAAGTATCTGCTTTTTATCAGATTGAATTCTTAATGTAATTTTCGAATTTAAATTTGGATTTTTATCGATGATTTCTTTTGCAACTTCAATTGATTTGGGTTCGATATCTGTTGCAACAAAATTCCAATTGTAAATAGAACTTCCAATTAACGGATACACCAAACTTGCGCCCGTTCCAATATCTAAAACGGAAGTTTTATCAGTAGTGTCAACTTTTAATAAATCGGCTAAATAATGAACATAATCAGCACGACCCGGAATTGGCGGAACCAGATTTTGATTGGGAATATCCCAATAATTCAAATTATAAAAATGCAATAACAAAGCCTTGTTCAACAGATAAACTGCCTTTGGATCGGCAAACTGAACCGTATCAACTTGCTCACGATTTTTTACAATAAACTGCTTTAATTCGGGAACTTTTAAAGTCAATTCCTGAAAATTATATGGTTTGTTATGAAAACTTCGAGGGTGCAATTTATCTTTTGAATTATTCATTTATAAACTATCTTATATAAAAACAGCCTTAAAATTAACTTTAAGGCTGCTGTAATTATTTATTCCCACTCAATAGTTGCAGGTGGTTTAGAGCTGATATCGTAAGCAACACGGTTAATTCCTTTTACTTCGTTTATGATTCGGTTCGAAACCAATTCTAAAAACTCGTAAGGTAATTTACTCCAGGTTGCAGTCATAAAATCAATAGTGTTTGCAGAACGAACAACCGCCGTATATTCGTACGTACGCTCATCGCCCATTACACCTACCGATTTTACCGGTAACAATACTACGAATGCCTGTGAAACTTCGTCGTATAAATTATGATTATAAAGCTCATCAATAAAAATCTGATCAGCTTCTTGTAAAATTCTAACTTTTTCTTCGTCAACTTCACCTAAAACACGAATTCCTAATCCTGGTCCAGGGAACGGATGACGGTAAACCAATTCGCGAGGAATTCCTAACTCCACACCCACTTTACGAACTTCGTCTTTAAACAATTCGCGTAACGGTTCCAACAACTGCAATTTCATGTGTTCTGGTAATCCGCCAACATTGTGGTGCGATTTTATAGTTGCCGATGGTCCTTTTACCGACTGTGATTCAATAACATCAGGATAAATTGTTCCTTGTGCCAAGAAAGAAGCATCGCCAAATTTTTGAGATTCTTCATCGAAAACAGCTACGAAATCACGACCAATTGCCTTGCGTTTTGCTTCAGGCTCATCAATTCCTTTCAAACTGTTCAAGAAACGTTCAGAAGCATCGACCATTTTAATATTCATGTGGAAGTGCTTGCCGTAATTATCCATTACTTTTTTGCCTTCATCTTTTCGCAATAAACCTGTATCAACAAAAATACACGTTAACTGATCGCCAATAGCACGATGGATTAAAACAGCCGCAACCGAAGAATCAACGCCGCCAGAAAGTCCTAAAATAACTTTTTTGTCGCCAACAACTTCTTTAATTCTTTGTATTTCAGTTTCGATAAAATCTTTTAAAACCCAGTTTTTCTCTGCTTTACAAATATTAAAAACAAAGTTTTCCAACATTTTAGATCCAAATTCAGAATGCGTTACTTCCGGGTGAAACTGAACCGCAAAAATATTTCTGCTTTCGTTTGCCATTGCAGCAATATCGATGTTCGATTTTCCTGAAACAACAAAACCTTCCGGGGCTTTCATTACTTCATCAAAATGGCTCATCCAAACAGTAGATTTTTCCGGAACGCCGTTAAACAAACTGTTTTGTGCTAAAACGGTTAAATCAGATTTTCCGTATTCGCCTTTCACTCCTTTTTTAACTTCGCCACCCAAAAGATGTGAAATTAACTGCATACCGTAACAAATTCCTAAAACAGGCACGCCCATTTCAAACAGTTCTTTATCAACCAAAGCAGCTTGATCTCCAAAAACCGAAGAAGGTCCGCCCGATAAAATAATTCCTGTAGGATTGTGTTTTTTAATTTCGGCAATTGGAGTATTGAAGGGAATAATTTCGGTGTAAACTCCAAATTCTCGAATTCGACGAGCAATTAACTGATTGTATTGCGAGCCAAAATCTAAAATAATAATACCTTGTGTCATTGTGTTGTGTATCTTTATGCAAAAATAAGCTAAATCTTGCATTTTTAAAATATATCCTCGGTTTTTTAGACTATTTTTTTTTTGATTTGCTAATAATTGGAACTATTTTTGTTAACTACATGATAAATTCAATTAAAAACAAACAGCTATGAGATGGGTTATTAAAACGTTACAAGTGCTAATTATTACGCTTTTTTTTACTGCCTGTAAGAAAGATAATAAGGCAGTTGTTGTGATAGAACAACCACTTTTAGACACTATTTTCTGCAATACTTTTGAAGGAATTATTCCTTGTCCCGATTGTCCCGGTATTGAAAGTTCGATTAGAATTTATAAGGACAGCACCATTTCACGAACCGTTTATTATCAGGATAAACATGAACTTCCAACAACTAAAGTGGGAACATGGAAGTTAAAAGACAGTGTTTTCACAGCTACTTTTGACCGTGAAAAGTTGTTTTTCAGAATAAAAGATTACAATAAAATTTTGCGTGTAGGCAGTGATTTAAAAGAAGTTAAAGGCGAATTTGCAGATGATTATATTTTGCATAAGAAAACCAAATTTAAGCACCAAACTATTGAAGGAACTTACACTGTTGGTGACACGATTAACTTATACAATAAATTAAAAATCAAACATTTAAAAAACGATAAGTATAATTTAGAGTTTGTTTTTTACAACAAGTTAGATTCTTTAACCAACTGTAAAACAAACTTAAACGCCAATTTAGATAAAGGAAATCAGCTGAACGCACCTTTAAACAACGATGGAAATTTAAGAATTATTTTCACCAAAAAAGAAGCGCATGTGCTTTATGAAAATATTCAGAAAGATTCGGTAAAATTTAAATGTAACGATAGTTTGCGACCTATTCCTTTTCAAGGATCTTATAAAAAAACAAAAAGCACTTTGTAATAAAGTGCTTTTTTAATACTCTACAATTTCTGTAAAATTAAATCCACTGCATTGAAAATTTAGGTAATTATCACCATTAAACTTTGGGGATCATTTTTGACGATTCATATATTGTGTCTGTAGAGTGATCTAAAACTGACTGTTTTCTTCATCATCTCGTTTTAAAAGCTTTATCATTTTTTCCAATGCTACTCCTGCTTTTTTCATTACAGGTAAAAGTGGCCAGATGTGGGGCATTCCTTCACCTATAAATACTTTATGTTTAACTTTTGCATTAATTAAGTTTTCTATAAAAATCTGCTGATCAGGAAAAGTGATATCATTGTCTGCAATAAAAAGAATGGTTTCAGGAAAATTATCTACACTGCCTGCAATAGGCGAAAGTAACGGATCGTTTAAATTACCATCCACAGCACATAATAATTTAGCACTTAAAACTCCTTTTTTAGAAAGTATTGGATCTGTTTTATCAATCAGATCAATCTTCGGATTTTTAAAAGAAGGATCGATAACAGGAGAAATTAAAAACAGTTTATTTGGTACCCTTATTTTATTTTCAATTAATCTTTGCGTAAGCGTTATCAGTAAGGTTCCTCCTACCGAATCTCCTACACAGATTATATTCTCAGAATCAAAGTGCTGTAATGCTTCTTTATAAACTTCGTCAATATTTCTAGAAATTTCGGGGATTTTATTTTCGGGAGCTTTAGGATAATTGCACATCCAAACAGTATATCCCGTAAGTCTGCTCAATTTTTCCACAGTGTCCCAATGATGCTTTACCGGTCCGTAAACAAATGCGCCACCATGAATAAAAAGAATTAATTTTTTCGATTCTTTTCCGGAACGTACTTCAGTAACTTCAGTGTTTGAAACCCTAAAAGTAGTTAAAAGGTTCTTTTGCCTAAAATACTTATTACTGGGAACAGGAACATCTTCTTTACGCAGTTTTTTATAATTGATAGGATCAGTATCAAAGGTCTTTTTTATGCCTTTCAATCTGATAACAAATAAGGTAAGATAATATGATAAACTGTATTTCATAAGATGAATTTAAGTTGATTTATAAAGTTAGTACTTTACATGTTAGTTAGCAACCGTAGTTCCATATTGTTTGAATAAAATATTATCTTACGATTATTTCAATGCTATTTTTATATCATAAACACAAATACAAGAAATACTATTCATTATTTTTTGTTAAATTTACATTAACCAACAACATTCCTAACCTTTAAAAGCAACCTTAACATGAAGAAAAATATTTTTTACAAAGCTGCCCTTTGTTTTACTGCTGCCTTATTATTTGGCAATATACAACAAGCAGATGCCTGCACCCGCGTAGTGTATAAAGGTACCAACCAAACAATTATTACGGCTAGATCTATGGACTGGAAACATGAGATTGATGCCAATTTATGGATTTTTCCACGCGGCATGGAACGTTCAGGAAATGTAGGGAAAAGCTCCGTTAAATGGAATTCAAAATATGGAAGCGTAATAGCGAGTGCCTGGGATATTGCAACAACCGACGGTATAAACGAAAAAGGACTAGTAGCAAATGTGCTGTGGCTTGTTGAAAGCCAATACCCAAAGTTTGACCCAAAGGCATCAAAACAAGGGTTGACAATTTCTGCATGGGCACAGTATGTGCTTGATAATTACGCTTCGGTTAAAGAAGCCGTGCAGGATTTGGAAAAGGAATCATTCGTTATAGTATCTGATTTTATACCAGGAACAGATCAGTTTACTACGCTGCATCTGTCAATTTCAGACGCATCAGGCGACAATGCTATTTTTGAATACATTGGAGGAAAACTTAAGATTCATCATGATCCTTCGTACACCGTTATGACCAATTCGCCTGTGTTTGATGAGCAGTTGGCCATAAGTAAATATTGGAAAAGTATTCCCGGAACCATCATGCTTCCCGGTACAAACAGGGCTGCCGACCGATTTGCAAGAGCTGCCTACTATATCAATGCCATACCGCAAACTGCAGATACACAAACTTCTGTTGCCAGTGTTTTCAGCGTTATACGCAACTGTTCTGTTCCTTTGGGTATTTCATCGGAAACGGAACCTAACATATCCTCTACCCGCTGGCGATCTGTTGCAGATCATAAAAATCTGGTCTATTATTTTGAAACCGTGAAAACACCCAATACTTTTTGGGTTGACTTGAAAAAAATCGATTTCGGAAAGAAAGGCGGCGTTAAAAGATTAAGTGTGAGTAAAAACGAAACCTATTCAGGAGAGACATCCAAACAATTTGCAGATGCGAAACCGTTTACTTTTATAGGTCTGTAAAAATAATATTTGTGAATCAGTCTGTTTTTGCGTTAATGTTTTTTAAAAAAGCATTGTATAGTATCATCACTTTTTTTGTACAGCCAGTTAATTAATAACACTTGAAGACACTGTAAATTAAGAAAAAGCTTACTTTTGCATCATTATTAAAATTAAACAATATATCATGCAAGAATTAATCGGTAAAATCAATGCTGAAATGACAGCTTTCAACGAAGACGCACAATTACAATCAGAAAAAGCGAACAAAGCTGCAGGAACAAGAGCCCGCAAATCGACATTAAACCTAGAAAAGCTTTTAAAAGAATTCCGTAAGGTATCTTTAGAAGAATCAAAGAAATAATAGAAGCTCCATAAGGAGCTTTTATTATTTAACAGAGCATATAATATTTTGTAATCGAAAAAATATCTTAAATAAAATATACCGTATGGTATATTTAACTATATTTGATACTAATTTAATTCAATAAAATGTCAAAAGCAGACCTAACACGTCAGTTGATTATAGAAAAAACAGCTACTATCTTTAACAAGAAAGGGTTTGCAGGTACATCGTTGACAGATATAACGAATGCAACCGGACTTACAAAGGGTAGTATTTACGGAAATTTTGAAAATAAAGAAGAAGTAGCACTTGCTGTGTTTAAGCATAACGCAGGTGAATTATGGAAAAAGAAAGAGAACTGGATCTCAGGTCACAATGATGCCAAGTCAAAATTAACGGCACTTATTGACTTTTACAGAAAAAACTGGAGAGAGCTTTTTGAAAACGGAGGGTGTCCTGTTATGAATGCCGCAACAGATGCTGACGATGTAATGCCCTTAATGAAAGAGCGCGTAAAAAAAACAGTTGAAAACTGGGTAAATAATGTTGTGAAAATTCTGGAAGAAGGTATCGAACAAAGTACATTCAAACCCACTATAAATACCATGGAATATTCACGCTTATTTATCATGATGATTGAAGGTGGAATTCTGCTTTCAAAAATTACAGACAAACCTGACAGCCTGTATCTGGCTTTAGACAGAGTTGAGAAGATTATAGCAAGCGAAATATTAATTTAATTTTTTTTAATCAAAAATATACCAATCGGTATATAAATAGAATTTAAATCAGAGAAAAATGACCGCATTAGATAAAATAAAATCCTTTACAGGAAATGAATTTACAACATCGCCCTCCCCTTTTATGCGCTGGCTGAAACCGATGGTTTTAAGTGCAGAACAGGGAGCGTTGGAATTTGAATATACTGTAAGAGCCGAATGGCTGAATCCGGCTGGAAATTTACATGGTGGTGTGACCGCAGCAATTATCGACGATATCATCGGTGCTACTTTATTTTCATTAAACGAACCCGATTTCTACACCACAATCAATCTTGGTGTAGACTATTTTTCTTCGGCAAAAGCAGGTGAAAAAATAATCGCAAGCACACATATCATAAAAAAAGGCAGGCAGTTTTTAAATGTACAATGCGAAATTTGGAACAGTGACAAGAGCAGAATGCTTGCCAAAGGAACATCGAATCTATTCAAAACACAAACAAAAATTGAACAATGAAAAGAGTTGTAATAACCGGTATGGGAACAATAAACCCACTTGGAAACAATATAGCCGATTTCTGGAAAAATGCCGTAAGCGGAAAAAGCAGCGCGGGAATCATTACCCGTTTCGATGCATCTAAATTCCGGACACAGATCGCCTGTGAAATTAAAGATTTCAAACCCGACATTTATCTTGACCGCAACGAAATAAAACGAAGCGATCTGTTTACGCAATATGCCCTTTACAGCGCTTCGCAGGCATTGGAAGATTCCGGGCTGGACATCCAACAGATGGATCCGTTTGATATAGGTGTTATCTGGGGGGTTGGTCAGGGCGGTATGGAAACCTTTGAACAAGAAGTAGAAAACTATGTAACCGGAAATTATGTACCGCGATTCAGTCCGTTTTTTGTGCCAAGACTCATTGTAAACATGGCTTCAGGAATGATCTCAATGAAATTCGGATTGCAGGGAATCAACTACACTACCGTATCAGCATGCGCTACTGCCAACACAGCGATGATGGATGCATTTAACTATATCCGTTTGGGAAAAGCTAAAGTTTTTGTTACAGGCGGATCTGAAGCACCTATAACTGCAGCTTCGATAGGCGGATTCTCTGCCATGAAAGCCATGTCTGTACGAAATGCTGATCCACTTACTGCCAGTCGACCTTTTGATAAAGACCGGGACGGTTTTATAATGGGCGAAGGTGCAGGTGCCCTTATATTGGAAGAATACGAACATGCCAAAAAAAGAGGTGCAAAAATTTATGCCGAACTGGTAGGCGCATCAATGACAGCAGATGCGTACCACATGACTTCACCACATCCGGAAGGATTGGGAGCAGCCAAAGCGATGCAACTTGCGTTGGAAGAAGCGAAACTTAATCCGAACGAACTCGATTATTTGAACTTACACGCAACATCTACTCTTGTGGGAGATATCGCAGAACTTAATGCGGTAAACAAAACCTTCAGGGGAGCAGATAATTTATGGGTTAGTTCGTCTAAATCTATGACCGGGCATTTATTGGGTGCTGCGGGGGCAATTGAAGCAATTCTTGCCATTAAATCGATAAACGAAAACATTATTCCACCAACCATCAATGTTGGAAACCCGGACAGTGAGATTCCTCATGGCATACAGATCGTAACAAAAGAGCCAATGCATAAAAATATAAAGACCGCCATGAGCAATGCCTTTGGATTTGGAGGACATAATTCCACTCTTATTTTTCGTGAAATATAAATAAATTTAAAATGAAAGAAGTATTTATAGTAGCCGCCAAACGTACACCTACAGGCGGTTTTTTAGGCAACTTTGCTGAAGTTTCGGCAACAGAATTGGGAGCTGCCGCAATTAAAGCAACAATTGATGCTACAAGTATCGATCCCAAAAATATCGATGCTGTTTATATGGGAAATGTTCTTTCTGCAAACCTGGGTCAGTCACCCGCTCGTCAGGCTTCAAAATTTGCAGGTATACCTGACGAGATTGACTGTACCACTGTAAATAAAGTATGCGCAGCCGGCATGAAGGCTACTGTAATTGGCGCACAACAAATTGAATTGGGACTGGAACATCTTGTGGTTACCGGTGGAATGGAAAGTATGAGCAACGTGCCACATTACACCAATAAAAGGAAAGCCAACAAACTGGGACACGAGACTTTAACCGACGGGCTTTTAAAAGACGGACTTACAGATGTATACAACCACTCACACATGGGGAACGCAGCAGAACTATGTGCAGAAAAATATCATATCAGCAGAGAGCAGCAAGATGAGTATGCACTGCAGTCTTACGCAAAGGCAACCAATGCTACCACGCAAGGCAAATTTAAAGAAGAAGTTATTCCGTTTAAACTACGAATTAAACAGAACGAAGTTGTTATAAACGACGATGAAGATATTTATAAAATAATTCCTGAAAAGGTTTCAAAGCTTAAACCAAGTTTTGTAGAAGACGGAACCATTACGGCAGCAAATGCCAGCAATCTTAACGATGGTGCAGCTGCACTACTGCTTGCATCTGCCGAAGCGGTTGAAAAATACAACTTGAAACCTCTTGCAAAAATTATAGGATATGCCGATGCCGCGCTGGCACCTGAATGGTTTACCATTGCACCATCTGTTGCTATACCGAAAGCTTTACGAAGAGCGAACCTTGCATTGGAAGCCATCGATTTTTTTGAAATAAACGAAGCGTATGCTGCAGTAGCACTTGCCAATCAGAAAATATTAGGACTGGATCCTGCTAAAGTTAATGTGTATGGTGGTGCTGTGGCTTTAGGACATCCGTTGGGTGCTTCCGGAGCAAGAATCATCTGCACTTTAGTTTCGGTTTTACGACAAGAAAAAGGAAAGTACGGTGTGGCGGCCATCTGCAATGGCGGAGGTGGTGCTACAGCAATTGTGATTGAAAATTTGGATTAAAAGAAATTATATTTCTGTTTTTTATTCATAAAAATGCCCCAAAAAAGTAGACACTTTTTTGGGGCATTTCCAATAGAGCTTTTATCAAAATCATTATTGATTCAGTAGATTTTTTGGAAATCCTACTATATATCCGAAGTTTACTAATCTCATTATCAAGAATTCTATATCTAAAACCCTTCCATTGTCAGCTCATTATTAATCATCGATCCTGCAATTCCGCCTGTTGCAACCGCATACGATACCGAACGCATGGGACTTGAATTATCTCCGCAGGCAAAAACACCCGGAACAGTAGTTTTTTGAAACATATCTACTTTGATGTGCTTTGTTTCAGTGAATTCACAGCCTAAAGAATGAGGAATATCCGAATGTTGTTCAAAAGGAATTGACGCATAGACAGTGTCAAAAAATTCTTTTGATCCATCACTAAAAATCAATGCATTAACCGCTCCGTTTTCATGCACTACTTCAACCAGTTCTTTATCAATAATCTGAATTTTATTCTTATTCAATCTTACAAGCTGTTCTTCTTTAAAATCAGGTATGCCATTAGTAAGTATTGTAATTTCTTCCGTTAGATTTCTAACTAAAGCAGCTACATGGAAAGCTCTTTCTCCATTTGATAGAATAGCGGTTTTCTTTCCTTTGAATTCATATCCATGGCAGTACGGACAATGAATAACAGACTTTCCCCAACATTCTTCAAAATTTTTTACATCGGGGAAAAGATCTTTTACACCGGTAGCAAAAAGTAATTTTTTACCAGTAACTATTTTACCTGTTTTTGTAGTAATTTCAAAACCGGTATTCATTTTTCTAGCTTCCAAAGCTGTATCCTCACAAAATTGAACTGTATCATATTTTAAAACCTGTTGTTTGGCTTTTAATGCAATTTCTTTTGGAACAGCACCATCATGCGTGATAAAATTATGGGAATGTGGTGTGTAGCGATTACAAGGTTTCCCACTATCAATTATAAGTACTTTTTTCAGGGAACGTCCTAGCGACATAGCAGCGGATAATCCTGCGTAACTTCCTCCTATGATGATTACATCAAATTTATTTTCTTTTTCCATAGTATCAAATTTTGCAAATGCAGTTAAAGGAAAAGGCAATGCAAACGA
>Ga0233365_1000241_pt1 | contig 26591 bp, 19 predicted proteins | sample ElkDunMinimDraft_27_FD_191535 | JGI IMG/M metagenome (GOLD analysis project Ga0233365, IMG submission 191535) | Fecal eukaryotic communites from dung pellets of Tule Elk in California, USA - Elk Dung C36 | ecosystem: Host-associated > Mammals > Digestive system > Large intestine > Fecal | place...
CCATGGGAAACAAGGGCGCGTTTCCGCGCCCCCTTTCCAGGAAGTTAACGCTCGTTTACAGTGCTGCCATGGTTGCGGAGAACCCTGCGATGGACGTGAGCGAGGCCCGGGCTCGCTTCTTCGGGCTTCGGCGGCAGGGCGGCCCGGTCTCCGTCGCCGAGCTCGACGAGATCTGGGCCGCGCTGGAGACGGTGCGCCCCGAAGAACTCCTCGGCGAGTGGAAGGGCGCCGACTTCGACACCGGTCACCCTGTCAACGGCCAGCTGAAAAAGATCCGCTGGTACGGCAAGACCTTCGTCTCGGTCAAGGACGTCAAGCCGCTCGTCTGCCGCGACGAGAGCGGCGAGCTCTACTCCAACACGGTTGTCGGCAAGGGCGAGGCGAGTCTGTGGAACGTCGAGTTCCGCGGTGAGTCCACCGCGACGATGGTCTACGACGGTCAGCCGGTCTTCGACCACTTCAAGCGGGTCGACGAAAAGACCCTGATGGGGATCATGAACGGTAAGAAGTTCCCCGCCGACGGGCCCTTTTTCTACTTCCTGCTCGAGCGCGTCGGCTGAACCGGGCCCGTCCCGAAGGAGTGTGGTCATGCGGATCCGGGCGGCGCTCACCGAGACCCCGGGCGGACCCTTCGTCCTCCAGGACGTCGATCTCGAAGCCCCTCGGCCGGACGAGGTGCTGGTCCGGATGACCGCGGCCGGTCTCTGCCACACCGACCTCGGCATGCAGGCGACCTGGCCCGCGCGGCGTACCCCGATGGTCTTCGGTCACGAGGGGGCGGGCGTCGTCGAGGCGGTCGGTGTCCAGGTGGGCGGCCTGGCGCCGGGCGACCATGTCTGCCTGACCTTTGACAGCTGCGGATCGTGCGCGCAGTGCGCGGCCGGGCAGCCGGCGTACTGCCACTCGCAGCACGCCCTCAACACCTCCGGCCGTCGTGGTGACGGCAGCACCGGGCTCTCCCGTGACGGTGCGCCTGTGTACGGCAGATTCTTCGGCCAGTCCTCCTTCGCCACGTACGCGCTCGCCCACGAGCGCAACACCGTCAAGGTCCCCGCCGACCTTGCGGCGGTGCTGGCGGCGCCACTGGGCTGCGGTGTGCAGACGGGGGCGGGCACCGTCTTCAACCGGCTGCGCCCAGAACCGGGAAGCGCCCTGGTCGTCATCGGCGCCGGCGGGGTCGGGCTCAGCGCGCTCATGGCCGCGGTCGTGGCGGGCTGCGATCCGGTGATCGTCGTCGAGCCGGTCGCCTCGCGCCGCGCCCTCGCCGTCGAACTCGGCGCCAAGGCGGCCCTGGATCCGAACGGCGCCGACGACCTCGTCAGCGCAGTGCGGGACCTGACCGGCGGCGGCGCACACCACGTAGTGGACACCACCAGCCGGTCGGAGGTGCTCCGGCAGGCTGTCGCCGCTCTGCGTCCCCGGGGTGACCTCGCCCTCGTCGGCATCGGCGACACGATCTCGCTCGACGTCATGGCCCTGCTCACCCAGGGAATCCGGCTCCACGGCGTGATCGAGGGGGACGCGGAACCGGCGCGCTTCATCCCCGAGCTGGTCGGGCTGCACCAGCGCGGCCGCTTCCCGCTGGACCGGCTCGTCACCACCTTCCCGTTCGAAAAGATCGGCGACGCCGTGGCAGGCATGCGCGACGGTACGGCGATCAAGCCCGTCCTCACCTTCGACTGAGCCGCCCGCCGCGCCGCGGCGCCTGTGCGTCTTGGGGCGGTACCCGTCGTCACCTCAGGGCGGCGGCCAGACGCTGGGCGTTCATGTACGCGATGGCCTCCACGGAGATCATCGGGTTGACTCCCAGCGACGCGGGGAAGGTCGACGCGTCGGCGACGACCAGGTTCGGGACCTCCCACGTGGCGCCGTCGGGCCCGGCCACCGACGTATCCCGGCTGCCGCCCATGCGGGCCGCGCCCATGATGTGCAGGGCAGCCATCGCGACCTGGCCGGGACCGGTGCCCAGGGCGTTCGTACGCCGGATGAAGTCGTCGACGGAGCTCTCGCCGCGCTCCCAGATCCGGCCACGCTGATGCCCGGAGAAGAGCCGGAGGGCGCCTGCGGCCTCGAGGATCCTGGCACCGCCGGCGATCCCGGCGCGCAGGTGAGCGGCGTCGTAGACGGAGATCCGGTAGTGCACCGTCGGCTCGCCGTCGTCGCCGACCCGGACCTCCCCGCTGTCGCGGTCGCGGGTGATGATGCCGACTCCGCTCAGGTGCGGCAGGGACCGCATCTGGTCCAGGTGCGACTGGGCGCCCCGCCAGCTCATGAACGACACGGCGGTGGCCGGGTTGGTGGCGGCGGTCTCGTAGATCACGCCGTAACCGCGGCCGTCGAGGTCGGCGTGTTCGGTGGAGTAACGGGTCTGCATTCCGCCCTCCCACGGCCGCACCTCCTCGGCGAAGACACCCCAGACGCCGGTGGCGGGGTGCAGATGGAGGTGCCGGCCGATGTTGGGGTTGGTGAGGCCGGAGCGGCGCAGCAGGGCCGGGGTCTGCACGCTGCCCGCGGCGGCGACCACGGCGCGGGCGTGAATGGTCACCGGGTGGCCGTCGGCGGTGTGGCCGGTGACACCGGTCGCCCGGCCGCCGCTGACGGTGACGGTGCGGACGTCGACGCCGACGACGAGTCGCGCACCCGAGGCCTCGGCGTCGACGAGCCAGGTCTTGCTTACCGACTGCTTGGCGCCGATGCGGCAGCCCAGCCCGCACCGTCCGCACTCGACGCCGGTGTCGCAGCCGAGGACGTTGCGTGGCATCTCGTCGACGTGCCAGCCGAGCGTGCTCAGCCCCCGCTCCATGAGCGCGTCGCGGGACGAGACCCGGCCGTGGTCGCGGTTGACGCCGAGCCGGGACCAGACCGCGTCGAGGCAGTGGTCGTACTCGTCGCTGACGAACTGCGGCACGCCCAGCGCCGCCCACTCCTCACGCACCCGCGGCGGAGTGCGGAATGAGGTGGTGTAGTTGACCACGGTGCTGCCGCCGAGGCACTGCCCCTGCAGGATGCTCAGCTGCCCCTCCGCGCTCGCCGAAGGGCCGGGAGCGTAGAGCCGGGACATGCCGGAGAGTTCGCCGCCGTCGAAGTCCCGGTCGTCGTAGTAGCCGCCCTTCTCCACGACGATCACATCCAGCCCTTCGGCGGCGAGGACGGCCGCGGCGGTGCCGCCGCCGGCGCCCGACCCGACGACAACCACATCGCAGTCCAAGGCCGTCGCCCCGGACGGGCGGATCGGCGTCAGTACCGGCTCGGGCGCGTCGGGCCTGGTGCCGAGCGGGCCCGGGTAACCGATGGCGTCCCAGAGCGGCGAATGTCCGGTCGGTCCGGGCGTCATGTAGTACGACAGGGTGGCGGCGCCCTTGAGCGCCTGGAAGAGCGCCCGCTTGCTGGTGATGCTCGACCCGGCCAGGGCGAGCAGCATCTGCTCGCGTCGCTGCTGGCTCTGCTGCGAGAACCGCCGTGGGCTGCCACTGAGGAGGAGCTGGGTGGCGGGGGAGTCCCACCGATCGAGCAGCCCGAGGAACTGCTCGACCTCGGCGGCGCGCGGGTTGCTCAGCACCAGGGCGGCCATGACATCGACCGCGCCGAGCCGGCTGGCCGGCGGAAGTCCGTCCCCGTCCCCGGGGGCGAACGTGTCGCAGATGCTCTCCAGGGCGGCGCGCTGCTTGGCGGACAGCTCCATCGTCTCTCCGTTCGAGGGGGTGATCGGGCCAGGCGTGGCCGGGGCCCGACGTGGGGATTCGAAGCGAGAACCATTTCGGTCAATGTTTTACGGAACTGTAAATCAGCGTTAACTTTCTGGGAAGTGTCAGGGTGCGCCACCTGGGTCGACGCCAACCCGGCCGGCGTCGACTGACGAAAGTGAGGGTTGCGGAGACATCGTTCGCCACTGGGAGCAGTCTTGTCCCCTGCATAGCGTCAACGGGACAGAAAAGCCCGACCGGGGGAGAAACATGATCACGCTACGTGGACTGACGAAACGCTACGGCGACAAGGCCGCCGTCAGCGATCTGTCGGTGGAGATCCGACCCGCACGGGTCACGGGCTTCCTGGGCCCGAACGGGTCCGGCAAGTCGACGACCATCCGGTGCATCCTCGGTTTGGACCGGCCCACCTTTGGGACGGCGCTGGTCTTCGGCAAGCCGTACGTCTCGCTGGACCAGCCGCTGCGCAAGGTGGGTGCGCTGCTCGACGCACGCGGTGTGCATCCCGGTCGCACCGCCTATCGGCACCTGCTGGCCGAGGCGCGCACCCACGGCATCCCGAGGAGACGGGTCGACGAGGTGCTGTCCACCGCCGGCCTCGGGGACGTGGCCAGCCGCCGCTGCGGCGGTTTCTCGGCTCGGCATGAGCCAGCGGCTCGGCATCGCCGGCGCGCTGCTCGGCGATCCGGAAGTGCTGATCTTCGACGAGCCGGTGAACGGCCTCGATCCGGACGGCGTGCGGTGGGTACGCGATCTGATGCGTTCGCTGGCGGACGAGGGCCGCACCATCCTCATCTCCAGTCGACGCCGAACGCGGCCGGCAGACCCACCACGATGAGGGACCCCCGACGTGCCCGACGTTCTGCCCGGATCCGACGGGCATCGGCCTCGACCGCCGGTCCGGGCGGTGGACCCGGGGTGGCGCCGTCGAGGGGAACCGGGTGCTTGGACAGGGTGGCGACGACCCGGAAGCCGGCGCCGTGCGGCCCGGCCTCCAGGGTGCCGCCGAGTAGCCGGACCCGCTCCCGCAGCCCGGTCAGCCCGTGGCCCCCGCTGATGAGGCCGGAGGCCGGCTCGGTGGGCCCGCCGTTGGTTACCGTCACCAGCACGTCGGTGCGCCGGTGGACGAGCCGGACGTCGACCGCCGCGCCGGGCGCGTGTTTCGTGGCGTTGGTGAGGGACTCCCGCACCACCCGGTACGCGGTGCGTTCGGTGAGCGGGGAGACATCCACCGGCGCACCGGAGCGGTGCAGCTCGACCCGGACCCCGGAAGCGCGCCCCCGGGCGACCAGATCCTCGATGCGTTCGTTGGCCGGCTCGGTGGGCGGGGCGGCGCCATCGGTCCGCAGCACCCCGATGATCTCCTGCAGACGTCGCGTTGCCTCGGCGGCGACCCGCAGCTCGCCGGTGGCGGCCCGGCGCTGCGCGGACAGGTCCGGGGCGAGCTCCAGCGCACCGGCCCGCAACGCGATGAGGCTCAACTCGTGGCCGAGCGAGTCGTGCATGTCCTGGGCGATCCGGGACCGTTCGATCAGCCGGGTGCGTTCGGCCATGATGAGCTGTTCGCGTTCGAGGTGCCGGGCCAGTTCCCAGCCGCCCAACATCAGGTCCCGGCGCTGTCGCAGGTAGCGGGCCGTGAGCCAGGGGAACCCGATCAGCAGCGGGGTGACGGTGATGGTGTAGAACCACTGTCACCGCTCCGTACTGAGCGCGATGCTGGCCACCGTGCCCGACACCACGATGGCCGTCCACCACCAGAGCTGTGCCCGACGTTGATCCGCCGCCGGTGCCTGGCCTGTCGGTCGGCGGGCAGGATCAAGGGTCGGGGGCGGTGTCGCCTGGCGGTCGGCCAGGTGGGCAAGCACCATCACGGCGAAGGTGAACCGGTCGATCGGGCTCCACGGGTCGGCCGCGCTCAGCAGTACGGCGATGCCGAGGGCGGCCACCGGCCGGCGGCGCCGCACGGCTACCGCAGCGGCCAGCGGCTCCTCCCGCCGACCGCAGCCACCCTACCGGCACGCATTGGCTGGTGACACTGCCGAAAGTAAGGACTTGCTCCCTGCCGGAGGACGGGGCCTCCCGGCACCCGTCCTGGATGCCGCGTGCCGTGCACCGCGTATGGGCAAGACCCGCCGGGGTGCGCCTTCGCCCCGGCGGGTCCTCGTCCGGCCGTCAGCCGTTGTTGTCGATCAGGCTGGCGATCTCGTTGTAGATCAGGTGGGCCTTGGCGCCCTGGTTCGAGGGGCAACCGCCGAGGTGGTGCAGGGCGATCACCCGGTGGCCGGCGTTCAGCACCGGTGAGCCGGAGTTCCCGCCGGAGGTGTCGCAGCTGTAGCTGATGTTGTGGGTGTTGTAGTTCGCGCTGCGCACGCTGCACAGTGGCCCGCCCTGGCTGTCCTCATAGATTGACAGTCGCTTCGGGTTGCCGTCGCCGTGGCCGGGAATGTAGATGCGGGCGCCGTTGGTGGTGGCGCTCGTCGCCAGGTACAGCGTGCCGAACCCCTGGATACTGGCGAAGTTGTTGACCGAGTAGAGGGCGTAGTCCAGCTGGCTGGAGCCGCCGCTGCTCACCTTGTAGAGGGTGGCGCCGCTGACCTTGGTGCCGGCACCGGGGTTCGCGCCGCCGCAGGTGGCGCACTGGTAGTTGAACTGCATCTCGCTGCCGCTGACAGCCGACTGCGTCGAGAAGCAGTGCTTGTTCGTCAGCATCCGGTTGGTGTTGCCGATGCGCCAGGTGGTGCACATGCCACCGCCGCTGATCAGCAGCCGCGCCACTGCCCGGCCGCGGGCGTACTCGGTGGGGTGGCTGCTCTGGTAGCAGACCACGTCGCGGCGTGCGTCGGTGCTGCAGACCGACTGCGTGGAGATGTTGTGCTGGGCGATCTCGGCGCGGTCATAGCCGCGCCAGAACCGGTCGATGACCGCGGCGTTGCCGCGGGAGGGATGCTTGCTGTGCAGCGTCACCACTGCGGTGTCGCCCTCCACCGACATCGCCCAGAAGCCCGGTCGCCCGTCGGTGGTGTAGTCCGATCCGGTCGCCCGGTTCAGGTCGCGGTCGTAGCGGTGGCTTTCCTGTCCATCCGGGCTGGACACGGTAACGTGCTCGCCCGGGGCCAGTCGCAGGGAGCTGAAATGCACCTTGATGTAGGCCGCGCCGGGGTGGCTGATGATCTGCGTCCGGCCGTCCTGGGCGTAGGACAGCGAACTGGTGATGGTGCGGAGTTCGCCGACGGTGGTGACGCCCTCGCGCGAGAACTGCTCCGCTTCGGGTGCGCGCTCGGATTGCGGCGCGAGCGCCTGGACCGGCTTCGCCTCGGCGGCGGGTGCTGACAGCAGACTCAGCCCGAGCATGCAGGCGCCGAGCGCGACCGCAGCCTTTCGCAGGCGGCGCGGGGGATTTTTCATCGTCGCTCCTCTTCGATACCCAGCACCGGGGTGTGCTTGCAGACTTCATACCGATTTCATCGACTAATGTAAATGCCATGGCATGGGAGATCTTCATCGGCTCCTGCTCCACGAAAATCGGAACAGGCATTCCCTCACCAGCAGCGTCGAGGACTTCACTTCTCGGGCTTGACTCTGTGGCACGTGGAGTTAACCTCGGCGGCGAACGCCGCCACCCTGGCCAACGCGCTCCAGTCCACGGGAACCCGTCTCGCGCAGATCGCCGCGGCGATGACCGAGACCGAGGCGACCTCGACGAGGGAATGCTGGAAAAGGTGCCGGTGGAGACGTGCTCGTCGGCTCGGTCGGCGACGTCGCTGCCGCGCTGCTGTGCCACTGAAGTCGGATGCCAAGGAGAAAAGATCACAACCCTGGAAGAGGGCCCGACACCCAAGCATGTTGCCCGCCTACAGGAAACTGGCCGTCAGCCAGACCAGTATGCCGAGCACGAGGAGTCGGATGGACCACGTAACCTGTACGAACTTCTGGTGCGCCACGAGGTGCGCCGCCCAGATATGCCCGGCGAGCATTCGTGCGGTCAGACTTTCGTCGGCTGTCGTGGTCAACCACGCATCGATGAAGCCTTGGCTGTTGCGCCCGTACCTTTTGGCAACGTGATCGAAATGATGCAGGGGTTCCGGCGCGGCTGCCTGGTGTCGGGGAGCGAGGGTGCTCAGGGCCAGGAGAGCGCTGGCCGCTGCAGCAACTCCGGCGATCACGGTCAGTGCCACCATCTGGGCGGGAGGTGGCCTGAGTAGTTCGGACGTTGCTGTCCACAACTGTGACCCGAAGAGGCCGGCGGCTGCCAGGACAGCCGTTGCCTTGAGATCAGCGAATCGTGCCGTCTCATTGAGCTGCTGCAACGCCATCCAGTTCGCATCGCAGCGGCGTTTCCGCTGGTCGTGATCAGTCATGCCGGCGTCCTGCCTGTCGGCGCTTGATCGGCTGGCAGCCGATCTGCGAGATCTCCTCGATCGAAGCTACGAAACACACGGCTCACTTGGCTGATCAGGTGACCACGCTCGTCCGCATCGAGGCCGTCGACGAACTCGACGATCAGATTTCCGATCAGATTCTCCTTCTCCCGGGAGGAGTTCGGTGAGCTACCAGCGGTGAGACATGCGGCGATAGCGTCAAACACCGGTGCGGTCAATGAGGCGAGATCCGTGGGATGCCGAATGTGCCAGTACATCCGGGCAATGTCCGGATGGCGGAAGATTTCATCGCGGAGCCACCGGAGCTCGCGGAGGTCCCGTTGCCGGCGGAGGTGGTCGAGTACGGACTGCCGCTGCGCATCGTGCCAGGCGGCGGCAGCGTCGAGTGCCTCTGCGGAGGCGGTCAGACTGACGTGCAGGTACGTGATGACCAGGTTGGTGCCGGGTAGCGACCGCTTTGTGGTTCCTCGCGAGTTGAGTGAGTCGGCGAGCTGGTCCATGGCGGTGACGTGGTAGTGGGAGGCTTCTTGGGCCAGATGGTCGCGTGCGGCGTAGCGGACTCTCGCGAGGTCCTCAGGACCATCCCCGAGCCATCGCACCGTCACTGCCGCAATGAAGAAGGCGCCCTCGAGAGCGCTGGGCAGGGTCGTGTTGAAGGACGTCAGCCGTTCACGAGGCGGGTGCTGCGGTTCCGCATCCTCGTAGGGCCAGGTTTCGGATACCCGACGCAGGAAGTTCCACATCTCTTCAGACCTCCGCGCTCAGCGGATCGGCTTGGTGCAAGGCCTCGCAGAGGCGGTCGCGAAGATCGCGATGGGCGGGGCGCATCTCGTCGGCGTTCACCGGCTGCCACTCGAATGCGAGTCTGGAGATGCGCACGAGCCTCTTGCTTCCGCCATCGCCGCAGCTCACGACATCGCGGAGAAGGTCTGTGACCAGGTTTTCCTGGTCAGCCGAGCGGAGCGCGGCGTCTAGCAGACTGGCGCCGAAGGGGGACGTGAGATCAACGCGGCCGGGGCGATCGAACAGCCGCGCAGCGGCACGAGTGAGCGCCCGGCGCGTTGTGATTTCCACGGCTGCATAGCTGACTGGGTGTACGTCGGTGCTGGCGAGAGCGGTGAGTGCCTGCCAGGCCGTCTCGGTTCTGGCGTCGCTGTCATCGCCTAGCCAAATGATGAGTGCATCGAGGACCCGTCGACGCAGCCTGGGCCGCTCCCATAGGCGAAGCGTCGCGTTGACGACCGCTTCCCGTACCGGAACCGACTCCCGGGTGGCGAGATGACCAAGCCGCGTCAGCGACACCCTGGGGTACAGCTCCGCCAGTTCGCCGGAACAGACTTCAGCGATTGTGCATAGCGAGTGCTCATCGCTGGCCGAAGATCTCGACCACCGGTAGAGCAGGGCACGTACCTCGACGCCAACTTCGTCGCTCACGGCGGTCGAGGTGAGCGCCTGAACCACATAGGGGCGCAAGTCGGAGCGACCGGTCCATCCGACAAGGCGTACGAGAGGACGGGTGTCCCCGTGTCGTAACACCATGGCCACCAACATCTCTACGACCCGTTCGGCGGCTGTGCCCCGTCGTTCCGCTAGCGGAAGATCAATGGCCCACTCCCAGAGTCCTTTCCTGAAGGCAGCCGATCTGTCGACGTGGATGAAGGACAGCACCGCGGAGGCGTAATAGGCGCGTTGGAACCGCAGGCGCGTGTCGACGATCTCGGCGTTGATGACCTTCGTTAACGTTCTAAGGCCAGCTTCGGCCAGCCCGTCGGGATGTGCCGTCGGTAGGTCTCCGAGGCGCTTACCAAGTGCGTTGGCGGTGCTCAGAATCGTCGCTGCCTGCTCGCCCTCGAGCATCGCGGCGGCGACGAGGAAGAGGCGGGCGCGAAGACCGTTCTTCTCATCGTTGAACCACCGGGCCAGCTCGTCGTCCCAGTTGCGGTATGCGCCTTGGACCTCCTGTACCAGGCTCTCGAGTTGAGCCTCGGGACTTCTTCGTACGGCAGTCACGACAATGCGGGCGAGCCTGGCCGCATCCGCAACGGCGGCCTTCTCGAGGACCTGCACGATGGCCGTGTGTTCGATGACCTGCGCGGCTTTCGCGCCGGCATCTGCGCACTCCTGCCGAGCCACGTCAGCGGTCGCCGGAGGGGAAACCTCGATGAAGGTCGTAGGCCTGCCGCCTCCAGCGATCTGCCAGACATCGGGGGTCGTCACGACCAGCAGATGCGCGTCAATCGTGGCCAGGTGAGTCCCGTGCACGTGCAGTCGGCGGGCCAGGTCCGGGCTGACTCGGTCTGGCTGATCAGGAAGTCGGAGCAGATAGATGACTCCCCGCTCCGCGGGGAGGTCCCCACCAGTGAAGCGGCGTTCGCGCTCCTCGTCGATGAGGATTTCTTCGAGCCGAAGTCCCCCGTGGGATGGCTCGTGCAGTAGCGCAACCGCGGCAGTCCGCAGGCCGGAGTTCGGTGCCCCGCACAGCACTGTCCACGACTCTGTCGTGACAAGCCGGCTGGCGCGAGCCCGGTCGAGGGTGATGTCCCCAAGGCGGTATTTGCGAGGTGCAAACGCTCGCATTACGTGCCCGATATAGGCAGGGGTGAGGTGGTGGCGGGTGATGAGATCGCTCATCAACTTGTTCTCGATGATCGTTTTGTGCTGATGCATTCCGCCGTGCACGATGCCCGCGATCTGCCCGTTGTTGGTGCTGACGTCGGGTACATCCTGGTAAAGGTCGTCTTCGAGGTCGGCGGAGGCGTGCGGGTGTGCAGGCAGTTCGATGGACGCGCTCATGCCGGCCGCCTCGGGCTCTGGTGCATTCCGCCGTGCACGATGCCTGCGATTTGCCCGTGGTTGATGCCGACCGACGGCACCGGTACGGGGGAATGCTGGACGAAGCCGTCCGGTTCAGTGACTGGCTCGGAACTGCCGCCGGCGCCGAGACCGGACCCCGAGGGTGCGGGCAGGTGAAGCCACGCACGTTGCTCGAATGGTTTCCCTTCTACCCGCGCAATCACGTCGACGAAGTGGTCCGGGTGCAGCCCGGAGTAACCCGCACTGACAACGTCTTGGAAGACACGGTCGGAGACGATCATGGCAACGAGGCTGATCCGCGGGCTGGCGTCGGCGAGTGCCCGCTTGACCACATCCGAGTCGAGTAGGCGGTGGGTCTCGTTGCGAGCCGGGCCGTTACCGCCATTGCCAGGCGCGGCCGAGTCGGCCGGGAGTGGACCAACGTGCAGACTCACCCGTAGCCGCAGGGGATCAGCGCCTCGATGCTCCCGTCCGTGGGTCTCCAGACGTTGCTGCAGCAGGGCGGGAAGTGGATGAACAAGGTACGGCAAGATTCGGGTGGGCAGGCCCATGGCGAAGCCGTCGCCAGTGTGGCCGTAGAACTCGGGGTCCGCCCATTCGGCAGCCAGCCCTGCTTCGCGCATGGCGTCTCCGACGAGCCGCGGAATCAGAGCAGCGACGTCCTCGTGGGTGCTGCCAGGCATGTCGGTGAAGCCTTTGGCGTCGACCGCCAGGACAGCACGGTAGGGGGGGAGCGGTCGGGAGCGTTCGAATGGATGCATCTCGGTCACGGGGATTTCCCTTCGATAGGCACGGCCCCGCAAGCGTCTCGGCCATCGACCGGTCGTACTGCCCAGCAGTAGGCAAGAGTCCCGTGATGCGTCTATCAACAGCCGCTGTTGACTTGACCAGCGATGAGCTGTAGGGCCACGGGGTCGACCACGGTTACCTGCCGTCGGCTGGTGTCGATGACCCCTTCCGCGCGGAGGACTCCCAAGGCCAGCACGATGGCGTTGCGTGACGCGCCGATCAGGTCCGCCAGGTCCTGCTGAGGCAGTTCGAAGGCACGCTGATGTCCTACGGATGCGGCAGCCTCGTCCAGGCGTAGCAACGCACGGGCAAGGCGTTGGCGCACGGGTAGAACTGCGATCTCGGCGCGGTGCCGATCCGCTTCGCGAAGACGCCACACCGTGTAACGCGCGAACGCGGCGGCGGCAGAGGGCTGGTCGATGAAGCGCCTGAAGACGGGGCCCGCCATCACTTGGCAGACCAGCGGTGTCAATGTGGTGACGGTGGCCGAGCGGCGTCCACCATCGACTGCGGCCATGTCTCCCACGACGTCGCCGGCCGTCCGAATCGCCAGTATTGCGCTCTTGCCGGCAGGTTCGCTCCTGGTGACCTTCGCGACTCCCTGGAGTATTACGTACACCCAGTCGCCGTCGTCGCCCTGTCGGAACAAAGGGCTTCCCGCATCGAGATGGCACCGCGCGCCGGTGGATCGCAGAGCAACCCAATCGGAAGCGGCGAGATAGGTGGACAATCGACCACTGAATGTCATGCGCGCACTGTCATCACCCACAGGCAGAAAATAGCTAACATTCATCGTAGTCGTCAGCCCAGCGTTCCTGAAGTGGGCGGCTTACGGGCGGCGTCGGTGGCCAGCTTGGCCCCGGGTGGCAGGCGGTCGGCTTTCGCCGCTCGCCACAGCGTTGATAGCCGGGGGAGCCAACGCCGGCGTGGCATCCTTCCGAAATGCAGAGCGTGTACGACGCCGTCGGTGGCAGCCAGGGCCTGCTCCGCCTGGCCGAGGCGTGGCACGCCCGCGTCATGGCAGACGAGGTCGTCGCCCACGCGTTCAGCCACGGCTTCCACCCTGACCACGGCGAACGGCTAGCCGCGTACTGGGCGGAGACGCTCGGCGGCCCCACCCTCTACTCCGACCGTTACGGCAACGAGTCGTCGGTCGTACGGATGCACAGCGGCAACGGCGCGCACGAGGAGATGGACCGGCGGGCAATTGCCTGTTTCGACCAGGCGCTCGCCGACGTGGGGCTCACGGCCGGGCCACTGCGGAAGGTGCTGCACGACTACTTCGCCTGGGCCACCACGACGACGATGGCGCAGTACCCCGAGTCCGCTGACGACGTACCCGAGGGCTTTGGAATCCCGCGATGGTCGTGGGACGGACCGCAGCGCTGAACGGTGGTGTACCTGATCAGCGGCGGCGGCTCAGGCCCGTCGAAGCTCCCTGCCAGGCGTGGGTTTCCGTCCCGGCGGACGCCGCGCCGATCAGTGGGCGGGTGTCGCCGCGGCGCAGGGTCTGGATCGCGGGGCGCAGATCGTGCCGGGCCGCCGCCCCGAGGAAGTCCGTCAGCGGAGACCGGAACACCCGGTAGTCGTCGTAGTGGATCGGCAGGGTGACCTTCGGGTTGACCAGGCGCATCAGGTCGACGCCCTGCCGGCCGTCCATGGTCACCAGGAAGCCGAGGATGCGGGTGCCGCCCAGATGCACGAGCATCGCGTCGATGTCGGGGAAGCGGGCCGGGATCTCTGCCAGCTCCGGCCGGTAGAGGGTGTCGCCGGTGACGTAGAGGCGCAGCAGCCGCCGCCCGGCACGTTCCAGGTCGATGATCGAGCCCATCACCGGGGGCAGGAGCCGGTCGAGCAGCCCCGGGCCGTGGTGACCCGGCACCGACGTGATCGTCAGCCGTTCGTCGCCGCGGCGCAGTTCGTACCGTTCCCACGTGGCCAGGCCGTCGGCCGCGCCGAAGCCCCAGCGTCTGAGCCGGTGTTCGGCCTGGGGGGTGGTCACGATCGGCAGGGAGCGGGGCAGGCCGTGGCGGGCACGGCGGTCGAAGTGGTCGCCGTGCAGGTGGGACAGGAGCACCGCGTCGAGTTCGGGCAGCTCCGTGAGGTGCAGCGCCGGATTGGTGAGGCGGCGCGAGAAGAGACCGTAGCCCAGGTAGGCGTGCTCACCGGCATGCAGGAAGTTCGGGTCGGTGAGCAGGGTGAAGCCGCCGAGCCGCAGCAGGGTCGTCGCCGTACCCACGAAGGTCACCTGGCCGGCGGGTTGCAGGTCGTCTGCCATGTCTCCTCCGAGGGCCGGCGGCAAACGGTCAGTGGCGCTCGCGCCAGGCCTTGGCGCGTCGCATGTACCGGAGTATCCCGGCGGGACCGGTCGAAACCGGCCAGTCGTCGGTGCGGAACCACGCGTCAGACCCGCCGTCGAGGAAGATCACCGATCCGCAGAGGAAATCCGCGGCCGGGGAGAGCATGAACGTCACCCAGTCGCCGACGTCCTTCGGGTCGCCCCGGCCGCCGATCGGCACGGCCAGCCCCTCGACCGCTTCCTTCTCGCCGCGGGCGATCTGCTCCTCGAGCAGTGGGGTGGAGATGATGCCGGGAGCGAGGACGTTGACCCGGATGCCCGCACCGGACCACTGCGGCGAGATCGCCGCGTGCCGCGCCCACCGTGTCACGGCCAGCTTCGAACTCGCGTACGCGAACGGCGCCGAGCGGCCGCGGAAACGCCCCACCACCCGCAGCGCCTTCTCCTGGTCGCCGCGGAGCAGGGCCCGCACCGCGCTCTCCGGGACCATCGGGGTGAGCGTGGTGGAGTTCGAGCCGATGACCACCACCTTGCTGTTGCCGGCCGCCGCCAGCGCGGGCCGCCATGCTTCCAGCAGCTCCACGACACCGAAGTAGTTGACCTGCTGCACGAGCCGGTCCCGTCCCGGGATGCCGCCGAGCCCGGCGGCGCAGACCGCGCCGTCGAGCCGGTCGCCGGCCCGCGCCAGCACCTCCTGCGCCGCCGTGGCGCGCCCCTGCGGCGTGGCGAGGTCGGCGATGACCTCGACGTCCCGCAGGTCGACGCCGATGACGGTGTGCCCGTCCCCGCGCAGCCGTTCGGTCGTGGCCCGGCCCATGCCCGAGGCGGCCCCGGTCACCGCGTACGTGCCCATGTCGTTCCTCCCTGTTCCGTCGGCGGGCCCGCCCGTTACGCCCCGCTCACCGGGGCCCCCGGCTCGTTGATCCCCGGGCGCCGACGTACGTCAGATCGTTGGGCTGCCTTCCCCTTTCTCCGCCGGATCCACCCGGTGCGCCCGCCCGGACGTGCCGGCGTCACGGGCGTCTGCCGCGCGCTGCCGTGATCAGCGGCCGGCCGGCCCTGCCGGAGGCTCAGCCCTTCGGCGGAGAGAGCGCTTCGGCCAGGATCCGCGCGAACCGGGGCAGGAGTTCGGCGTCCGGCAGGTGATCGGGATTGATCTCGGTGACCGAGAGCCCGGCGAAGCGCGGGCTCGCCACGAGCGTGGCAAGGGTGGTTGCCGCCTCGGCCAGGGTGAGCCCGTCCGGCTCGGGCACGTCGGCCAGCGGGGCCTCAATGAAGGCGAGCACATCGACGTCGAAGTGGACCACGAAGGCCGGCGCCGCCGCCTCGCTCGAAGGGGCGCCGATGACATCCCAACTCATGGTCACCGCCATCATCGTCGATGTTCCTGTCGCACGCCACGGACCGGCGTCGACGCCGGCGGCTCCGGGATCCGGCCCGCGGATCGCGGCCAAACATGATTAATTCCAGAAAAGCGGCTATGTTCATGGCATGACGTCCGACCCGGAGAGCCAGTTGCGAGCGGTCTCGCTGCGCGTGACCCGGCCCCGGCTGGCGGTGCTCGCCGCGCTGCGCGACCATCCGCACGTCGACACCGAGACGGTGATCACGCTGGTCCGCGGGGACCTGCCCACCGTCTCCCACCAGGCGGTCTACGACGTTCTGCGCGCCCTCACCGACGCCGGTCTGGTGCGCCGCATCCAGCCGGCCGGGGCGACCGCCCGCTACGAATCCCGGGTGGGGGACAACCACCACCATGTCGTGTGCCGCTCCTGCGGTGCGATCGCCGACGTCGACTGCGCTGTCGGCCATGCTCCCTGTCTCACCGCCTCCGACGACCACGGTTTCACGGTCGACGAGGCGGAGGTCGTCTACTGGGGCACCTGCCCCGGCTGCGCGACCGACCGCACCTCCCAGTGATCCAGCAGTTCGGAAGGAAATACATGAGCGACACCCAGGATTACCCGGCCAGCGCGCAGGGCGTGGACAAGAAGGAGGCGGCCGGCTGCCCGGTCGCGCACGACTCCGTGACCGCGCACGGCAGTGAGAGCGAGAACCCGGCGATCGACTCGCCGACCCCGAAGACCGGTGGTCGTCCGCGCAGCAACCGGGACTGGTGGCCCAACCAGATCGACCTCTCGGTGCTGCACGCCCACTCGTCCAAGGGCAACCCGCTGGGGGAGAACTTCAGCTACGCCAAGGAGTTCGCCAAGCTCGACGTCGAGGCCCTCAAGCGCGACATCACCGAGGTCCTCACCACCTCGCAGGACTGGTGGCCGGCCGACTTCGGCCACTACGGCGGCCTGATGATCCGGATGAGCTGGCACGCCGCGGGCACCTACCGCATCCACGACGGCCGCGGTGGCGCCGGTGACGGCGGCCAGCGCTTCGCCCCGCTCAACAGCTGGCCGGACAACGCCAACCTCGACAAGGCCCGCCGCCTGCTCTGGCCGGTCAAGCAGAAGTACGGCCAGCAGATCTCCTGGGCCGACCTGCTCGTGCTCGCCGGCAACGTGGCCCTGGAGTCGATGGGCTTCAAGACCTTCGGCTTCGGCTTCGGCCGTGAGGACGTCTGGGAGCCGGAGGAGATCTTCTGGGGTCCGGAGGACACCTGGCTCGGCGACGAGCGCTACGTCTCCGAGAAGGAGATGGCGCCCGAGGTCGGTGCGACCGAGATGGGTCTGATCTACGTCAACCCGGAGGGCCCGAACGGCAACGCGGACCCGCTGGCGGCGGCGCACTTCATCCGCGAGACCTTCGCCCGGATGGCGATGAACGACGAGGAGACCGTCGCCCTCATCGCCGGTGGCCACACCTTCGGCAAGACCCACGGCGCCGGCATCGCCGACGACCACGTGGGCCCCGAGCCGGAGGCCGCCCCGCTGGAGGCGCAGGGCCTGGGCTGGCTGAGCACCCACGGCACCGGCAAGGGCCCGGACACCATCACCAGCGGTCTCGAGGTGACCTGGACCGACAAGCCGACGCAGTGGAGCAACCGCTTCTTCGAGATCCTCTTCGGCTACGAGTGGGAGCTCACCACCAGCCCCGGCGGTGCGAAGCAGTGGGTCGCCAAGGACGCCGAGGAGATCATCCCGGACCCGTTCGACCCGTCGAAGAAGTACAAGCCGACGATGCTCACGACCGACCTGTCGCTGCGCGTCGACCCGGCGTACGAGCAGATCTCGCGTCGCTTCCTGGAGAACCCCGACGAGTTCGCGCTGGCGTTCGCCAAGGCCTGGTACAAGCTGCTGCACCGCGACATGGGTCCGGTCAGCCGCTTCCTCGGCCCGTGGGTGCCGGAGGCCCAGCTCTGGCAGGACCCGGTGCCGGCCGTCGACCACGAGCTCGTGGGTGACGCCGACATCACCGCCCTCAAGGCGAAGGTCCTGGAGTCGGGTCTGACCACCGCCCAGCTGATCTCCACCGCCTGGGCCTCGGCCGCCAGCTTCCGCACCACCGACAAGCGCGGTGGCGCCAACGGCGCGCGGATCCGCCTGGAGCCGCAGCGCAACTGGGAGGTCAACCAGCCCGAGCAGCTCGCACAGGTCCTGGAGACCCTCGAGGGCATCCAGCGCGACTTCAACGCCGCGGGCGGCGCGCAGATCTCGCTGGCCGACCTGATCGTGCTGGCCGGCTCGGCCGCCGTCGAGAAGGCCGCGCGCGACGCCGGCGTCGAGGTGACGGTGCCGTTCCACCCGGGTCGCACCGACGCCGCCCAGGAGCAGACCGACGTCGAGTCGTTCAAGGTCCTGGAGCCGCGCGCCGACGGGTTCCGCAACTACCTGCGGGCCGGCGAGAAGACCCAGCCGGAGACGCTGCTGCTCGACCGCGCGTACATGCTCAACCTGACCGCGCCCGAGATGACCGTCCTCATCGGCGGCCTGCGTGCCCTCGGCGCCAACCACGGCGGTACGCAGCACGGCGTGCTCACCGACCGCCCCGGCGTGCTCACCAACGACTTCTTCGCCAACCTGCTCTCCCCGGGCACCCGGTGGAAGGCGTCGGAGAACGACGAGCACGTCTACGAGATCCGGGACCTGGCCACCGACGAGGTGAAGTGGACCGCCACCGCGGTCGACCTCGTCTTCGGCTCCAACTCCCAGCTGCGGGCCCTCTCCGAGGTTTACGCCAGCAACGACGCGCGCGAGAAGTTCGTCACCGACTTCGTCGCCGCCTGGACCAAGGTCATGGAGCTCGACCGCTTCGACCTCGTCTGATCCGGCACTGACGGGCCCCGGTCGATCCTCGGATCGGCCGGGGCCCGTCCCGTTCCCCCGGGCGAACGCCAGGAGCCCTGATGCGTGCCGCAGGGCCGCCAGGACCCAGCGGGCCGATCGGGTGGTCGCGGTGCTCGCGTATGAGGGTATGTCCGCCTTTGAGACCGGTATTGTCACCGGGGTCTTCGGACTGCCGCGGTCGAGGAGTCCCGCGACCACCGCCTCGCCGAGATCGCGTACGAGTCCTTGCGGGGCTGAAAAGCTCATTGCCCCGCCGGTGCGGGTGAACCGCGCCGGCGAGGCAATGATCAGTGGTGCGCGCTACTACTTGACGATGGTGACCGTCGCCGAGCGGTAGTTCTTGCTCTTCTTGTTGTCGGTCGGGTCGTAACCCTTCTCGACGTTGCCGGAGGCGTCGACCGAGAACCAGTTGAACGTGGTGGTCTCGGTGATCCGGAACACCTGGCCCGGCTCACGGAACTCGGTCGCCTGGTAGCGGGGCGAGTCGAGGGTCGGCCGGCTGCCGTCGGTGGTGTAGTAGATGGTCGCCGGCTCGCTGGTCTCGAAGCGCACGTCCACCGAGCCGCGGTACTTGCCCTTGCCGGGCGTCAGCTCCGAGGTCGGCTTCTTCTTGTCGTTGCCCCAGTCGGCCGCGACCCGGAACATCTCCATGATGCCGTTGGCGTACTCCATGGTCTCGGCGTGGCCGCTGACCAGCGACGGGTCGCCCTCCCACGGCGGCTGGAACGAGCCGCCCTGCCAGTTGCCGGTGGCCGGGTTGTAGACCGAACCGCCGACCTCCCAGCCGTACGCGTAGATGCCGTACGTGTGGTACAGGTCCTCACGCACGTTGCCGGCGGAGGAGTAGAGCACGTCCGACGAGCCGCCGACGTTCTGCGGCGTCACGACGGTCTCGCGGTGCGCCTTGACCTGCGAAAGGATCCGGCTGGCCGACTGCCAGTAGAACGCCTCGTCACCCAGCGGCGGGCGCGGGGTGGTGATGCGGCCGTCGGCGATGTAGGCGCCGGGCTGCCAGAAGAGCTGACCGCCGTTGGAGTGCACCGACATCATGAACTTGATGTTCGAGTACTTCTCGACCAGCCAGACGATGTTCTTCGACTCCGGCTCGGAGAGCTTCTCCGGGCCCTGGTAGGTGCCGCTGGTGCAGACGTCCGAGCCGCCGGCGTAACCGTCGTGGGCGGAGCCCACCCGGTAGTTGCGGTTCAGGTCCACGCCCCACGAGTTGCGACGACCCGGGTCGGCGTCGGCGTCGGCGCAGTGGTTGGTCAGGTTCTTACGCTGCGAGGCGTAGTTGTAGAAGCTGTAGTTCGCCCCGTCGGGGTTGTTGGAGAGGATGAAGAAGATGTCCGTGTTCTGGACGATCTTCTTCGTCTCCTTGTCGGTCTTGTAGTTGTGCACCAGACGCTCGGCGCTCTCCAGCGACGTGGTGGCGGGCACCCACTCACGGGCGTGGTCCTGGGCCTGGATCAGCACACCGGGGTTGCGGCCGTCGCGGTGCTTGCCGATGCGCAGAACCGGGATGGTGGCCTCGCCGCGGGGCACCTCACCCTCGGGCGCGCCGACGCGCTTCTCGTCGAGGAAGTCGCTCAGCGACACCGGACCCGAGGTCGGCACGACGATGCCGGTGCCGGTGTTGGTGCGGTACGGGTGCGCCCGGTCGATCAGGCCCTGGGACTGGGTCTTCAGCGCCGTCGCGACCTGCGTCGCGGTGCTGGCCAGCGCGCCGGAGGCGTCCTTGGCCAGCAGGACGCGGACGGCCTTGCCGCTCACCTCGACGGAGAGGGGCAGGTTGGCGCCCGGCCGCTCCACGAACTCCACGGTGATGTCGTTGCCACCCTCGTGACCCCAGGCGGCAGAGCTGACCACGACCGCGGACTGCCCGGTGCCGCCGATGGTGGCCTGCGCCTTGCGCTGGTAACCGTTCGTCTTGTTCGGCAGGTAGACGATCTCGGCGATGTCCGGGTACTGCCGGGCGATCTCGTGGGCACGCGCGAAGAGCTGCTGCGGGTGCTTGTAGCCGTCGATGAAGTCGTACTTGTAGCCGGGGTTGTCGGTCAGCGGCGCCGGAGCGTCCTCGAGCCAGTCGGAGACCTTGCCGGTGGTGACGCCGCCGGTGGAACTGGTAACCCGGATCTCGTCCGGACGCTGGTCGAGCTTGAACAGGTTCCGGTGGAACATGTACTGGCCGGAGTCGACGAAGCGGCTCATCGTCCGGGCGAAGCCGAACTCGGTGCCCTTGCCGGAGTCGTTCTCGACCTGCATCAGCACGATCGGGTCGGCTTGTGCGCCCTCGGTGGTGCGGGCCTCGACGTAGAGGAAGCCCTGGCCCTTGGTGGTGAACCAGTCGGCGCGCACGACGCGTACGGTCGCCTCGTCGGACTGGGCCGGGGCGGCGAGCGGCGCGGCGGACCGCGCGCCGGCGGCCTGGAACCCGCCGTCGGCCACCTCGCTCCACTGGAAGCCCTCGTCCTCACCGAGGACCTTGACGCCCATCGCCTCGAGGCCGGCGAGCTGCTCGGCGGTCACGACCGCCTCGCCCTCGATGCCGTCCGGCACCCGGGTGAGGCCGTGCTCGAGGTCGTAGCCGGCGGCCACCACCTTGTCGAGCATGTCGGCGCCGGTGAGCTGGATGCGGACGTTCTGGGCAGACCTCGGATTCTCGAGGTGGGATCGCTGCGAGCCCGCGGCTGCGGGGTTCGCGGGGTCCGCGTTCACGGGTCCGCCGGCGATCAATGCCGACGCCACGAGGGCGGACATCGCGAGAAGCACGATGCGTGGCTGCTTGCCTCGCATGCTCCCCTCCTTCTGTTGGGGGGTCAGGGGTTACATGGCCGGCCGACGTGCAATCCGCACCAGACAGTCCGTTCAGGATGTCGTGGTGTGCCTCGCGCGACGGGTCCGGATCCGGTGAACCGATCCGAGGGACGGTGGCGGGTGCGCGCGGCGTTGGGGGTGGTGGGTGCAGGACGCCTTCCACGTCGGCTGGTCAGGTGACCTGGATCTTTGCATTGTCTGAGCTCGTGGATCAACTGCTTGCCATTATCTGGAAGGACTGGCAGGATGCCGCGGCCGATCGAGGGATCCTTGGGTGATCTGCTGCGGTCACGGAAGCAGATGGTCCTGCCCCACCTGCTCAGGTCACCAGGCCCGCACGGTAGGCGTAGACGACCGCCTGCACCCGGCCGCGCAGGTCGAGTTACGAACGCCCGGCCAGTGGCAGCGCCCTGAGGCTGGTTTCGGACGGCGCGAAGCTGGACATCATGGCCGGTGAGGTGACCCACGTGCTTCTCAACGGGCTCCCGTACCGGCGGGCCGGCCGCCGTTGTCGAGTCGGAGGGCCGGGTATGTGAAGGTGGCACTTGGAGGCCGGGCAGGCCTGGTACTTGCCCTGGTGTGCAGCGTGCAGTTCGTCGACGTGCTCGGGGTCACCGTGCTCGTTGTCGCGCTGCCGGCCGTGCAGCGGGACCTCGTCCTCGATCCGGCGACGCTGTCGTGGGTCGCCGCGGCGTACCCGCTCTTCTTCGGCGGGTTGCTCATCGTCGGCGGCCGGGTGGTCGACACGTATGGCCGCCGGGCGGTGTTCCTCGGCGGCACCCTGGTGGTGACCGCGGCGTCGGCTGTCTGCGCGCTGGCACCCCACGGTGCGGTTCTGCTCGCCGGCCGGGCGTTGCAGGGGATCGGCGCCGCCGTGGCCGTGCCGGCGGCGCTCGCGGTGCTGCTCGCCGTATTCCCGCCGGGGCCGCGCCGTGACCGTGCGCTCGGTGCGTGGACGCTCAGCGGTGCGCTCGGCGGCGCCGCCGGTTTCGTCCTCGGTGGACTGGTCACCGAAGCGGTCGGCTGGCGCTGGCTCTTCGCCGCTCTGGTGCCGCTCGGCGTCGCTGTCGTGCTCTTCGCCCGTCGCGCGATCGAAGCGACGAAGGGCACCGGGACCCGGCCCGACGTCGTGGGCGCGCTGCTCGCCACCGCCACCGTGATCCTGCTGATTCTCGGCTTCACCCGGCTCGGCGAGCACGGACTCGCCGACTGGACGGTGTGGCTGCCGCTGATGTCATCGGCGTCGCTCGGCGTCGCTTTTCTCGCGGTGGAGCGGACCGTACGCGACCCGCTCGTGCCGCCGTGGGTGTGGTCGGTGGGATCGCTGACGCTGGGCGGCGTCGTCGCGCTGGTACTGACCTTCGTGACCAGCGGAGCGAACGTGGTCGGCACTCTCTTTCTGCAACAGGTCCTCGGCCGCTCCGCCGGGATGAGCGGGGCGGTCTTCCTGGCGTTCAGCGTCGCGGTCGCCCTCGGCTCGGCCGTCGCCGCGACCGCGGTCGGTCGGCTGGGCCGGGAGTGGGCGATGGCCGCTGGTCTGATCGTCGTCGCCGCTGCGATGACGGTGGGCGCGGCGGCAGTCGACCGGCGTGCGCTGGTGCTGTTCCTGGTCAGTCTGGTGCTCTCCGGCATGGGCCTGGGCGTCGCGTCGGTCGCCTCTACCGCCCATGGCACCAGCACCGCGACCGACGGGAACTCCGGGCTGTACAGCGGCGTCCTGAACGCCGCCGCGCAGATCGGCACGGCCGTCGGTATCGCCGTGCTGCTGGCCGGGGTCGCGATCGGGGCGGGTCCGCCTCCCCGGTCCCTGGACGCGACCGCGCACGGGCAGGCCGTTGCCTACCTGCTCGCCGGGGCGGTCGCCCTGTTCACCGCCGTGACCGTCGCGCTCAGCACCGGACGGCGACGGCGCCATCGGCCGGCAGCCCGACGACCCGGCGACGGTGCCGGGGAGGCGGCCGTCGATATCGACCGTCACGAGCGCCACGGTTGACCACGGGACCTCCTCCGGCCTCTCATCGGTGCTCGAGCAGGCTCGCGACCGCCTCGGCGGTGGCCGGGTGGGCGGTCAGCAGCGCTGCCACGTCCGGTGTGCCACTGTCGAGCGGGTGCCATTCGCCCTCGGCGCCGAGCAGTGCGGCGACCGCGTCCACGGGCTCGGGGTGGCCGGCCAGCAGGGCCTGGACCGGGCCGGCCGCTGCCTTCGCCGCGTTCGGCACGGGAGCCGGGGTGGGGGCGACCCATGGCGGCACCCAGGCGTCCAGCGCCGGCAGCGTCCCCGGGAAGGTGCGTTCCGCCTCCCGGACCAGCAGCGGCACCAGCTCCGGCCCGTGCTCGCGCAGTGCGGTGACCAGGTTCGGCAGCCAGGGCAGCAGCACCGGGTCGGGCAGCCGGGCGAAGGCCGTGGACATCGTCTCCACCACGAAGGGTGCCAGCCCCGGCACCGGCTCCAGCGCGTGCACGAAACCGGAGAGGTACTGCGGGAACGCCGGCACCACCAGCGGGTTGTCGAGCAGGTCCCGGCAGCGCAGCCGCAGCTCGGCCAGGGGGAGCAGGCCGAGCTGGTGGCGGGCCGCCCAGAGGAGGCCGACCTTGGCCGGTGGCTCCGGGTGGGACTGGGCGACCGCGAGTTCGAGCTGGGACCGGTCGCAGCCCAGGGAGAGCGCCAGGCTCTCCATGCCGAACAGGAAACCGAGCATCGCCGCGACCTGCCGTACGCTGCTCTCCTCCTCGACGAAAGCGGTCGGCAGCAGGGTGCAGTAGTGGGCGTACCCGGTGGTCACGAACGCCTCGCACCAGGCCGGCAGGCTCGGCGCGGTGGCCCGGTAGTGACCGAGCAGCCGGCGGATGCGGCGCAGCACCTCGGGGGCGTCGTCGACGCTGCGTTCGGCGGCGAGCAGCTGCACCGCGCGTGCACCCAGCTCCTCGACCAGCCGGGGGCTGTCCAGCAGCCGGATGGCGTCCTCGACGGCGGTGAGGGCGACGGCGGCGGTGGCGTCCGGGGCGCGTACCGCGCGGCGCAGCCGCTGTTCGAGCACCTGCTCGACGGTCACACCCTCGTAGCCGAGTTCGATCAGGGCGCGCTGCTGGCGGCCCAGGGCCAGGTCCCAGCTCTCCTGGACCGACCGGTGCCCGAGTCGCCGCTCACCCATGATCGGGCGCACGGCGTCGGCCGGCAGCAGGTGCCGCAGCATCCAGAGCAGATCGGAGCAGCCGGCCATCTCCGGGTCGGCGCGCAGATCCAGCAGCGCCCGCTGGACCGTACGTTTCTCCAGGTCGAGGCCGAGCGGGGCGAGCCGGTCGAGGACGTCGCGGGCCAGTGGCGGCAGGGACTCGTAACCGACCTGCCCGATCCGGTCCCCGCCGAAGAGGATCTCGCAGAGCCGGCGCACGTCCCGCCGCCCCGGCACCACGTCCTTCTCGATGCAGGTGACCGCCGCGTCCGCGAAGTCGTACGGGGTGGGGCGGGCCCGGTTGCGCAGGCCGGCCAGCAGGATCGAGGTCTCGAAGACCGCGATCGCGTCGGCGGTGCTGGCCAGGTATCCGTTGCGCCGGGCCAGCCGGACGATCTCCACGCACCAGCCGCGCAGCTCCGCCTCGTCCAGGGCGTCCGGCGCCGGCGGTGCGGCGAGAAAGCCGGAGAGCCGGTCGGTGACCGTCCCGCCCGGCGCGCCGCCGGAGTCGGCCCGCCCCTTGCGGCCACGGGTCTTCCCGCCGCGCCGGCCGCCGAGCCGGTACGGCGCGAGCCCCGACCCGCTCACCGCCTTGCTCCAGCTCGCGGCCGCGATCGACACCGAACCGGAGGCCAGGCCGAACTGCGCCTCGATCGCGGAATGGCTGGACGGGATCAGCCCGTACCGCCAGCGGGTCGCCGTCGGCGTGGTGATGTCGAAGTCGGCGGTCGAGTCGAGGCCGAACTGCTCGACCCGGCTGGCGGCGTGGAAGGCGCCGCAGATGTAGAGACAGTCGGCCGGATCGGCGCCGGACGCGGCCAGGTGTGCGCGCATCCGGGTCCACATGTACCGCTCACGGTCGGCGTCCCGGTCGGTGCGGTCCGCCGCTGCGGGGCGCAGCCGGCGGAAGAGACTGCCGATGAGCACCATCACCTGGCGGTAGGTGTCGTAGTCGGCATCGGCCAGTGGCCGCTCGACGTACTGGTCCCACCACTCCGACCAGTGCCGCACCTTGCCGTGGTGCAGCAGGTGCGCCTCCAGTTCGGCGAAGCGGGGCCGCAGGTCGCCGACCTCCACCCCCACCGCGTCGCCGTGCAGCGCCGACTCATCGGTGGTCCCGCGGGCCTCGGCCTCCGGTGGCGTGTCGTCCTGAGCCGCCCACTGGAAGACGTGGTCGCTGGAGCGGTCAACCAGGACCAGCTCCACGCCCGGCGTCTCCAGCGCGTACGCGATGGCCTGGTACTCCGCCGACGCCTCGGTGATCGGGGCGACGACGCTGAGCGGACCCCACCCGGCGGGGAAGCCGTCGAGCTCCGAGGCGAACGCCTGCAGCGCCACCGGCAGCCGGCAGTTGCGCAGCTCGTCCAGGAGTGGACGCAGGTCCTCGCAGAGCTCCAGGTAGATCACCTTCGGCTGTTTCTGCCGCAGCCGGCGCACCATCGCCAGCGCGGAGGCGGGGGAGTGGTGGCAGACCGGGAAGATCTCCAGCCGCTCGCCCAGCGCCCGGTCGACGTCGTCGACGATGCCGCGGAGGATGCCGGCCAGGGCATCGGGGGTGTCGGCGAAGGCGGCGGCCGCATCGGTGAGCTGCTCGCGCAGCGCCCCGAAGGCGCCGGCGGTGACGGGGGCGGTCATGACAGGGTGGCGATTGCCTGGCGGCCGCCGTCGAGGAAGCCCGCCCAGCCCTCGTCGGTCTTGGCGCGGGGCTCCACCACCCCGTGCAGGTACTTGTTGAGGATCGCCAGGTCCTCCGGGCTGCGCCGGGCCAGCGACCCCATCAGCGACGACGCCAGTGTCTGCGCCCGCAGGGTGCGGTCGCCGAAGAACTGGCTGTGCAGGATGGCGTCCTCCAGCACGCCGATCTGCTCGGCCGTGGAGAGCGCCGACTCCAGCTTTTCGTCGTCGCTGCTCGCGGCCGCCGCGGCGGCGCGCAGGTCGGCGAAGCTCTGCAGCAGGATGTCCAGCAGCGTCGGTGGCACGTCCAGCTCGATGCGGTGCCGGCGCAGCAGCTCCTCGGTGCGGAAACGCACGATCTCCGTCTCGCTGCGCTTGCTGGTGACCATCGGGATGCGGACGAAGTTGAAGCGCCGCTTCAACGCCGACGACAGGTCGTTGACGCCCCGGTCCCGGCTGTTCGCGGTGGCGATGATCGAGAAGCCGGGCTTGGCGAAGACGATGTTGTCGGTGCTCAGCTCGGGGATGGAGACGTACTTCTCCGACAGGATCGAGATAAGCGCGTCCTGCACGTCGCTGGTGGAACGGGTCAGCTCCTCGAAGCGCCCCACCACGCCCTGCTCCATCGCCGTCATGATCGGTGACGGGATCATCGACTCGCGGGACTGCCCCTTGGCGATGACCATCGAGACGTTCCACGAGTATTT
>Ga0233365_1000244_pt1 | contig 26469 bp, 20 predicted proteins | sample ElkDunMinimDraft_27_FD_191535 | JGI IMG/M metagenome (GOLD analysis project Ga0233365, IMG submission 191535) | Fecal eukaryotic communites from dung pellets of Tule Elk in California, USA - Elk Dung C36 | ecosystem: Host-associated > Mammals > Digestive system > Large intestine > Fecal | place...
TACACTTGCAAAAGCTGTAGACGGATCTTTTAGCCGTATACAGTTTACACCCGATTTATTACCTGCCGATGTGGTTGGTACTATGATTTATAACGTAAAGGTTAACGATTTTAGTATTAAAAAGGGACCTGTTTTTGCTAATTTTATTTTAGCCGATGAAATTAACCGTGCTCCTGCAAAAGTGCAGTCGGCGTTGTTAGAGGCTATGCAGGAAAAACAAGTTACCATTGGCGATACTACACATAAACTGCAAAAGCCATTTTTGGTAATGGCTACGCAAAACCCGGTAGAGCAAGAAGGAACGTATCCGTTACCGGAAGCACAAATGGACCGTTTTATGCTTAAAACCGTGATTGATTATCCAAAGTTGGAAGAAGAACGTTTGGTAATCCGTCAAAATTTAGCAGGAACCGTTCCAACCATTAATTCGGTAGTTTCTATTGAACAAATTCTTCGTGCACAACAAACCGTGAAAGAGGTTTATATGGATGAAAAAATCGAAAAATATATTTTAGATATCATCTTTGCAACCCGTTATCCGGAACAATTCAAGCTAGAAAGTTTAAAACCTTATATAAGCTACGGTGCATCGCCTCGTGGATCTATCAATTTAGCTACGGCAGCAAAATGTTATGCGTTTATCCGTCGTCGTGGTTATGTAATTCCAGAAGATGTACGTGCGGTTGTTTTAGACGTACTGCGCCACAGAATTGGTATTACTTACGAAGCCGAAGCCGATAATGTTACCAGCGTAGACATCATAAACAAGATTGTTAACGAAATTGAAGTGCCATAAAATTTTGTTTCAAGTTTAATGTTTCAAGTTACAGCAACCTGAAACAAAGAAAACTTTAAACCTTAAACAAAAAAATGGAAACAAAAGATATTTTACAAAAGGTTCGAAAAATCGAAATAAAAACCCGTAGGTTAAGCGATCATATTTTTTCGGGCGAATACCATACCTCTTTCAAAGGAAAAGGAATGTCGTTTGCCGAAGTTCGCCAATATCAGTACGGAGACGATATTCGTGCAATCGATTGGAATGTTACCGCACGCTACAGCGAACCTTACGTAAAGGTTTTTGAAGAAGAACGCGAGTTAACGTTAATGTTGATGGTTGATGTAAGCGGATCGCAGGATTTTGGTTCTACCAACGATTTTAAACGCGATATTGTTACAGAAATTGCCGCAACATTGGCTTTTTCGGCAACTACGAACAACGATAAAATTGGTCTGATTTTATTTTCAGATCAAATTGAACTGTTTATTCCGCCTAAAAAAGGAAAATCGCATATTTTAAGAATCATTCGCGAACTGATCAATTTTCAGCCAAAAAGCAATCAAACCAATATTGGTCAGGCGTTTGAGTATCTTTCTAAAGTAATGAAAAAGAAGGCGATTGTTTTTGTGCTGTCTGATTTCATGACGAAAGATTACGACCGTATTTTGCGCATTGCAGCCAAACGCCACGATGTTACCGGCATAAAAGTGTACGATAAACGCGAACAAGATTTAAACAATGTGGGTTACGTTTTAATGCAAGATGCCGAAACAAACGAAGCACAATACGTAAACACAGGCGACGCCAACGTGCGTAAAGCCTACCGCGAACATTACCAGGAATTAGAAGATTATTTTACAACAACATTTACACGCAGCGGCGCCGGAGTTATTAAAACAGCTACCGATGACAGCTACGTTAAAAAACTATTGGCTTACTTTAAAGCACGATAATATGAACAAATTAGTAGTTGCGTTATTTTTAAGTTTATGTACTTTGGCAGGTTTTGCACAGGTAACATCGGCTGTAGATTCAACTCAAATAAAAATAGGTTCGGCGTTTAACCTAACCGTTAAAGCAACCGCTAACGAAGGCAGCAAAGTTGTTTTTCCAAACCAGCAGAATATTGGTCCGTTTGAAGTGTTGGAACAATCTAAAACCGATACTGTTTTAGACGGAAAACGCATGGAACTGATCAAAAAATACACCTTAACCCAGTTTGACGAAGGTGATTATGTAGTTCCACGTTTATCGGTTTATATCGATGGAAAAAATCATCAAACCAATTTGTTCAACATAAAAGTGAACAATGTTACGGTTGATACGTTGAAACAACCAATGCACGATATTAAAGCACAAATTGGCGGCGAAACCGATACTGATAAATTGTGGAAATACTTGTTTGGTATCTTATTTTCTATAATTGCTGGTGTAGCAGCCTATTTTATTGTTAAACGCATTCAAGATAAAAATCTAACCGAAGAAGATTTATACAAAACTCCGTTAGAAAGAGTAACCAAAAAATTACAGTTGTTAGATGGTAAACGATTGGTTTTAAACGGCGACGTAAAATCGTATTATTCTGAAATGACCGATGTTATCAGGGATTATATCGAAGAAGTTTTTGAAATTCCGGCAAAAGAATCAACAACATCAGAAGTAATTCAGATGCTTTTTCAAACAATACAATCTAAAAAACTACAGTTAAGCAAAGAATCGATTAACGATTTAAAACGCGTTTTGCAAACTGCCGATTTGGTAAAATTTGCAAAATCGGAACCAATGATGAACGAGATCGAACAAGATCGCAGAACATCAGAAGTTATTTCGGTTTCTATTGATAAAGCCATTCCGCGTTTTTCAGAAGAACAGTCAGAACGTGTAAAACTGCGCGAGCGTCGTTTCAAGAAACGTCAGCAAATGCGTTTGTGGATTCCAATTGGTGTAACAACGCTTTTACTTTTCGCTACTTGTATTGTGTACATTGTTCAGGCAGTTCGTTCGGGATATGAGTGGAGTATTTTTGCATCGAACAAAAGCTTGTACGAACGCGAATGGGTAACGTCAGACTATGGTTTTCCGGCAGTTATCTTAAGCACGCCCGAAGCGTTAACGCGTGTTCAAATGCCGCAATCAGACAAAGAAAAACAGCAGTCGAAAACCAGTGTGTTTTCTTATTCAAACCTTAAAACACAACTGATAATTTCAGTTGGTACAACAGCAATGCAAACAAACGATTCTATTAATTTAGATCAAATGTTGAAATATAAGCTCGATCTAACAGCAAAACAATATGGCGCTAAAGATGTCACTTACAATGCCGAACAATTCACCCAAAACGGTGTTCGCGGTATTAGAGGTACCGGAACATTGGTGGCGCAGAATTTTATATCGGGCGAAGCAATAAAAATGCAGTACGATATGTACGTTTTTGTGCAGCAGAACGGTATTCAAGAAGTTAGCGTTTTGTATAAAGAAGGTGATGAATACGGCGCAAAAATAGATCAAAGAATTATTGAATCCATTCAATTAAATGTAGCAAATACAAATGAGTAATATAACCTTTTTAAATCCGCAGTTTTTTTGGTTGCTATTACTTTTACTGCCTTTGGGCTGGTATTGGTACGTTAACCGCAAAAACGAGAAAGTCCCTGTAAAAATAAGCAGCATACAAGGTTTTAAAAACAGTAAAACCTTATTAACAAAAATGTATCCGTTGCTTTTTGTATTGCGTGCAGTAGCGTTCGCTGCATTAATTGTAGCTTTGGCTCGACCGCAAACGGTAGATAAAAGCACAAAATCTAAAATTACAAACGGTGTTGATATTGTTTTAGCTACCGACGTTTCTGGTTCGATGCTTTCACGCGATTTAAAACCAAACCGTTTAGAAGCCTTAAAAAGTGTAGCTGCCGATTTTATTAAAGAACGTACAGACGATCGCTTGGGGATTGTTGTTTATGCTGCCGAAGCGTACACAAAAGCACCTGTAACAAGCGATAAAAATATGTTGTTGAATCAGTTGGCTGATATTAAGTACGACCGAATTATTCAAGATGGAACAGGTATTGGCGTTGGTTTGGCTACAGCTGTTAACCGTTTAAAAGACAGCAAAGCTAAAAGCAAAGTGGTTATTTTAATGACCGACGGTGTGAATAATTCCGGATTGATCGATCCGCAAATGGCTGCCGATATTGCCAAAGAGTTTAAAATTAAAGTTTATACAATTGGCATTGGAACCAACGGCATGGCAGAAACACCTGTATCTATCAAACCAAACGGCGAGTTGGAATACAAACGCATGAAGGTGGAGATTGATGAAAATCTGATGAAAATCATCGCACAAAAAACAGGTGGTAAATATTTCCGTGCAACAGATACCAAACGATTAGAAAATATTTATGATGAAATTAATCAGCTGGAAAAAACAAAAATCGACGAGCAGAAGTTTGTTCAACGTACCGAATTATTCCGTTCGTTAGCGCTTTTAGCATTGGTTTTATTACTGGTTGAATTTATTTCGAGAAAAACATTATTTAAAGGATTCGTGTAAAATGTGGGGATTAGATACACCTTTTTATTTCTATTTACTACTGTTAATTCCAATATTAATAGCAGTTTACCTATGGAATACCGTTTGGAAAAAAAAGAAAATTGCCGAATTTGGTTCTGGTAACTATTTAAAACGTCTGGCACCCGAAGCATCAACCACAAGCAAACCGCTTATAAAAATGGTTTTGTTGGCTGTAACGGTTTTTGCTTTGATTATTGCATTGGTAAATCCAAAATTCGGAACAAGAATAGAAACCGTAAAGCGCCAAGGTGTTGATATTGTTTTTGCAATCGATGTTTCTAAAAGTATGCTGGCAGAAGATATTGCGCCATCGCGTTTGGGAAAATCAAAACAACTGGCATCGCAAATCATCAATAATCTAGCATCCGATCGTATCGGGATTGTCGGTTATGCTGGATCTGCTTTTCCAATGTTACCGATTACGACCGATTACAGCATGGCGAAAATGTATATTCAAGATATGCATACCGATATGGTTTCTAGTATGGGAACTGCCCTGCGCGAAGCTATTGAAGTTGGAAGTAATTATTTTGATGATCCAAAAACCAGCAAAGTAATGATCTTGATTTCTGATGGGGAAGATCATGGCGAAGGAATTAGCGATGCTATTGCAATGGCGAAAGATAAAGGCATTAAGATTATTACAGTGGGAGTTGGAACACCAGATGGCGGACAAATTCCTATCAAACAAAACGGCAGAACAATCGATTATAAAAAAGATGTGGATGGATCTATCGTAGTTACTAAATTGAATGATGCTACTTTAAAGGAAATTGCTAAAAGTACTGGCGGCGTTTTTATTTATGGAAGTAAAACGGATGAGGTGTTGCAATTGGTAGATCAAACCTTGCAAAAAATAGAAAAAACCGATTTTGAATCACAACAAATTGCCGATTTTCAGTCGCAGTTTCAATGGTTCATCGGCTTGGCATTATTGCTTTTGATTATTGATAGTTTGGTATTAGAACGCCGTACTGCATGGGCAAAGAAAATTAATTTATTTAACGAGAAATAACATGAAACACTTTTGGTATATCATATTAGTACAACTAGTTATGCTGAATGCTGTTGGGGCACAATCATATAAATCGGAATTAGCAAGCGGTAACCAGAGTTTTAGTGTAAAAAATTACACCAAAGCAGAGCAAACCTACCGCAAAGCATCGGCTAAAGAAAAACAGAATACTGCCGCACAATATAACAAGGCAAACAGTATTTACAAAATGCAGTCTATGAACGAAGCAGTTTCGGCTTATCAAACTGCACTAAAATCGGCAAAAACCAAAGAAGAAAAACATCAGATTTTTCATAACATGGGCAATGCTTTTATGAAGTTGAAAGATTACGGAAGTGCCGTTGAAGCTTATAAAAATGCTTTACGAAATAATCCGAACGATGAAAAAACACGGTACAATTACGCGTTAGCAAAGAAAATGCAGAAAGAAAATCCTGATCAGAATAAAGATAATAAGCAAAATCAGGATCAAAACAAAGACAAAAAAGATCAGGACAAGAAAGACGATCAAAACAAGGATCAGAAAGATAAGAACGATCAAAATAAAGATAAAAAAGACGATAAAGGCGATCAGGATAAAAAAGATCAACAAGATAAAGACGGACAAGGTGATAAAGATAAAAAAGACAAAGAACAGCCTAAGCCAAATCCGCAGCAACAAAAGCAAAACCAGTCTAAACAGCAAATGGAAAACATGTTAAAAGCGTTAGACAATCACGAACAAGGCGTTCGCGAACGTATTCAGGGTCGTGAGCAAAAAGGTAAACCGGTATCGTCACCAACACAAAAAGATTGGTAAAAACTATGTACGCAAAACATTTCTTATATACGTTTTTAGCTTTATTTACAAGCATAGCTACTTGGTCACAATTTCAGTTAAAAACCCAGGTTAGCAGTCAGTTTATTGGAATTAATCAGGTAATCGAAGTTCGTTTTGCCATGAATGATGACGGAGATGATTTTAAAAGACCAAGTTTTGAAAATTTTGATATTTTAGGCGGACCAAATCCAAGCATCCGTTACGTTTCTATTAATGGCAGAAACAGCATGGAGAAAAGCTTTTCGTTTTTTGTTCAACCTAAAAAGAAAGGAAATCTGGTTATTGGATCGGCTTCGGCTACGTTTGAAGGTAAGCAGTACAAATCGCAACAAGTTACCATAAAAGTTGGTGATGCTGTTCAGGAACAACCGCGTCAGCAGCAAAGTCGTCGTGATCCATTTGCAGCTTTTTTTGAGGAGGAAGAAGATTTCTATAACCGTCAACGTCAGCAACAACAGCTTCCTAAAAATATGGGTCAAGGCATTCATTTGGTTGCAAAAGTATCAAAAACCAGTGCATATGTTAACGAACCTGTTACCATTGAATATGGTTTATATGTAAGCGATCAGGCTGGATTTAATACCATGGCAGTGAAAAACATGCCGAAGTATGAGAACTTTTGGAACCACATGATCGAACAAAAACAGCAAAATGTAACAAGAGCAACATTAAACGGAAAAAGCTATCGTTACCTTGCCTTGCAAAAAGCTGTTTTACTACCACAAAAAGACGGAACTTTAAAGATTGATCCGCTTGAAATTGAATTAGACGAACAATATTATACAGGTCGTGCGGATGTTTTTGGAGCTCCCGAAATCGGCATCCGTAAAAAAGTATATTCATCGGGCTCAAAAACCATTCAGGTAAAACAATTGCCGCTCGATAGTCAGCCGGCGGGTTATACAGGCGCTGTTGGATCGTATCAGTTTAATGTTCAGGCAAACAAAACATCGGTAAAAGCAAACGAACCTTTAGAGTTGATTTTAACTGTTCAAGGAAAAGGGAATTTAGATTTATTGACCTTGCCAAAACCGGTTGCGCCAACTGCATTGGAATTGTATGATCCCGAAAAAATTAACCGAGTAAATAAAAGTATTTCGGCTGGAATGGAAGGTTCAAAAGCCGAAAAATATGTAATTGTGCCGCAATATAAAGGTACTTACACTATTGAACCGATTACTTTTTCGTATTTCGATACCGCTTCAAAAACCTATAAAACCATCACGTCGCAACCCATTACCATTGAAGTTACCGATGGACCTGAACTGCCAACAAACGCTTCTATGAACAATAAAGCCGAAGTTGTTAGTGATAAAATGCAAATGCAGCCGCTGAATAAGAACATTGAATGGTTTAATGGAAATTTCATCACTCAGAATAATTCGTTTTATGCGTGGTGGTTAGCGCCGTTATTACTGTTGCCAATTGTATTTTTGGCTAAAAATGTATCCGACAAAAAAGCGGGCGATGTTAGTGGAAATAAACTTAAAGCAAGTAACAAACTAGCTAAAAAATACCTTTCGGCAGCTAAAACGCAAATCGGAAACAAAGAAGCATTTTACGAAGCGTTGGAACGATGCCTGCACAATTATTTAAAGGCGAAGTTAAAAATTGAAACTACCGAAATGAGTAACGATACCATTACCGAACTGTTGCAGAATAACCAAATAAACGATCAGGATATTTCGACATTTATATCGATAAAAACAACGTGTGAAATGGCTCGATACGCACAAATGGATATTCAAACCATGCAGAACGATTACGATTTGGCGGTGCAGTTGATCAATTCAATCGATAAACAAATAAAAAAGTAATATGAAACAGTTATTGATACTTTTTTTAAGTTTTTGCTTTTCGTTGGGTTTACAAGCTCAAGAAAATAACGATGCTCTTTTTCATAAAGGAATAAACGCTTTTAACGAGAAAGATTACGCAGCATCGGCACAAGTTTTTGAAAAATTAGTTAAGACAGATTCTTTAAACGCTACGTTGCATTACAATTTAGGAACCGCTTATTTACGTTTGCAGAATACGAGTTTAAGTATTTATCATTTGGAAAAAGCGTTGAAATTGCAACCAGATTATGAGCCTACACGCATCAACCTGAATTTTGCCGAAAAGCTTAAAACCAAAGTTACAAAAGGTAATTTGCCAATTCCGCAACAGCAAATGTTGTACAGCGTTTTTAATTTTCTAAAACCAAATGCGTGGGCTTACCTGGCAATTGCTAGTATGTTTTTAACGGTTATTGTTCTTGTGATTTATCGTTTAAATATTAATCCAACTGCTAAGAAAGCGCTTTTTACGTTGAGTATTTTTACGTTGGTAATTAGTATCGGAAGTTATTTTATATCTAAAAACCAGTCCGATTATTTGTTTATGAACAATTATGTGATTGTAAAAGATAGCGATGTTTCGCTAATGAACGAGCCAAGATCAGTTGCTAAAATAACCGCGACGTTGAACGAAGGCGAAAAAGGATTTATACAGGAAGAAACTAATCAATGGATAAAAATTCAGCTGCAAAACGATACCATTGGCTGGGTTGATAAAAAAAATGTGTTACAGTATTAAATTTTGGTAAGTTTCGGCTTACCATTTTTATTTAATAACTTTATAAAAACAAATTTCTATGGCACAAGACAGCACCTCCGTAATTATAGAAACTATGCAATCGAGTTTTTTAAAATGGCGCGATTTTTCTCTGGATAACCGAATTTCGGTTTTAAAAGATATCAAAGAAAAGTTGCTTCAAAACAAACGCGATTATGCAGACGCAATTACAACCGATATGAATAAGCCTATAAAACTGGCAATTGCAGAGGTTGAAAAGTGTGCTTACTTGTGCGATTATTACATAGAAAATGCTCCAAATTTTTTAGAAAATCAGGAAGTAAAAACAGGTTGGAGTAAAAGTTACATTACTTTTCGTCCGTTGGGTTTGCTATTAGGTGTTATGCCTTGGAATTTCCCTTTTTGGCAGGTTTTTCGGTTTGTAATTCCAAGTTTACTTACCGGAAATGTATTCGTTGTAAAACACGCAAGCAACGTGCCGTTAAGCGCTAAATCATTAGAAGATGTTTTTAATGTTGATACCATTGATTTCCCAATTTATAAAGATCTTTCTATAAAAAGTAACGAAGTTGCCAGTGTAATTGCTAATCCAATTATTAAAGCGGTTTCGTTAACAGGAAGTGAACATGCAGGAAGATCGGTTGCAGAAACGGCAGGCAAGCATCTTAAAAAATGCGTTTTGGAATTAGGAGGAAGCAATGCTTTTATTGTTTTGAACGATGCCGATATAAACTACGTTGCCGAAAAAGCTGTTAGTGCGCGCATGCAGAATGCTGGACAAAGCTGTATTGCCTCAAAACGATTTCTGATTCACGAAGATGTTTATAGTGAATTTGTAGATTTGTTCAAACAGAAATTAAGCACTTTGATTCTGGGCGATAAATACGATGAAACAGTCACTTTCGGATCAATGGCTCGAGAAGATTTAGCGATTGAATTAGAAAAGCAGCTTGAGAAAAGTGTAGCAAAAGGAGCAAACGTAATTGCGGGAGGCAAACGCAACGGAGCATTTTTTGAACCTACTTTGGTTACCAATGTTACGGTTGATATGTCAGTTTTTGCAGAAGAAACTTTTGGTCCGTTAGCTGCAATTATGCCTTTTAAAACCATTGATGAAGCGATTGAATTAAGCAATAAATCAAACTATGGATTGGGTGCAAGTATTTTCACTGATAATCCGCAGCAGTTAGATAATTACCTGCATTTGTTTGATGAAGGCGCATTGTTCATTAACGAAATGATTGTATCAGATCCGCATTTACCTTTTGGTGGTATTAAAAATTCCGGTTACGGACGCGAATTATCTCACTTTGCTTTGTACGAATTTGCGAATATTCAAACAGTTGTTGTGAAGTAATAGAATTATCAAAGAAAGCATTAGTTAAAGTTTGTCATGCTGAAACCATCCTTTAGATTCCTACGGAATGACAAGATTATGAATAGAAGTTGTTTCGTAATTTCGAGCGAAGTCCAGGAATGATGCTTAAAAAAGTTCTGACAAAATTTCTATCGACTTAACCTGTTTGAATCCTACAATATGTATTTCATAATAAGCCAGCAAAAGCTTCAAAATTGTTCTACGTTGAATATTGGTTAACTGTGTTTGCTTTTTATCTACAGAAAGATCGAACAATTTTCGGAATAAAGCTGTTTCTTCTTCATTAAAACAATTGGGAGTGTAATGCATAGTAAAACTACCTTCATCCGGATTGAAATACAACGAATTTTTATCAGAATCATCAGGATAGAAACCTAAATATTTGGTAAGATTTATTAAAATCCACAAATGAAAATCGGGCGAAAAAGAATGTTCGTCAAACCAAACCAAAGCGGTTTTTAAAAACAGAAACAAATCATTGTTTGGCTGCTCTTCTTTTATGCTGTGACTTAAAACTTCGGCAATAAAAATGCTGACGCTGTTTTTGTAAAATTCCAACGAAATAGTTTGATACGGATAAGACAGCTTCAGTTCGTTAATATACTCTAACGATCCTTTATTTTTATGAGTCGCATCAATATACAACTGATTCAAAGGTTGAAAATACGCGCTGTTTAATCCTTTGTTTTTTGCCGAAAAAGCATTGCGAACAAAATAGGTTTTTAAGCCAAAATGCTGGGTAAAACATTTTACAATCAGGCTTTTTTCCTGATAACGCAAAGCGCTTAAAACAATAGCTTCGGTTTTAATCTGCATTAACGAATAATCATCACTTTTTTAACCGCGTCTAGCTCACCGTCTTGCGAAGTAATAAAGATCATGTACACACCAGAAGGTACTTTCGATCCTGAAAAAGAAAGCGTGTTCCAAGTTACCGTTCCGCCTAACGATTTGGTTTCGTGAACCAGATTTCCTGCGATATCGGTAATTTTCACTGTTGCTTCACTCACTAAACCGCTTATTTTTACATCGCCAGAAAAGCCAGGTTTTACCGGGTTTGGATACACTTTAATATTATCTAAATCTGCTGTAGGTGTTGTTGCAAAGTTTTTAAACGAAACCATACCTTCGCGTGTTACAAAATACACTTCACCGGTAGAACCATCAATAGTTACAGCAGTAACATCGTTGCTTGGTAAAGGTGAATTTGAGGTTGTAAAATTATAAAGAGTTTGGTATCTGTCTGAAATTAAAAACACACCTGAATCTGCTATAGAAACCCATTTATTGTTAGATCCATCAATCGTAATGTTTAAAATTTCCTGCTCATAGAATAATTCCTGCGCCTTACCTTCTTCTTCAATAATAATATTTGTAGCTGTTAGTTGCGTACTAGTTAAAAACTGATCTATGTTTCTAATAACTCGTAACCCTTTTGAAGTTCCAATCCACAATTCGTTTTTATAATCTATTGCAATAGAACGTACACCCACACTAGGCAAACCATTATTTGTGCCAATTTTCATTGCTTTGTTATTGCGTGTTTCGTTAAAGGCAAACACGCCACTTAAACGACTGGCAAACCATTTGGTATTGTTTTTATCGATCACAGGCAGTAAATAAGCATCACTTCCAGGATTATTGCTTTCAAGAATATTTGATATGTATTTATTAAACTGATTATTTATATTTATAGAAATCAAAGTAGGATCTGCTCCTGCTGTATTTGTCATCCAACCTGTTCCATTTCTGTCAAAAGCTACTCCGTAAATACGTAAATCGGTTGGTATAATCGGTGTGAAAACATCGGTATTTGTATCGTCATAAACAGCCAATTCCTTTTGGTTTATATCAAAAACACCCAATCCATCGTTAAAAGTACTCAAATACGCGAAGTTAGGTTTTTGCGGATTAAAACTGATATTTACGGTTGATTGTAATCCGTTTAATTCTTGATTTGATATATGCTGCCACGACTGCATATTTTTGTAGGTACTGATACCGTATTTTGTTAATCCGTTTGGTTCGTAAGGATTCATATCAATACCGTAACCACCAAATGTTAACCAAAGGTCTTTTTTATTTACAACTGCCGATGAAATATTGTTGCTTAACGGACCGCTTGGCGAAACAACTTCAATATTCTCTTTATTTACCAGAGGTACTTTTAAACCACCATTTTTATTGGACGCCAAATAATAATTTCCATTAGAAAATGTTGCATCGCTTACACCGCCTTTTTCATCAAATGAATAAATAAAATCGTTGTAAACCGATAAATCTGTAGCTCGTAAACGAGCAGCTTCTCGAGTAATTTCAATTAAAACATCGCCCGAAATACTAAATTTTAAAAAACCACCCCAAACATCACCTACAGGATCAATCTGATTTGTTGCAGAGATCGTATTTAAAGATAAATCGTCCTTAACACCAATTAATTTGTTTGAAAATGTTGCTAATTCGATCCAATTACCAAAATCAATTACCTGCCAATTGTTATAATCGATCAAATTACTGTTAATTAATGCTTTTTTAATTCCTTCGTTTTCAACTGAAGCATACACCTGATTATTAAAAATAGCCATTGTTTTTACGTTCGCCATTTCTCCACCAACAGCCACGTAAAAAGTATCGCCAAAATGATTATCGTTTAAACGAACCGTTGTTATACCATAACCTGTCGCCAAATAGGCAAAACCGGCATGAATAACTATTTTATTAATTTTCTTTTGATTGTCCGGAATGTTGGTTTTAGAAAAAATATCGTTTAAATGATAAATTTTATCAGCAGCCAAGTCAATAATCGCTACTTTACCATTGTTGCTTCCTACAACTAATTTTTTATAATCTTTAGCATAACCAAGAGCATTAATTCCATTGATCTTTAATCCGCTAACGGTATTAAAAATTTCGGTTTCTTTACTGTATTCGTTATAAGCAAAAACACTGTTATCTGTTGCAACGTATATGTTTTGATCGTCTTTTTCAATGGCTTTAGTTTCCTGATACGAATAGTAACCTTTCCACAACTGGCTTGTTTGTGCTACCGAAACAAACGATACTAAAAAGAAAAATAATTGATAATAGAATTTCATACGGACTTGATTTCAAAGATTGAAACGTTTTTTTTATAAAAATAGTATAAATTGGGATATGTAACGCTTCTTATTCTTTAAAATTTGATACCATTACTTGGATTAACAACTATAAAAATATTTAAGGTTAAACATACTCTTTCATAGCGGAAGTATTCCGTTTAATAAGCCCAATAAACTATGTATGCCTTTTTATTTAAGCTAAACTTGATCAACTTCGCATATTTTTTTGACATAGAACTCTCGTTCACGCAAAGATATTTATGTAAAACACTGGTCTTTGCAATTCGTTTTTTAAGTTTAAGTTAAGTATCAAGAATTGTTCCGTTGCTTAAAAATCGGTTTTTGCAGATTGTTTTCTATTTATTAAGACTTATGTTGTATCTATTTGTCATAATCTTCTGTCTATTTGTCATAAGATTGCATTTATTGCACTTCATTTCCTATCTTTTGGGCTTCATCTTCTATTTCTCAGCGCTCGTTTTGCATTCCTCAACGTTCATCTTCTATTTCTCAACGCTCATCTTCTATTCCTCAACGTTCATCTTCTATTCCTCACACTTCATTTTGTGTTGCTCAGCGTTCATCTTCTATTCCTCAGACTTGATTTTGTATTGCACACACTTTATCATGTATTGCTGGGGCTTTATCTTGGGTTACTCATATAAAATCATTTGTGCTAAAACTCAATATATATCCTTGCATCTTTAATTATATAATCTTTTAAATTACTTGGATTTATTAATATACTTTTTACAACAGACTCTGATTTTAGTTCATCCATTTTCCAATAAAATGAGTTTTTTAAAAAGATTAATTCTAAATTTCGGATCTCATTGTTTAAATAATTATTCCCAAGTTCTTTCAATTCACATATTGATATGTTCTGAAAAGATTTTACACTTTCGTAGTTTGGATATTCAATTAGTTTTCCATACTCATCATCATATGCAACAAGGTAACTCACTTTGTCTTCTTTTATCCAATTCAGACTCTCATCAAAAGCATAACCGATACAATATTTTACATTCTCAATAGGTTCAAAATAATAATATATTGAGTAATTTACTTTGCATTTATCTAAATCTCTTTTTAGAGCATTGTTTTTGAAATTATCGAGACTATCTTTATAAACTTTTTCAAAACTTTGGAATATTAATTTCTCTTTAAAATAAGCAGACGCTTCCTTTAAAATTATATTCTTAACTATTGAGTCAATTTTGATATAATCTTGTTTAACCATTTCTATATTACCTTTTTCGAAAGGATGTTTAATGTAGCTGAAGTTTTTCGATTCTTGATTATAAGAATACGTTGGGCATTTTAAAATGTATTTAATATTTTCAAAAGTACCGCTCAGTAACTTTTCATTACACTGAGAGAATCCAGTATAACTGAAAAAGAAAATTAATAGAAATAGCATATTTTTCATATCTGCAATATAACAAAAACCATTCATATTTCACTTCTACAGACTCACTGACAGATAAATATCTGTCAAGCTGAACTTGTTTCAGCTTCGCATTCTACATTAAATATTTATGAGATTCCGGGTCAAGCCCGGAATGACAGTCTAAATGTATATTTATATCTGTGAATCTGTGGTGAAACAAAAAACAATTCATCTTTCACTACAACGGACTCAGTGATCGATGAACGATCTGTCAAGCTGAACTTGTTTAACTTCGTTCAGTCGCAAGCTCTAGTCAGCTTCGCATTCTATATTTAGATATTTGTGAGATTCCGGGTCAAGCCTGGAATGACAAGCAGTCGACAGTATTATCAAATCGGTGGGGAAATAAAAAAACCTACAAGGTCAAGCAGACCTTGCAGGTTCTAATATCTAAAATCTAGTATCTAACTTCTAACAGACTACAACGGAATGTTTCCGTGTTTGCGGTTTGGTGTTGCTACTTCTTTATTTTCGAGCATTTTAAATGCTTTGATTAATTTGCGGCGGGTATCTTGCGGGAAAATAACTTCATCGATAAAACCGCGTTGTGCAGCACGGTAAGGATTCGCAAATTTTTCGGCATATTCTGCTTCTTTTTCTTCTAATTTGGCTGCTGGATCTGCTGCTTCGGCAATTTCGCGTTTAAAGATAATTTCCGACGCTCCTTTTGCTCCCATTACGGCAATTTCTGCACCTGGCCACGCAAAGTTCATATCGGCACCAATGTGTTTAGAGTTCATTACATCGTACGCACCTCCATAGGCTTTACGAGTAATTACAGTCACTTTTGGCACAGTAGCTTCAGACAACGCGTATAGTAATTTTGCACCGTGAACAATGATTCCGTTCCATTCTTGATCGGTTCCCGGTAAAAATCCTGGAACATCAACCAACACTAATAACGGAATGTTGAACGCATCGCAAAAACGTACAAAACGAGCTGATTTTATTGATGAATTCACATCTAAACATCCTGCCAAAAACATTGGGTTGTTTGCTACGATACCAACCGATTTTCCACCGATACGAGCAAATCCTACAATAATATTTTCTGCATAGTTCTTATGAATTTCGTAAAAAGAATCTTCGTCGATCACATTGTTGATTACATCGTGCATATCGTAAGGCTTGTTAGCGTTATCTGGCACAATGTTGTTTAACTGATCGCGGATTTCATCGCCAAACTCAAAAGGTAAATCTTCCACCACTTCCTGATTATTTTGTGGAATGTAGCTTAACAAGCGTTTTACATCTTCTAAACACTCAATATCGTTAGCCGATGTTGTATGTGCAACGCCCGATTTTGTTGAGTGCGTTGATGCTCCACCCAATTCTTCTGCCGAAACAGTTTCATTGGTAACGGTTTTAACAACGTTTGGTCCGGTAACGAACATATACGACGATCCTTCAACCATCATGGTAAAATCGGTCATTGCCGGCGAATAAACTGCACCACCCGCACACGGTCCCATAATTGCTGAAATCTGGGGAATAACGCCTGATGATTGTACATTTCTAAAGAAAATATCAGCATAACCACCTAACGAACGAACACCTTCTTGAATACGCGCTCCACCTGAATCGTTTAAGCCGATCATTGGTGCACCCACTTTCAATGCCATGTCCATTACTTTACATATTTTTTCGGCATGTGTTTCAGATAAAGCGCCACCGAAAACGGTAAAATCCTGCGCAAACGCGTACACTAAACGCCCGTTTACTGTTCCGTAGCCTGTAATAACACCGTCGCCTAAATAATGTTCTTTATCTAAACCGAAATCTTTGGTACGGTGTGTTACAAAAGCACCGATTTCTTCGAACGATCCTTCATCGAAAAAATACTCGATACGCTCACGAGCCGTTAATTTCTTTTTTGCGTGTTGCGCTGCAATACGCTTTTCGCCACCGCCTAATTTGGCTTCGGCTAACTTTTTATTTAAAATATCGAATTTTGTATTTGATTCCATTTTCTTTCTTTTATTTAGCCCTTAGTCTTTAGTTATCAGCTTTAAGACTTTGAACTTTATACTTTCGACTATAGTTTCGTTGGTACGCGTAAAACTTTTTGATCAGCAAAATATTGTTTTAAAGCTACCAATACAGCAACTTCAGCTTCTTTTGCCTGATTTTCTTTAATGATATCGGCACTGTAAAATTTCTTAACGAAATTGGTATCGAAATCTCCAGAAACAAACGCATCGTGCTTAAACACAAACGTACCAAAAGGCAATGTTGTGCTTACGCCTTCAATCTTATAATCTTGAATTGCTTTTAGCATCAACTCAATTGCTTCGTTACGATCTTTACCATACGTGATCAATTTAGAAAGCATTGGATCGTAATAAATAGGCACATCCATACCTTGTTCAAAACCGTTATCAACACGTACACCCTCGCCTTCCGGCAAAATGTAAGTCGATAAATTCCCAACCGATGGCAAGAAATCATTCAAAGGATCTTCGGCATACACACGTAATTCCAACGCATGACCTTTTATTTTTAAATCTTCTTGTTTAATTGGAAGAACCTCGCCACGAGCCACTCGGATCTGCATTTCTACTAAATCGATTCCTGTGATCAATTCCGTTACCGGATGTTCTACCTGCAAACGCGTATTCATTTCTAAAAAGTAGAAATTCTTTTTTTCATCCAATAAAAACTCAACCGTTCCGGCACCAACATAATCACACGATTTTGCGACTTTTACAGCAGCTTCGCCCATTGCCTGACGAATTTCGGGAGTTAAAACAGCAGAAGGAGCTTCCTCAACCACTTTTTGGTGACGACGCTGAACCGAACATTCACGTTCGAACAAATAAACCACGTTTCCGTGTGTATCTGCCATTACCTGAATTTCGATATGACGCGGAGAACCTACATATTTTTCAATAAAAACAGATCCATCGCCAAAAGCGGATGTTGCCTCGGAAATAGCGCGCTGCATTTGTGATTCAAAATCTTCTTCTTTCTCCACAACACGCATTCCTTTTCCACCACCACCGGCAGATGCTTTAATCAAGATCGGAAAACCGACTTCTTTAGCTACTTGCTTCGCTTCATCGATATCGGTAATTGCGTGATCCAACCCAGGAACCATAGGAATATCGTAGGCTTTTACGGTATCTTTTGCTGCCAATTTATCGCCCATTACTTCAATGGCATGCGATTTTGGACCGATAAACGTAATTCCGTTTTTCTCTGCCATTTCGGCAAATTTTGAGTTTTCTGATAAAAATCCATACCCTGGATGAATACCGTCAACACCTAATTCTTTACATACGTCGATGATTTTATCGCCTAAAAGATACGATTGGTTCGATGGCGCTTCGCCTATACAAACAGCCTCGTCTGCAAATTTTACGTGAGGCGACTGGCGATCGGCAACAGAATAAACAGCAACGGTTTTAATTCCCATTTTCTTTGCCGTTTTCATTACGCGCAGTGCAATTTCACCACGGTTTGCAACTAATATTTTTTTCATTATGATTTTCTACAAATTAAATGATTCAAAGATTGAATGATTAAAAAATTATCTATTCGTTCGACTTTTCTATTTAAGATATTAAGGCTAAATCCAATCTGTTGTCAAGCTGAACTTGATTAACTTCGTTCTGTTCGCAAGCTCGAGTCAGCTTCTCATCAATATATTCAAATAATCTTTTGGGATTCCGAAACAAGTTCGGAATGACAACCTTTACGTTTAAAACGATCTCTTGATTCTTGGCTCTTTTTTCTATTTTTTATTCAAACTCAATTAATAACTGACCTTTTTCAACTGCCTGACCTTTTATAACCGCAATAGATTTAATGATTCCGGCACGAGGCGAATCAAAACTGTTTTCCATTTTCATGGCTTCTAAAATCAACAGGTTATCGCCTTCGTTCACTTCTTGACCCACGGTAACGTTAATTTCCAAAATCAGTCCCGGCATTGGTGCTTTAATGGCATTTACCACTTTAGCTTTACCAACTTCAAAGCCCATTTCTTTAATCAACTGGTCCAAATGGTTGGCAATGCTAACCACGTATTCGTTGTTATTTACAACTACGGTATATGTTTTGTTGATAAAATCGGTGTTCACAACCTTGGCATGGTACGAAGTATTGTTGTGTAACACATGAAAGTTTTCCTGATCTAAACTCACTGCATCGGCTGCAAGCATTTGCTCTTCTGTAACATCAAAGTTGTATTCTTTATTTACAGAAACTTTAAGTGTGTTGTTCATTTTATTTAATTGTTTCTAGGGGTAAAGTTATTTAAAAAATCGCAATTATTTTATTAAAACAGCTGTTTAATGCATTAATTAAATGCTTCTTACGATATTTGAAAAAAATAATGAAATGAATAAATATTCTGTAGTTTTTATGCCCGATTTGCAAACTATTGAAGCAGTTAAGCAAATGAAATTGCTGTTAGCGGATAAAATAGGTTGGTTTAACAGTAAAAATTCGCTGGCACATTTTACTATTTTTGAGTTTTTTGAAGATGATATAAAAGAGGATACATTTTGTTTACAGTTAGATAGAATTGCTTCTGAAATTAACCTTTTTAATATTCAGTGTGATTCATTTAATTGGTTTGATAACGGTGCTTTTTACATAAAACCCAATGAAGTTTCTTCTACCAAAATGAGCGAATTAATGAAACAGATTTTAAAAGAATCAACCCAAATTAAAAAGACCATTACTAATACAAATCCGCATTTATCAATTGCAAGGAAGTTATCGCCTGAAAAATTAGAGGTTGCCAAACAATTGTTTACCAACATTAATTTAGAATTTGCCGTAACCAACCTAACTTTAAGAAAATTCGATCAAAATCTGAAACAGTTCACTGTTTATAAAGAATTTTCGTTACTTGGAAAACCCAAAGAAATACAGGGAAGTTTGTTTTAAGATATTTTGTTATTTTTGCCGAAACATTACTTATGAAACAAATTATTACCGATTTCTTTTCTTTTATCAGGAAACCAAAAGACTTTCAATACTCTGGAAACGATAAAACTTATAAATGGAAAGTGTTTTTTACGCTTTTTATATTCAACATATTCTTTTCACTTTTATGTATTGGTCTATCGCTAATTGTAGATAAAATTTATCCATTAGAACATAAACTGGAAGACTTAAATTATAGTCCGATAGTTACAATTCTAATGATAGCCTTATTTGTTCCATTTATAGAAGAAGTTTTTTTCAGACTAATATTACGCAGAAAAGGAATTTTAAAGAACATATTTACATTAGAAAAATGGAATAAATATTTTTTCGTTTTGGTATATATTTCTACCATATCATTCGCATTAATCCATATTACCAATTATAAATTTGATAGTTATTTCTTTCTTTTACTAGCGCCTATTTTAACGCTATCTCAATTTGTATCTGGATTTATAATGACCTATTTACGTGTTCGTTTTAACTTTTGGATGGGATTTGCTTTTCATGCACTTTGGAATTTTTCAGCCGTTATGTTTGCTGGTCAAGATAGTTTAAAGGAGGTAAATGAAATACAACTTAAAAATGATCAATTTCAATTAGAAATTAAGAAAAAGTCTTTCTTCAACAGTGTAACTAAAGAAATGATACATACTGCGAGAACTGATACGATTTATCAATTTGAATCTAAAGGTTTTAAACTAAAAAACATTTTAAATATGATTGATACCACTCAAATGAAATATGAACCAATGGTCGATTATATCGATATTAAGTTTACTTCAGAAAAAGGAATACCAACAGATTCTTTACTTCATATTTTGGAAACAGAAGGATATATAGAAAAGAAAGCGAAAACCAATTAGTTTTCGCTTTTGTTTTTTAAGTAATGATTCAACAAAAAGGCAGTTGAACAATCGTGTTTTTTTATTTCGTTTGCCTGCAGTTCGGTTTTAATGTTGTTTGCTAAAACCTTTCCGTACTCCACACCAAATTGGTCAAAACTGTAAATGTTCCAAATATAACCTTGCACAAACGTTTTATGTTCGTATAATGCCAGCAAACTTCCTAAAGATTCAGGTGTTAACTTGTCAATCAAAATAGTGTTCGATGGTCGGTTACCTTTAAATTCTTTGTAAACTGCGTTTTTATCATTGCTGTCTTCGGTATGATAATTTCCTTCCTTACCATTCATTAATGCTTCGGTTTGAGCGAAAAAGTTAGCCATTAGCAAATCGTGCAGATCACTTTCGTAAAAAGGGTTTATGAATCCAATAAAATCGGTCGGAATAATCTTTGTCCCCTGATGAAACAACTGAAAAAACGCATGTTGCGAATTGGTCCCAACTTCGCCCCAAACAATGGTTCCGGTTTCGTAATTCACCGGACTTCCGTTTCTATCGACACTTTTCCCGTTACTTTCCATAATAACCTGCTGCAAATAAGCTGGCAACATTTTTAATTTATCAACATACGGAACAACCGCTTCGGTTTCAAAACAGAAAAAGTTGTTGTACCAGATAGAAAGCAACGCCAAAATAACCGGAATATTTTCTTTAAAAGGCGTGTTGGCAAAATGCTGATCCATTTGGTTGGCGCCGCTTAACAGTTGTTTGAAATTATTAAAACCTATGGACAAAGCCGTACTTAAACCAACGGCACTCCACAAAGAATAACGCCCACCAACATAATCCCACATAGGGAAAATATTCTGTGCTTCAATACCATAATTCACCGCTTCGGGAATGTTCGATGAAACCGCCACAATATGATCTTGTGTTTTTAAACCGTTTTGCAACAACCAATTTTTAAAAATATCGGCATTGCTAATAGTTTCCAGCGTTGTAAACGATTTTGAAACCATTACAACCAACGTAGTTTCAGCCTGCAATTTGCTTTTTAAACATTCAATAGTATCATTATCGATGTTTGATATGTAATGAACATTTAAATGATTTTTATAATCAGCCAAAGCTTCGGTAACCAGTTTCGGACCTAAATCTGATCCGCCGATTCCGATATTGATTACATCTGTAAACGCTTTTCCCGTTGATCCTTTCAAATCGCCCGAAATCACACTTTCCGTAAACTGTTGCATTTGTTTTAAAGCCGCAGCAACTTCTTCGGTTTGTTTTTCTGATTCTTTTCTTAAATCGGTATGGAGTACTTTTCTATCTTCGGTTTCATTGATGGTTTCTCCGCTTAAAAGCGCATTGATTCCTGCTTTAAGATCAACATCTTCTGCCAATTGCACCAACAAATCAATTGTTTTATTGGTAATTCTGTTTTTGGAAAAATCGACTAAAAAATCGTTCCAAACAATATTAAAATCATTAACACGCGTTGGGTTTTCGTTAAAAAGCTCTTGCATCTTTACAAACTGAACTTCGTAAAAATGTTCACGCAACTTTTGCCACGCCTGTGTTTCGGTAGGATTATTCTTTGGTAATGACATTAATTTTCAAATTTTTCTTGAAGTTTGTCTTCTATAGCTTTTTTAACTGGTCTTATCTGCATTAGATAAGTAGCAATATCTTTATTATCCATTGCCAACGATGTTGGTAATTTTTGTTTTAAAGGATCTACCTGAACGCCGTTTTTCCAAAATCGGTAGCAAACGTGCGGACCTGTAGCCAAACCGGTACTGCCCACTTTACCAATTACCTGACCTTGGGTTACGCTTTGCCCGCGGCGAACCAATATTTTAGACATGTGCAAATATTGCGTTGTGTACATGCTGTTGTGCTTTACTTTTACGTAATTACCGTTACCCGATGTTCTTCCGGTTTCGACCACAACACCCGATGCGGTAGTCATAATTGGTGTTCCATGTGGTGCTGCGTAATCGGTACCGTTATGTGCTTTAAAACGTTTTTGAACAGGATGAAATCTATTTTTAGAAAACTTTGATGTAATGGTAAAATATTTTAAAGGCGATTTTAAAAACATGGTACGCATTTGCTTACCGGTTTCATCAAAAAACTGTGCTTCTTTTTCACCTTCTTGTTTGTAAGGGAAACCATAAACATCTTTACCATTGTAACTGAAATAAGCTCCTAAAATTTCTTCGGTTCCTACATAAATAGAATCGTTAATAAACTTTTCTTTTACTGAAAGTGCAAATTTATCGCCACTTTTAAACTTAAAAAAATCGACAGTCCAAGCGAAACGTTTTGCCAAACCTGCCGCCAAACCAGGATCTAATCCTTCTTTTTGGATCGATGCCGATAAAGACCCGTCAATTTCGCCGGCTATTGTTTTCACTTTGTACGATACCGGATAATCTACGGTGTAAGCATGAATAGAATCGCGAAAATCGATCACCTGAAAACCCATTTTATCGGGTTCGTAAATTAAAATTTCTAATCTAGGAATGGTTTCTTTTGATTTTAACAACGTAAACGTTTTACCTGCCTTAATCTTTCGAACATCAAACGAATCTTTTACTTTACCAACAATATCGTGAATTTCGGTAGCATCGTAATTATGGCGTGCCAAAATCAAACTTAAATTATCTCCGCGCTCAACGGTATCACGTTCTACATGATATTCGTTCAAAGAAAAACCGTAAGCAAATTCTGGCTTTACTTCTTCTTTTTCTTTCACGGCTACTTCGGCAAATTCAGGTTCTGACTCCTTTTTATTGCACGCAAAAAGTACCGAAAAAACTGTTAGAGATAATATGAGCTGGAAAAACTTCATTACAAAGCGTCTTTTCCCCAGTTTGCTAATTCTTCTTCGCTCCACAATTCCGGGAAGAAAATTCTGCGTTGGTATTGCGGTAACATGTATTTTTTCCAGTCGCTTCCACCAGTCGCTTCTTGCGGACCTGCTTCGCTTTCAATGTATTTTTTTGCGGCTTTAAAATGCCCCATAACCCATGTAATGTTCACGGTTTTGTCGTAATGACGCATTGCCTGGCGCAATTCTTCGTTCTGTTGATCTTCTATTGGAAGTTGTTTGAACTTTTGCCAAAGGTTTGATGTGTTGTATTTCTGCATAAAACCAATGAATTCTTTTTTGTATTTTTTTTCGAATTCATTAATTAAATACGATTTTTTTCCTGTTTTGTAATCTTTACCCGCAGCCTGCCAATACATGTGTTCAAACGCATGTTCGTAAGGTGTATTTCTGTCGATGGTTTCGCGGTAACGGGCATCGATCAAATTAATTAAATCGGTTGAAGCAAATTCTATCAATCTGTATTGTGCACTTTGAAATCCACTTGCCGGTGTTAAGGTGTTGCGGAATTTCAGGTATTGTTCTGTTTCCATTCCATCGCCCATAATGGTGAACGATGTGGTTAACATATCAAAATAACGAGAAATTCTTCCTAACCGTTCGGTAAAAAATGGTGTTGTTAAATTTTCTGCGAAGCAAACCTGTTCCATTTCCCACAAGATCATTTTAAACAACAATTCGTTTACCTGATGGTACATGATAAAAACCATTTCATCTGGCAGTGTTGAACGTTGGATCTGTAAATTAAGTAGCGCATCGGTTTGTATGTAATCCCAATACGTAATTGGTTTTTGCCATAACATTCCTTCTAAATGCGTGTCTAATTTTTGATCTATTTTATTGAATTTATCCTGTAAGGCTTCTATTTTTTGTTTGCGTTCGTTTGAGATTTCCATTATTTTACGACTTTCAAAGTAGTTTTTAAATTTTTATATTGAATTAACTCTGCCTTTAAAGAACCAACCAGCAAACTTGCCTGAATTTTCAACGGAACTCTGTTCTCATCATTTGAAACCCAAAGAGTTAAACTTTCTTCTTCTTTAAAAACACGCCCCGACATTACATACGGACGGAACTTCATGGTGTTAACCGTACCAAATTTAGTTTTAATTTTCTCATAACCCATAAATTTTAGTTTAAATTTAAAGATTTCGTCATCAAAAAACATATCAATCTGTATGGTTTCTCCCGCCTTAATATTGTCTAACTTTTCGTGATTACGCAAATGGTAAAACGACGAAATAACATCTTGAATTTTTGAATTTACGTTGTATGTTTTTTCGGTTTTTGCCTTGTAATCTTTCAATAAAACGGTGTTGGTTTTGTAGTTTATAAAACCTTCTTGATTTTTGGTGTATCCGCCCTCGTTAATTTTTCTTACAAAACGGTAAGGCTGTCCGGTTGTTTTATCGAAATAACTTTGATAATCGTCTTTTACCTTAAAAAAAGATTTCGATAAACCGGTTGTATGTCCATCGCCTTTTGCATGATACACGCTTTTACCGTTATACGTTGTTTCTTTCAACTCTAACGTGGCAATTCCCGCATTTATAAAGCCGTAAGAAACCTGAAATTTAAAATATTCACCTGATTTAAAAGCCGATGACTGCCCATAACCAAGCATAGTTATAAATAGAACCACAAAGGTTAAAAATGTATTTTTCATATTCTTCAATTTTTAGGAAAGATACAAAACAATATTTATTCCAAAGTTATTAAAAAACAAAAAAACCCAGTTGTTACCAACTGAGTTTTTATGCTATTAACCAACCAAAAAACTATAAATTATGAAAAATTTATTACAATTACCAAGGCTTTTAACCACCCTGATTTTGTGAGTGCAAAGGTAGGTTTTTAATTTATATGTAAAAACACTATTTTGTATTTAACACAACTTTAACTAATCATGCTTAAAAAGCAGATTATTAAAGTGTTCCGCGCTTTTCTTGCTCTCTTTCGATCGATTCAAATAACGCTTTAAAGTTACCTGCACCAAATCCACGAGCTCCCATACGCTGAATTACTTCAAAGAATAATGTTGGACGATCTTCTACTGGTTTAGTGAAGATCTGTAACAAATATCCTTCTTCATCGGCATCAATCATGATTCCTAATTTTTGTAATTCATTGATATCTTCTTTGAATTTATCCATGTGATCTTTTAAACGCTCTGGAATAGCATCGTAGTATTCTTGTGGAGGAATAGATAAAAATTCTACACCACGCGCTTTCATTTCAGAAACCGTTTTAATGATATCGTCTGTAGCAACTGCAATGTGCTGTACACCCGGACCTTCATAGAAATCTAAATACTCTTCAATTTGTGAACGTTTTTTACCTTCAGCCGGCTCGTTGATCGGGAATTTAATTCTTCCGTTTCCGTTTGCCATAACTTTAGACATTAACGCAGAGTATTCAGTTGTAATCTGTTTATCATCAAAAGACAAGAAGTTTACGAAACCTAAAATATCTTCGAACCACTTAACCCAAACGTTCATTTCGTTCCAACCCACGTTACCAACCATGTGGTCGATAAATTTTAAACCAACTGGAGCAGGATTATAATCGCTTTCCCACTTAACGTATCCAGGTAAAAATAAACCGTTGTAATTTCTACGCTCTGTAAACATGAAAACTGTTTCACCATAAGCATAAATTCCTGCTTGGATAATTTCACCGTTCTCGTCTGACGTTACTTTTGGTTCCATATACGAAACAGCACCGCGCTTTGTAGTTTCTTCGTAAGCCGAAACAGCATCTTCAACCCATAAAGCAACAACTTTTACACCGTCGCCATGTTTTTTAACGTGCTCACCGATTGCAGAATCAGAATTTAAAGCAGTTGTAAGAATAATGCGTATTTTATCTTGTTTGATAACATACGATGCTCTGTCGCGAACGCCAGTTTCTAATCCTGAATAAGCTTCAGACTGAAAACCGAATGCCGTTTTGTAGAAGTGAGCTGCCTGTTTTGCATTTCCTACATAAAATTCAACATAATCTGTACCTAAAATTGGTAAGAAATCCTGTGCTCCTTCAAATATTTTTTCTAATCCGTACTCAACAGATTTTAATTCGTTTGACATAATATTAAAATTATATT
>Ga0233365_1000246_pt1 | contig 26355 bp, 24 predicted proteins | sample ElkDunMinimDraft_27_FD_191535 | JGI IMG/M metagenome (GOLD analysis project Ga0233365, IMG submission 191535) | Fecal eukaryotic communites from dung pellets of Tule Elk in California, USA - Elk Dung C36 | ecosystem: Host-associated > Mammals > Digestive system > Large intestine > Fecal | place...
GATATGCTGAGCAGCTTTCCGATATACAGACCGATGTTCCTTCTAAATGTGCACAAAACCTGATCGATAACCGGGTAGATGTAGGACTGGTGCCGGTGGCTGCCTTGCTGCATATTCCCGATTACCAGATTGTGGCCGACTATTGCATCGGTTCGGTTGGTGCCGTTACCTCCGTTTTTATTTTTAGCAAGAAACCGATCGGGCAGATCGAAACCTTACGACTCGACAGTCAGTCCCGTACCTCGAATAACCTGGCGCGGGTGCTCTTGCAAAATTATTGGAAACGGCCCGTCAGCATTACCGAGAGCGAGGAGGCCGATGCTTATGTACTGATCGGTGATCGCACCTTCGGGATGGTAGGGAAGGAGCCCTATGCTTACGATTTAGGCGAGAGCTGGACGAAGTTTACCGGACTGCCCTTTGCTTTTGCCGTATGGGCATCCAACAAGCCGGTGTCGGAGGAATTTAAACAGTTGTTGAACGAGGCCCTGAAATGGGGACTCGACCACCGTGCGGATTTTATGGACCGCTTACCCGAAGTGGAAAACTTTGATGTTCGCGAATACCTGATGAAGTCGATCGACTATACCCTCGACGACAAGAAGAAGGAAGCCATTAGCCGCTTCCATCAGTATATCCGCGAACTGGAGCCGATTGTTTACGACCAGGCGCTTTCCTCATCGAGGTAGCGAACCTCGTCTTTGGTCAGGGGTTGCTGCGCGGCAGTAAGGAGTTCGAAAAGCTGATGCTGGTTTGTGGCGCTGGCGATCGGGGCGGTCACCTCCTCCTTGTGCAAGAGCCAGGCAATGGCGATGCGCGCCTGAGAAGCTTCGTATTTTAAGGCCAGGTTGTCCAGTGCACTCAGGATGCGGAATCCGCGCTGCCCCAGATATTTCTTAATGCCAGGTCCGCGTTGACTCAGGTTCAGGTCTTGCTCACTTCGATATTTTCCGCTAAGAAATCCACTCGCCAGGGCATAGTAATTCAAAACAGCCAGGTCGTGCTTCCTTGCCAGGGGAGCATATTCCGTTTCAAATTTTTGCCGATCGAATAAATTGTATTCCGGTTGAAGGGAGATGTAGCTTACCCAGCCGTTTTGCGCAGTGATGGCCAACGAGCTTTCAATGCGTTCACTGCTCAGATTGGAGGCACCAATATAGCGCACTTTCCCTTCCCTGACCAGCTCGTCGTACGCCTGAAGCGTTTCTTCCTGCGGGGTGTTGGGGTCGTCGTAGTGCGACTGGTAAAGGTCGATATAGTCGGTTTGCAAGCGTTTCAATGAGCTTTCTGCTGCCCGTTTGATATAGTCCTTTCGCAGGTTTTTTCCTTCGCCCATATCACCGCCCACCTTGGTGGCCAGTACAATGCGCTCGCGTTTACTACCCTGCTTCAGCCAGTTACCGATGATGGTTTCCGACTCTCCGCCGCTGTTTCCCGGTACCCAGGTTGAATAGGTGTCGGCGGTATCAACCAGGTTGAAGTCGTTATCCACAAACTCATCCAGGATGCGGAAAGATTCCTGCTCGTTGAGGGTCCATCCGAAAACATTAGCTCCGAAAGCAATAGGGGCAACCGAAAGATCGGATTTGCCTAAGGTTCTTTTCTTCATATTCTCTGCATATTGATTTCCTAATTTACGAAATTAGAATACGCAACACGCCAAGAATTGTTTTACCTTACTTTCGCGCGACAAACGACTAGTGGCACTCGGCCGCTTGCAGTTCCTGGGTCTGTACTTTTCGTTTCAGGGGAACTGAGGTTGGGGCCGACTTGCTCCGGTGCATGCCGATAATAAACCAGGCGAGTACCGCGCCGAAGAAGGCCATACCGGCACCCACCAATTGAGTGGAAGTATAACCGTAACCAAATACCAGCGGCAAGCCACCGAAAAAGGCACCCAGGGCATTGCCTATATTGAAACTCGCCTGACTAACGGCTGCGGCGAGCATTTCCGATCCGCGGGCCGTATTGATCATCAGCATCTGAATCGGTGCCGCCAGTCCGAACGAGACCGCCCCGGTAACGAATGTCATCACCAGCGAAAGCGTCGGGTTATAGGCAACGAAATGAACCGTCAGCAGTGAAGCGACCATAGCCAGGAGCAATACCATCGAGGCTTTCGCAGGCGAAACCTTATCGGCCAGTTTCCCGCCAATGAAGTTACCCGTCATCATTCCCAGTCCTGCCAAAATCAAAATGTAGGTAATCGAGCCGGCCTCAAAACCCGACACTTCGGTCATCAGAGGGGCTATATAGCTATACCAGGCGAAGAGACCGCCGGTACCAATGGCAATCATCATGATCATCATCCAGGAAACCGGACGTTTGAAGAACTCCATTTGGGTTTTCAGGCTGGAGCCACCTTTCACCGGCATATGGGGCATCCAGTATTTTAAGCTCAGGATGGTAATCAATCCCACCAATACAATCACAGCAAAGGAATAGCGCCAGGAGTAGTGATGCCCGATAAAAGTTCCCAGCGGTACACCGGCTACATTCGCCAGGGTAAGTCCCGCAAACATCATGGAAACCGATTGTGCTTCCTTGCCCTTTGGAGCGAGACGACTGGCAACGACGGATCCGACGCCGAAGAAGGCACCGTGGGGTAAGCCTGCCAGCAGTCGGCTGATAAACAAAGTACTATAGCTAGGTGCAAAGGCCGAAATTCCATTGAACACGGTGAAGATCACCATCAGGAAAATCAAAATATTTTTAGGAGGATATTTGCCTGCCATGATGACGAGTAAAGGTGCTCCGATCACCACGCCCAGGGCGTAGGCTGAAATCAGGTGTCCGGCTTCAGGAATGGTAATGGCCAGATCGGCAGCAATATCAGGCAAAAGACCCATCATCACAAACTCGGTGATTCCGATTCCCAGTCCTCCAAGCATTAAGGCAAATAAGCTTCTGTTCATAATAAAATGTGTTAGTGTACTATGTACACTATGCAAAGGTAATACCAAAAAATCAGCATCGCAAAAAAAAAGACGGTTCAAAAAAATGAACCGTCTTTTTAAGACAATTGCCAGACATTCTGATATTTACTGATAGGCTTTATTGCGCAGGAGATGGTCGGCCAGAACCAATGCCGTCATGGCCTCTACAATAATGACGGCACGCGGAACCACACAAGGGTCGTGACGGCCCTTGCCGGTAATCTCCACATCACGACCGTGCTGGTCGACAGTCTGCTGGGCTTTCATGAGGGTGGCCACCGGCTTGAAGGCTACCTTGAAGTTGATATCCATTCCGTTGGATATACCCCCCTGAATGCCACCCGAATAGTTCGTCAGTGTTTTCAGCGCCTGGTGTGATTTCTGTGGATTGAAGAAAATATCGTTGTGCTCCGATCCGCGCATGCGCGATCCTTCAAAGCCGGATCCATATTCAAATCCGTGAACGGCATTGATGCTCAGCATGGCTTTGCCCAGGTCGGCATGCAACTTGTCGAACACCGGTTCACCCAGTCCTACCGGAACATTCTGCACCAGCGTCGAGATCTTTCCTCCGACGGTATCGCCGTCTTTCTTGATTTGGCTGATAAAAGCTTCCATTTCCTTGGCCGTGGCCGGGTCGGCGCAGCGCACCATATTTTTCTCGCGGATATCGACCAGTTCGTCGATGATATCGGTGCTCAGGTTGGGTGCATCGATGGTGCCTACCGAGGAAACATGACTGAAGATTTCAATATGGTACTGTTTCAGCACCAGCTTGGCGACCGCACCAGCGGCCACCCGGGCAGCGGTTTCGCGGGCCGACGATCGGCCCCCGCCGCGATAGTCGCGAATCCCATATTTAATCTGATACGTATAGTCGGCATGCGACGGCCGGTATTTGTCCTGGATATGGGAATAGTCCTTCGAGCGTTGATCTTCGTTCGGGATCAGAATCATAATCGGCGTGCCGGTCGTTTTCCCTTCAAAAATGCCCGACAGAATGCTGCATGTATCGCTTTCTTTCCGTTGAGTGGTAATTTTCGATTGACCGGGACGGCGCTTATCGAGTTCCTGCTGAATAAATTCAAGGTCGATGTCGACATTGGGGGGGCAACCATCGATGATTACACCGATGGCCTGTCCGTGCGATTCACCAAAGGTGGTGATCTTAAAGGCGGTACCAAATGAATTTCCTGCCATATTTATGGTTGTATTTTAAAGTTCACCTTTTCCAGGTGTTCCCAGAATAAGGGGTATGATTTTTCAACGACCGCAGGCTCCTCGATCACCAGCTCGTCGAATACCAGTGCCAGGGGGGCAAAAGCCATGGCCATGCGGTGATCTTCGTAAGTTTTGATCTGAAGACGCTCAGGGGTAAACTTCCCGCTGCAGTCGAGGCGATAAATGCCGCTTTCCGCTTCGTAGAGTTTCACTCCAAATTTAGCCAGTTCGTTCTGCAAGGCCAGGATGCGGTCGGTTTCCTTGATCTTCAGGGTTTCGAGCCCCGTAAAGCCCGTTTCAATCCCCAGTGCGGCGCAGCAGGCGATGACCGTCTGCGCCAGATCGGGGTACGACTTAAAGTCGTACAGATCCTTCACGCGGCGCTGATCGATTTTTGTCAGGCTGAGCCCGTTTTCCGTGAAGAGGGTTACCACACCCAGGTCGAGCATGATATCTGCGATCGCCTGATCACCCTGCAAGCTATGCGGACGCAGTCCGGGTAACTGAATGCTGGCACTTTCGGACAAGGCCGCGATGGCATACCAGTAAGAGGCCGCACTCCAGTCGGGCTCAATATACAGCTGCGACTCCCGAGCCTGTTGCGGCGCAATAGTGATCTGCTGGCCGTTCCATGTATGTTGAATACCCGCCTCGGCCAGCATGGCCAGGGTCATTTCCACATAGGGGCGCGAGGTAAGTTCCCCAACGATATTCAGTTTCAGTCCTCCGGGCAGTGCGCTGGCAATCAGCAGCAAGGCCGAAATATATTGCGAACTCACATCTCCCTGAATATCGATTTCAGAGGCTTTTTGCTCGAATCCACCCTGAATGTGCAGCGGCGGAAAGCCCGGTTCATCGGCAAAGTCGATAAAAGCACCCAGGGCCTGCATGGCATCGCTCAGGATGCCGATGGGTCGCTGCTTCATCCGTTCGCTGCCCGTCAGAATAAAGGATCCTTTCGCAAGCGGCAGATAGGCCGTCAGAAAGCGCATGGCCGTTCCGGCAGGACCGATATCAATGATGCTTTCCTGTTCTGCACCATTTTGCCGGGCACTTTCCAGGGCAGCTTCCAGGGTAACGGTATCGGCGGCTTCCGACAGGTTTTTGATGTCTACCTTTCCTTTGCTTAGGGCGCGGATAATCAGCGCCCTGTTGCTCTCGCTCTTCGATCCGGTCAGTTGAATCGTTTCGTTGATATTCCGGGAAGGTGCCCTCAGGCTCAAGGTGTTCATAGTCATTAAGCCTCCACCGATGAATTGGTGTTCATGATTTCGTTTTGCTTGCGGATCGACTCGTTGTGAATCAGCTCGAGAAACTTGATCGAGAAATCCTTATCCAGTTTCAAAGCATTGGCAACAGCCGTTCTTTTCTGAACGATTTCATCCCAACGCGAAACCTGTAAAATCGTCACGTTATTATCGCGTTTGAATTCACCGATCTTCTCCACAATTTTCATACGCTCACCCACTTTCTGGATAATGATATCGTCGAGGCGGTCGATTTCCTTACGCAAATTCGCCAGCTGGTCGTCGAACACCGGGTTATCCGAATCCGCCTTCCGCAAAGCCAGTCGGTCAACCAACTCTGCCAAAGCAGCCGGCGTTACCTGTTGCTTGGCGTCTGTCCATGCTACCGAAGGATCGATGTGTGATTCGATCATAAGTCCCTGCATGTCCAGATCCAGCGCTTTTTGCGAGATATACGGAAGCAATTCACGGTTACCGCAAATATGGCTCGGGTCGTTGATGATCGGAAGTTCAGGAGCAACGGTTTTCAATTGAATGGCAATGTCCCACATAGGTTCGTTCCGGAAGGAAGTTTTTTCGTAAGAAGAGAAGCCACGGTGAATAGCACCCAGCTTGGTGATGCCAGCACCGTTAATTCTTTCCAAGGCACCAATCCACAAAGCCAGATCGGGGTTGATCGGGTTCTTTACCAATACCGGAATGTCTACGCCTTTCAGGGCATCGGCAATTTCCTGTACCGTGAAAGGGTTCGCGGTACTGCGCGCGCCTACCCACAGAATGTCTACACCCGCAGCAAGCGCTTCTTCCACATGCTTGGCCGTGGCAACCTCAACGGCCGTTGGCAGTCCGGTTTCCTCCTTGGCGCGTTTCAACCATTCCAGTCCGATACTGCCAATTCCTTCGAATTCACCCGGACGGGTACGCGGTTTCCAGATGCCTGCGCGTAATACAGACACTTTGCCTGTAGAAGCCAGTAAATGTGCCGTTGCCAGCAATTGCTCTTCGGTTTCAGCACTGCAGGGTCCTGAAATGATCAGGGGCTCTTTGCCTGTGTTCAACCAGGCACTAATGGGTTCGATGTTCAGATTTAATTTCATTTTTGAAGGGAGTTTAAAAATTTTTATTCTGTTGATTATTTGTTGCTATACTTTTTCGTTTTTCAGGTATTCACCCAGGATGTTGAAGTTGACGGTGTGTTTGAGGATTTTCCGTATGGCGGCTTCGTAGTCCGATATCTTCTTCCATTCCACATCTACGTGAAAGATATACTCATTTCGACGACCGAGAACAGGCATCGACTGGATCTTGCTCATGTTGATCTGATGTTCGGCCAGGTAATTCAGTACTTTGGCCAGGGAACCAACCGAATTATCGGTTTGGAAAGACAGGGAGGCCTTGTTGGCCTGCGGATTATCCTCGGGCTTGGGCGCCAGTACCAGGAAGCGGGTATAATTCTTTTTATTTGTTTCGATTCGCCGGTCCAGAATCTCCAGTCCGTATACTTTTGCCGCCAGGCTGTTGGCGACGGCTGCGGTGTCGAGCAGCTTGTTTTCGGCGATCTTTTTCGCACAGGCCGCTGTATCCATTCCTTCGGTCACCTTAATATTGGGGTGCTCCTCGAAGAAGTCGCTACACTGGCGCAGGGCAATCGGGTGCGACTCTACATTCTTAATCTGTTCGAGTGTCACACCGGGGTAAGCCATCAGGTGTAACTGAATGCTCAGATACACTTCGCCGATAATAGGGAAGCGGTATTCCTGCAAAAGATTGTAGTTAGGTAGCAGACTCCCTGCAATGGAGTTTTCAATAGCCATCATGATGTAATCGGCCTTTTTCTGTTTCAAGGCATCACAGGTTGCCTTAAAAGAATCGCATTCAATCGTCTGAATGTCGTCGCCAAAGAACTTGAAAGCAGCTTCTTCATGGAAAGAGGCTTTGGTTCCCTGTATGGCTATTCGTTTTCTGTTCATTTTTTTAGCTCAAAAAAAAAGTCCCGGATTTTAACCGAGACCTTTTATACATTTTTTCACTTTTATATATGCATATCAATCCCGGCTTTTACCGCTAAAGTAAAAGAAACCAAAATACCAATATGCTGTCGTTTGCTTCATTGTATTTCAAATGTACAAAACAATTTCAATTTCCAAAGAAGAATCGCATTAAATATTAAAAATTTTCAAAGTGCACCTGCTTTTCTTTGGAGGATCATAATATCCGGACATCGCGTTCCGTCCTCTCTCTTTGCTAAACATCGCAGATAATTTGCGTTTTGTTCGTTCATTTTTTCAGAAAAGTTCATAATAGACGCGAAAATTGTTACAAAACGTCAAATGTTTTAGATGTTTTTTAAAAAATAACCTCCATTATTAGCACTTATACAAATATTTTAATGTGTTTATGAGAAAATCGTAAATTTTATTTTGGATTTTAAGAAATTATTTACGCTATTTATGCAAAAATATTACAAAAATAGTGGCCACTAACTCAAATTATTAACCCAAAAACACAAAAATGGAAAAATTGGTACTTCTTTTTATGAATTCTGGCCTTGAAACGGTCGTCTCCCTCGTTCAGCCGGTCGCCGAAGCGGCCGAACCTGAAATCACAGCCTCCCAATCGCTGTTCACCGCTAATAATGTATGGATGATGCTGTGTACAGCGCTTGTTTTTATAATGCACCTGGGCTTCGCCAGTGTAGAGGCAGGCTTCACGCAAGCAAAAAACACCGTTAATATTCTCTTCAAGAATACACTCACGCCGGTCATAGGCATTGTCACCTATGCGCTGTTAGGATTCGCGCTGATGTACCCGGGCGAATTTGGCGGTTTTGTCGGTTTCTCTATGGAAAGCTGGAATATTATCTGGATGGCTCCTGAAACGGCCGATATCAGTACGGCCTATGCCGATGGGGGATATACGTTCTGGACCGACTTCCTCTATCAGGCGATGTTTGCCGCTACCTGCGCCACGATTGTGTCGGGTGCGGTGGCCGAGCGGATGAAGCTGGGTACCTACCTGACCTTCACGTTGTTCTTTGTTGCCATCGTTTATCCGATTATCGGCAGCTGGAAGTGGGGCGGAGGTTTCCTGGATGAAATGGGATTTGTAGACTTTGCCGGTTCCACGTTGGTGCATTCGGTAGGCGGTTGGGGTGCCCTGGTAGGTATCTGGCTACTAGGTCCGCGTTTGGGCAAATACAATAATGGTAAATCGAAGGATTTTCCAGGCTCTTCGGTTCCACTGGCCACCATCGGCGTATTCCTGCTTTGGTTGGGTTGGTTCGGTTTCAACGGCGGCTCGGTTCTTTCGGCCGATCCGGGTATGGTTTCTCTTGTGCTGGTGACCACTGCGCTGGGCGCTTGTGGTGGTGCCATTGGCGGTCACCTGGGCGGCAAGCTCATTATGAAACGGATGGATTTCGGCATGGTGCTGAACGGGCTGCTGGCCGGATTGGTGGGCGTAACAGCCGGAGCGGATATCATCACGCCGCTGGAAGCATTGATTATTGGTTTTGTCGCCGGTGTTTTGGTAGTGGTATCAGTGGTAGCGCTCGATCGCCTCAAGCTGGATGATTGTGTCGGTGCTGTATCGGTACACTTAACCTGTGGCATATGGGGAACGCTCGCAACGGGTATCTTCGGCGAAGGTGCTTCTTTTATGCCTCAGCTTTACGGAGTATTGATCTGTGGTGTTGCAGCTGCAGGCGGAGCCTTTATCATCTTTAAAGTACTTCAACTTACCATGGGACTGCGCGTATCCGAAGAGCATGAAATCGAAGGACTTGACAGTCACGAACACGGTATTCGCGGATACACCATTCTGGTGGAAGACTAAGCTACTGCCGATTTACAGAACCCTAACCTTATTCATTACTATTATCTCAACTTATATCATGAAAAAAATTACTGCTTTACTTTTACTAAGCGCTGTTGCCGCCAACCTTTATGCACAGGATGATACACCATTGGAAATCTCCGGGTCGGTCGACACCTATTATAAATATGACTTTTCCGGTTATAAAGCGGAAGATGGTTCCTCGAACATCGGTACGTATTTCGCCAACGAACAAAACTCCATATCGCTGGGTATGGTGAATCTGATCTTGAAGCAGAGCGTCGGGAAGGCCTCCTTTGTGGGCGATCTGTCCTTTGGTCCCCGCGGACAAAACGCATCCTACCTGGGCGGCTCCATTCCCAATGCCGACGACCAGAACAGCTTCCATATCCAAAACCTCTATATCAGCTATCAGTTTACCGATCGGTTTTCGATGACGGCAGGTTATATGGGAACCTTTGTAGGGTATGAAATTATTTCACCCACCGGGAACTTCAATTATTCCACATCGTATTTATTCTCCAGCGGTCCTTTTCAGGACGCGGGTATCCGGGCGCATTATACGTTCAGTGATCAGGTGAGTGTGATGGTCGGTTTGTTTAACGACTGGAATGTGTATCAGGATTTCAACGGCGTGTCGGACGTAGGAGCGCAGCTGGCTCTTACTCCGGTGGAGGACTGGTCCGCCTACATCAATTTTGTCTCGGGCCATGCAACCGGTACAGTGATCGACCTCACTACCTCGTATCAAGTGAGCGAAGCATTCAAGCTGGGTTTGAATGCGGCTGATTACAGCGCCTCTGACGATGCCGGCGGATATTCAGGCGGAGCCTTGTATGCGCAGCATGCCGTGACGCCCGCCCTGGCACTCGGCTTGCGCGGGGAATATTTCACCCGGAAGGATTATATAGAAGAGGATGTTGAACTGGGAGGAGAGGAGGTCCTCGCGCTAACCCTTTCCGGAAACTTAAAAGCTGGCCCGCTAACGATTATTCCCGAGGTGCGTTTCGATAAAGGCTCCGACGAAATGTTTTTCAGCAAATCGATGCGACCGGTCAAGAACGCTTCGCAGTTTCTGATTGCGGCAGTATATGCCTTTTAGTAGCAAGGCTTATCAAAAGCGTTCAAAAGATGTCAGGTTTTGGCTGTCAGGTTGACCGATTTTGGGCATTGGAACATTCATTGATTGGAATATTGCTGTAAATCAATTCAGTTAAAATACAACATGAAAGAAAAAGGCAATATTTCCATTCATACCGAAAATATCTTTCCGGTAATCAAAAAGTTCCTCTATTCCGATAATGAAATTTTCCTTCGCGAGCTGGTTTCCAACGCAGTTGATGCTACGCAAAAGCTGAAGCGTTTATCGTCGATGGGAAAGGTTTCCGGTGAAGTAGGCGATACCACCATCAACGTATCCTTTGATGAAAAGGCGAAGACCATCACCATATCCGACCGCGGTATTGGTATGACCGCCGAAGAGGTGAAAAAGTACATCAACCAGATTGCTTTCTCGGGAGCGGAAGAGTTTGTTGAGAAGTTTAAGGAAGCGAAAGATGCTAATGAAATTATTGGTCGTTTTGGTTTAGGCTTCTATTCAGCCTTTATGGTAGCCGATGTCGTAGAAATACAAACCCTTTCTTATCAGGACGGTGCTGAGCCAGTACGTTGGGAGTGCGATGGAAGTACCTCTTTCGAAATTTCCGATGGTAACCGTACCGAGCGCGGAACCGACATCATTCTTCATGTAAATGCTGATTCGGAAGAATTCTTAAATAAATCGCGTCTGGAAGAAATCCTGACCAAATACGGTAAGTTCCTTCCGGTTCCGATTAAGTTCGGCACCAAGACCACATCGGAGCCCGATGGCGAAGATGAAGAAGGAAAGCCTAAATACAAAAGCGTAGAAGTTGATAATATCATCAACAATACTTCACCTGCCTGGACCAAAGCTCCTTCGGAGCTGAAGGATGAAGATTACCTGGCTTTCTACCGCGAGTTGTATCCTTTTGGGGAAGATCCTTTGTTCTGGATCCACCTGAATGTGGATTATCCGTTTAACCTGACCGGTATTCTGTATTTCCCGAAAATCAAAAATGATCTGGATATTCAGAAAAACAAGATCAAGTTGTACTCCCGTCAGGTATTTATTACCGATGAGGTGAAAGATATCGTTCCTGAATTCCTGATGTTGTTGCACGGGGTGATCGATTCACCGGATATTCCGTTGAACGTTTCGCGTAGCTTCCTGCAGGCCGACAGCAATGTAAAGAAGATCAATACCTACATTACCCGTAAGGTAGCCGATAAGTTGAGCGAGATTTTCAAATCGGAGCGGAAAGATTTCGAATCGAAATGGAAAGATATCGGTGTTTTTGTGAAGTACGGAATGCTGACCGACGATAAATTCGCCGAGAAAGCAAACGATTTCGCACTGCTGAAAAATACTGAGGAAGAGTACTTCACTCTGAAAGAGTATGCTGAAAAAGTAAAAGATATTCAGGCGGATAAAGACGGACAGGTGGTTTACCTGTACAGCACCGACGTGAAGAACCAGCACAGCTTTATCAGTTCGGCCAAAGCAAAGGGCTACGATGTGATCGATTTCGACTCACCGATCGACAGTCACTTTGTAAGCTTCCTGGAATCGAAGTTGGAAAAAACCTCCCTCAAGCGTGTAGATTCAGATGTAATTGATCAGCTGATCAAGAAAGATGAAGAGCAGAAATTAAGCCTGAGCGAAGAAGAGAGTACTTCGGTGAAGTCGATTTTCGAAAAAACCATTGCTAAGGAAACCTATTCGGTAGAGATCGCTGCTTTGCAGGAAGACGCCATGCCGGTAACCGTGACGATGGACGAATTTATGCGCCGTATGAAAGAGATGGCACAGAACGGTGGCGGAGGAATGGGCTTCTACGGAAGTTTGCCAGACAACTATAAGGTAACTGTAAACGGAAATCACCCGCTTATCAAGCGCATTTTGTCGGAAAGCGACGAAGCGAATAAGGAGAAGCTGGCCAAGCAAGCATTCGACCTCGCCTTGTTAAGTCGTGGCTTACTGACCGGTCCGGAATTGACAGCATTTGTCAACCGCAGTGTCAGCCTGATTTAAACAAACATAGCCCATAAAAAAAGCGTATCGGATTTCCGGTACGCTTTTTTTATGGGCTATTAAAAGGTGCTGATTGAATACAGAACCTTTTATGACTAACCTAATAGGTACTAACCTAAATAGGTTTTCAGGATTTTGCTTCGGGAAGTATGACGCAAACGCTGAAGCGCTTTATCCTTAATCTGGCGAACGCGTTCGCGGGTAAGGTTAAATTGCTCGCCGATTTCTTCCAGCGACAGCGGATGATTGGAACTTAATCCGAAGAACAACACAATGATCTCCCGCTCGCGGTCGGTCAATGTTGCCAGTGAGCGGCGGATCTCTTCAGAAAGAGACTCATCGATCAGGCTGTTATCCGTGTTCGGATCGCGGTTCTCCAATACGTCGAGAAGCGTGTTTTCTTCACCCTGTACAAAAGGAGCATCCATGGATACATGGCGTCCGGAGTTGCTCAGCGTGTCGGAAATCTTCTCGACCGTAGTTTCCAGCTGGTCTGCTAACTCTTCCGGAGAAGGCTCGCGTTCGAAATCCTGTTCTAATTTTGAAAAAGCTTTACTGATTTTGCTTAACGAACCCACCTGGTTTAAAGGTAAGCGTACAATACGCGATTGCTCAGCGATGGCCTGCAGAATCGATTGTCTGATCCACCATACGGCATAAGAAATGAATTTAAATCCTTTGGTTTCGTCAAACCTTTTTGCGGCTTTAATTAAGCCTAAATTTCCCTCGTTGATTAGGTCACCCAGGGTAAGACCTTGGTTTTGGTACTGTTTCGCTACAGACACCACAAAACGCAAATTTGTTTTTGTTAAACGTTCCAGGGCGGCTTGATCGCCCTCTCTGATTTTTTGAGCAAGAATTACTTCTTCCTCGGCAGTAATAAGATCGACCTTTCCAATTTCGTGTAAATACTTGTCCAAAGACTGCGATTCACGATTGGTAATCGATTGTGTAATTTTAAGCTGTCTCATTAAATTATTTTAAAGTTGCTCTTTAACGCAAAAGTGTGCAAAAATACGAATTATTTAATCTATTAACGATTAAACAGGGTTAAAAGTTCTCTGATAATTAGGGTTTTATCATGTTTTGGGGTCGCCTCGGTAAGCACAAATATTGTTCCAATAATACGATTTAGGGGCGCGTTCGTGCAAAACGCATCGATTATGATTTTTGGATGAGAAAAGAGGCATATAATTTGTTTAGTATTTGGCTAATGTTAAATATAAGCCAAAAATCTTTAAATGTCAAGCCTCGGGGCTAATCAACTCATCGACAGCTAAAAACAAAAGATATGAAATGGAAAGGGCGTAGACAAAGTTCCAATATGCAAGACCGCCGCGGCATGTCGGGTGGCGGCATGTTGCTGGGTGGTGGAGTAATCGGCGTCATTGTATTATTAGTACAGATGTTTACCGGAGCCGACCTTTCTCAAATTCTCCCCAATGACATGACACAGTCGGCCCCCAGCAATCAGCAGGTCGAACTTAGTGAAGCCGACAGGGAAATGGGCGATTTCGTGTCCGTGGTGCTGGCCGATACGGAGGATGTATGGAATAAGATATTTGCAGAAAATAATATGCAGTACGAAGAGCCGCAACTGGTGCTCTTTAGCAATGCCGTGCAAACCGGCTGTGGCGGTGCCAGTTCGGCATCCGGGCCATTCTATTGCCCGGCCGATCGAACCGTCTATATGGACCTCGTTTTCTTTGATGAATTGAAATCACGCTTCGGTGCACAGGGCGGCGACTACGCCATAGCCTATGTGATTGCGCACGAGGTGGGTCACCATGTGCAGAACCTGCTGGGCACCAGTGGCGAAACGCAACGCGCCATGCAGAACTCCAGCAGCACCCAAGCCAATCAGCTTTCGGTTGCCTTAGAACTGCAGGCCGACTTCTACGCTGGCGTATGGTCGCATCACAACCGCGACTATCTGGAGGAGGGCGATATCCGGGAAGCGCTCAGCGCAGCCCAGGCAGTAGGGGATGACGCCATTCAGGAACGCACCCAGGGCCGGGCCAATCAGGAAACATTTACCCACGGTTCCTCCGAGCAGCGTATGGAGTGGTTTAGCAAAGGATATAAAACCGGTGATGTGAATGCCGGCGACACCTTCCGGCAGCTCGGTGTCCGCGTCCGTTAATGAACTGCAAAAAGAAGAGCCGCTGAACTACAGAATCGCTGAAAGCGCAAAAGTATCCTTTAGTCGCACTCCCTTTTCGGTATGCTGCAATGTGCAGCACTCGTTTTCCGGATCGTGTTCCAGAAACAGGATATAGTTATTATCCGCAATTTCCTTCCAGTAAGCTGCCCGCTCTTCCAGTGTTTTCAGCGGAAACATATCGTACGACATCACATAAGGCATCGGAATGTGCCCCACAGAGGGGAGAAGGTCGGCCATATACAAGATCGTTTTATCCTGATAGTGAATCTGTGGCAGCATCATCGCATCGGTATGTCCGTAAGCAAAACGAATCTGAATATCCGGATGACTGATGCCATTCTCGTAATCTTCGATAAATTTCAGGCGACCGCTTTCCTGAATTGGCAGAATATTTTCGCTCAGGAAAGAAGCTTTTTCGCGCGCATTCGGCTCGGTAGCCCATTGCCAGTGCTGTTTGTTGCTCCAGTAATCCGCATTCGGAAAGGCATTCACCAGCCGGTCGCCTTCCCGCTTCACCGCACCACCCACATGGTCGAAATGCAGATGCGTTAAAAACACGTCGGTAATATCGTTGCGATGGAAGCCGTTCTTCGCCAGGGAGCTGTCCAGCGTAGCCTCGCCATGCAGATAGTAGTGGGAAAAGAATTTATCCGACTGCTTATCGCCAATCCCCGTATCCACCAGAATCAGTCGCTCCCCATCCTCAATCAGCAGCAGTCGCATTGCCCAGGTACAAAGGTTATTTTCGTCGGCCGGATTGGTGCGACTCCAAAGCGATTTGGGTACCACACCAAACATCGCCCCACCATCCAACTTAAAGAAACCGGTATCGATACTGTGTAATTGCATATTTTTTCGTGTTTTTACGAAGATACAAAAGAATGAAGTGAAAATATTTAAAATTTTCTAAGTCTTATACTGTATTGTAAATCAACAAGTTGCCTATAGTGTACGCGGTACATAGTGTATTTTACTGCTTCTTTTTGTGGGGAATAAATATTTACCTTTGGCTACCATTCAGAAACGGATATATGAATACTACAGAAACGATGCAGCCCGATCTAGCCTATTTGCAAATAGGCGATGCAGGAGAACGACACTACCAACTTAGTGTACCTGAACTCATTGAAGAAGCCATTAAAAACGGAGAGGGCATGCTGGCCGACAGCGGCGCCTTAGCCGCCGACACCGGAAAGTTTACGGGACGGTCGCCCAAAGATCGTTTTATTGTGCGCGATGCCATCACCAGCGACACCATCTGGTGGGGCGATATTAACCTTCCGATTGAAGGCGAAGTGTTCGACAGGCTCTTTGAAAAGGTGGGTCAATACCTCAGCGCCCGTACCCTCTATGTGCGCGACGTACTGGCTTGTACCGCCCCCGAACATCAGATCTCGGTGCGCGTCGTCAGTGAATCTGCCTACCAAAGTCTTTTCGCCCACAATATGTTTATTCGCGAGGCACAGGCAGATCCAGCCCGTCGGCCCGAATGGTCGGTGGTAGCCGCTCCACATTTCCAGGCCGACCCTGCCGTCGACGGCGTCCCTAACGGAAACTTCGTCATCCTGAACTTTACCAGAAAAGTCATTCTGATAGGAGGGACCGGCTATACCGGCGAAATTAAGAAAGGGATTTTCTCTGTGCTCAACTTCCTGCTTCCGCATGAAAAAGGTGTCCTGCCCATGCATTGCTCCGCCAATACCGATGAGCACGGCTCAACCGCCCTATTCTTCGGCCTGTCGGGCACCGGTAAAACCACCCTGTCGTCCGATAAAGGTCGTTACCTCATCGGCGACGATGAACACGGCTGGAGCGATGAAGGTATCTTCAATATCGAAGGCGGCTGCTATGCCAAATGTGCGGGACTCGACCCGGAAAAGGAACCTGAAATATTTGAAGCCGTGCGCTACGGAGCCCTGCTCGAAAATATACGCTTTCATCCCGGAACGCGCGTTCCCAACTATGATGATACCAGCAAAACCGAAAACACCCGCGTAGCCTATCCCATCGATTTTATCGAAGGTGCTGTGAGCAGCCCGGTAAGTCCGGCCCCCGAAAATATCTTTTTCCTCACCGCCGATGCCTTCGGGGTGATTCCACCCATTTCCCGGCTGACAACCGAACAGGCCATGGAACATTTTATCTCCGGCTATACCGCCAAGGTTGCCGGAACGGAAGTAGGTATCACCGAGCCCAAAATGGTATTCTCAGCCTGCTTTGGCGAAGCCTTTATTCCACTGCATCCCAACCGCTATGCCGAGCTTCTCGGCGAAAAAATAGGCCAGGGAGGCATCAAAGTATGGCTGGTCAATACCGGGTGGATCGCCGGCCCTTATGGTGTAGGCAGGCGCATCAAGCTCAGCCATACCCGCTCCATGATCCGTGCCGCCATGGGAGGACAACTCGACGAGGTAGGCTATCAGCAGCACCCCGTGTTCGGGCTCCATTATCCGGTGAGCTGCCCCAATATTCCCGACGGAATTTTAAACCCTGAAGCCACCTGGGAAAACAAAGAAGCCTACCGAGTGCACGCTGAGAAACTCGCCGCCGCCTTCGAGGAAAACTTCAAGCGCTACCAAAGCATCGATTAGGCGAAATATCTTATCTTTGCAGGCATGGAGACTATGCCAACCATTGTTGCTTTATCGACCCCTGCAGGCAGCGGAGCCCTGGGCGTTATCCGCCTTTCAGGCCCCGATGCCGTAGCTATTGCCAATGCCGTTTTTAAGGGAAAAGACCTCACCAAACAGGCCACTCATACCCTCCATTTCGGGTTGATTATGGATCAGGAAACCGTGCTCGATGAAGTTGTCGTCTCCCTGTTCCTCGCTCCGAAGTCGTACACCAAAGAAAACGTGGTGGAAATATCCTGCCACGGATCCTCCTACATCATCCAGCGTATCATTAGCCTGCTGATCGAAAAGGGAGCCCGTGCCGCCAAACCCGGAGAGTTCACCCTGCAGGCTTTTTTGAACGGCGCCTTCGACCTCAGCAAGGCAGAAGCCGTGGCCGACCTCATCGCCTCCAACTCCAAAGCCTCGCACGATATCGCCATGCAGCAAATGCGTGGCGGCTTTGCCGACGAACTGCAAGGACTACGTGAACAACTTATACACTTCGCCTCGATGATTGAGTTAGAGCTCGATTTTGCTGAAGAAGACGTGGAATTCGCCAACCGCGATCAGCTCAAAGAACTCGTATTGCAAATCAACCGCGTCATCGCCCGCCTGGTGCAATCGTTCGAACTCGGCAACGTCATCAAAAACGGCATCCCCATCGTTATCGCCGGCAAGCCAAACGTAGGAAAATCCACCCTGCTCAACGCCCTGCTAAATGAAGACCGCGCCATTGTATCCGACATCGCCGGTACCACGCGCGACACCATTGAAGACGAAATCAATATCGGCGGCCTCGTATTCCGCTTCATCGACACCGCCGGCATCCGCGAAACCGCCGACCTCATTGAAGCTAAAGGCGTGGAACGCACCCTTGAAAAGATGAAGCAAGCCAAGCTCATCCTCTACATGGCCGACGCCACTCAAAGCTTCGAAGAAATCGAAAGCCAGCTCGAAAGCCTTAAGAGGCAAGACATCCCGTATTTGTTTTTCGTCAACAAAGCCGAACTATTAGACACTGCTCAAAAAAAAGCGCTGAAAGGACTAAACGGACAATTTATCACCGCCAAAGAACAAGTAGGCGTGGAAGCGCTGAAAGACAGCCTGCTCGAAACCGTCAACTTAAAAAACATCAATACCAACGAAACCATCCTCACCAATATCCGCCACGTAGAAGCTCTGAAACACACCGAAGAAGCCTTGAACCGAGTGCTGATGAATGTAGATAATCCCATTACCTCCGACTTCCTTGCCATGGATATCAAGCAAGCGCTGCATTACCTGGGCGAAATAGTAGGAGAGGTAACCACGGATGATTTGCTGGAGAATATATTTTCGAAGTTTTGTATCGGCAAATAGAACACATTATTCAATACCATCTCTAGCACTTAACCAAGCAAAATTTTTATTTTGTACTATATTACGATGTAATGTAGTGCGTTAAAAGAATTGTAACAGATGAAGAACCGAATTGAAATTTATCAAGCTAAGGATGGTCAAGCCCAGATTGAGGTAACCTTTGAGAAAGACACTGTGTGGCTTACACAAAAAATGATGGCTAATCTTTTTCATACAACCGTTCCAAATATTAATATCCACATTAAGAACGTGTATGAGGAGGGGGAATTGAAAGAAGAGGGAACTATTAAGGATTCCTTAATAGTTCGAATGTCAATGTACTAATTAGTTCCGTGATTTTTTATAGATTTATATTATGAAATCTTTCTTCCGGGAACTATTCGAATACAACCATCATTTCAACCAGGCACTGGCCAAAATTTTTCATGAAAACTCTGATAAAGTATCAGAGAGGTCGATACAGTTATTCAGTCATGTACTGAACGCCCATCAGATCTGGAATAATAGAATTGACCCGCAACAGCCGCTTTACAAAGTATGGGATACCCATCCAATCCAGCGCTTCGAAATGATGAATGCCACGAACTTTGAACATTCACAGAGCATCCTCGACAACTTTGAGTTCGATGTAAAAATTGATTACGTCACCAGTAAGGGCCAACCTTTTAGTAACGATGTTAGGGGCATCTTATTTCACGTAATTAACCATTCTACCTACCATAGAGGGCAGATCGCTACGGAGTTCAGGATAGCTGGAATTGAACCTTTAGCGACCGACTATATTTTTTATAAGAGATGAGGACAGCTGAACGATGGACTATGCTACTCGGTACCTAACCTGTCAAAGGGGTACAACGCTAACCATGGCACTAGTATAGCACGAAATCAGACAATACGTATTACTAATGAAAAAATAATCTCCGATGATGACAGACCATTTTTTTACTTGGGCGAAACAATACGTAGATTTTACCGGAGCAGACAAAGAGCGGATTGCCTCGGCTCTGAAACTGCGACAAGTACCAGCGAAGACAGAACTGGTTACTTTCGACCGGCGATCGGATGAGTTGTTTTTTATCCTTGAGGGTTGTGTCAGAAAATACCACGTTAAAGATGGCGAGCAATTGACGATCTACATCGTGACAGAAAACAATTTTATCGGATCCTTTGGTAGTTTTATTTCCGGTACAAAAAGTAAGGAAACCATTGAATGTCTGGAAGATTGTAAACTGCTCGTTCTAAATAAAAAAGACTTGGCAAACTTATATCTGGACGTTCCTTTAATGAACGAATTTATCCGGAAAATTCTGGAGAACACGCTTATCCAGTTTCAAGATACCCTCCGGTCTTTCATCCTCGATAATCCGGAAGAACGCTATATCAAAGTGCTGTCTCAAAATCCGCATTTACTCCAGCGTGTTCCCCAGCACATGCTTGCAACCTATTTAGGGATTACCGCTACTTCATTAAGTAGAATAAGAAAACGAATTTTGGGAAAAGATTAGCCACTTATCCGTTCTTGCCTTTTGTAAACGATTTTGCCTTCCCTGAAGAGTCATCTTTGCTTTGTAAATCAAACAAACAAAGAAAATGAAACAAGTATTTGTAACAGGGGGCTCAGGGTTTGTCGGACAAAACCTTATCCCGATGCTTATAAAGCAAGGCTATCAGGTAAGGGCCTTGGCAAGGTCGGCTGACGCTATTCAAAAAGTTGAAAGTTTAGGTGCTATCGCTGTTAAAGGCGACCTCAACAATGCTCAGGCGTTATCAAAAGGGATAGAAGGCTGCACAACCGTTTTCCACTTAGCAGCGTCGGTCGACTTTTTTGCTTCCGAAAAGGAACTAAAGAGATTACACGTTGATGCAACACAGCTTTTGTTATCCATTGCCCAAAATGCTCATGTGCGAAAGTTTATCTACCTCGGCGCCGCCTCCGTTATTATGAATGGAAAGCCCATCGCACACGCAGATGAAACATTTATTTCTGACAATATAATGGACGGATATTCCCGCACCAAGTTGCAAGCAGAGAAGCTGGTTTTAGCATCCCATACCAAAACCTTTCAAACCGTATCGCTCAGGCCGCCACTCATTTGGGGAAAAGGCGATCCGAATACCCTGCCAGCTATAATCAGTGCGGTTAAAAAAGGACAAATGCGATTTATCGGCGGTGGCCAGCATCGCTTTGTGACTTGCCATGTAACCAACGTTTGCCACGCTCTCCTTTTAGCGGATAAAATAGAACAAAGCGGCCAAGCTTATTTCTTGAATGACGGAACGTACCCGATTTTCAAAGACTTTATCAAAGCATATGTAGCAACACAGGGAGCTTCCATTCCCGATAAAGCCGTCTCACTGCCTATAGCAAAAGTGGTAGCCTCTATCATGGAATTTGCCTGGCGAACGTTCAGACTCGGAGGGCACCCGCCTCTTTACAGAGGACTCGTAAATACCTTAGGACTAGAATTTATAACCAATGACAACAAAGCACGACAAGAACTGGGCTACGAAAACATTGTGAGCATGGAAAGAGGACTAGAATTGATGCGGGAGTAATCGCGAGACCGTGGTTGCCTTTGTGTTGAACGGAGGGTGCAAGCGAACAACTGAAGTGTTCACACCTTTCTCAGCCAAAGCAGGAGTGCTGTCACGCTCAAATTACAGCAATGAAAAGAGGTTTATGGGCTAAGGATTATTTATAAAAAGAAATATATGGCTTTCACTAAGACCTCCAAGGCGACCGCTACAAGGGATCTGCAACACCTGCAGGAAATTGGTGTTTTTATTCCGGTGCAGGAAGATCGGTCAGGTATCAGCTGCGATTATAGGTTATAACTGATAAAAACAGCGAGGAATTGTGTTCCTTAGAATCTATACCCAAGTGTCACTGCATAATTTCTATTTTTCAATTTGCTCTCCGGCTGGAAATCGCCGAACGATGGGGTGAGGTCAGCTAAGCCGACTTGGGCCTGAACTTGTACCGACAACTGTTGCATTAACTGATAGCCTAGTAGAAAGTTGGCTCCGTAATCAACCGGCCTGCCGTATGAGTACGATTCCAGACTAACACCCTCAAAAGCATCGTTATTAAAGATTACATCTCCTTCGGAACCAATCTGAATATCGTCGATTAACATATCACTATCAGACTTCCAGTTTCCCCCACTTCCGTAGCCACCATACACACCATGGATATTTTCAACAGCCGTTTTTCAAATTATGGGATACCATTATGCACTCACTGGGCATCCTTAAATAGGTTTAAGCTCGATGAAAATTTAACTATGTTAACATTAAGGGGCAATGTTTGACCATGACATTAGGAGCACATTATAAATCGAGGAAATAATGAACAATTAATTTATTTTCTGATATATTTAGGAAACCTTAACAATTCTGTTCCCATGCATAGACTGATAAATCTCATCTGTTTTGTTGTACTCACCTTTTCTTCGCTTGTTTCTTCCGCTCAGGTAACCTCTTTCAGTATCGACAACACGAAGTTGAATAAGCCTTTATCAGATTCTTTAGGAGCTATTTATAAATCAGATCAGTAAAACAAAGCAGAGTTAAGCTATCCACTCGTTATTGAAAAAGCTAAACAGGCTCACTAAACGATGAAGTACACGAAGCGACTACTAAAAACAGTCATACTGTTTGTTGCACTGATCTGTTCCTGGGTATTTGTCCCTTGGCCTATGGTACGGGCGTGGTTAGCACCATTACCAGATACAATTCAGGAGCAACTAGATGATGCTTTGGAATATGATTTAGATGGTATTATTGTTTATGTAGATCAATCTGGTGTGCCACCGGCATTTTACGCAACCGGCTGGAAAGACAGAGAAACTAGGGTGCCAGCGGACGCAAAAGCATTATTCAAGATCGCCAGCATCAGTAAGTTGTATATCGCCGCTGCTACCGCTAAGATCGTTAATAGCAAGGCGTTGGCTCTTGATGACACGCTTGTTAAACTTCTGCCTGAGCTTACAGGAAGAATCGAAAATGCAGATCGGATCACCTTGAAAATGTTGCTTCAGCACCGTAGTGGAATTCCCGATTGGATTAAAGACCCAAAGTTTCGATGGGACAAGCCGCCAACGGATGTTAACATGGTGTTAGAGCTAGTCCTGGATGAGCCTGCACAATTTGAACCTGGCAGCCGTTATGATTATTCAAACACGAATTATATATTGATCGGTAGAATTCTTGATAGAACATTGGGCTACAGCCACCAGCAATATATCAAAACGGAGATATTGACGCCCCTGGGGTTAACTCATACTTTTAGCTCTTTGAGTGAAGTGCAGGCCAAAGATGTTGTCAGTGGCTACGATTCTCACTATGATAACGATGTGAAGATGCTTGATTTTGTGTCACCTGGCAGTTCCATGGTCGCAACGGCAGAGGATGTGGGCATATTCTTAAGAGCATTAAACGATGGCTCGCTATTCAATAAGAACGAGCAGGCCATTTACTCTTCTGTTTATGAATATGGCCATACCGGTCTATTACCCGGATACCAAAGTATTGCACGTTACCACAAAGACATTGATGCAGTGGTCGTTCAGTTTGTGAACACCAGTGGAGGAGACAAGTGGTCTATTGTGTATAATCGTATTATCAAAATTCTGAGCAGATGAAAAAAAGTAATGTAGCCCGGGCGTACTTGGAAGAAAGAAGTTTCAGTTCGTAGAACTATAGATGGTTAAATGTCTGCCCGAATGTCTAGAAATTTCTAGTGTTATCAACCTGAAGTCCAATAGCCAGTGTACGCTATTCTGAGTAGGGTAGTGGCCACTAGATAATCGCCACCTCGCCTATAAATACACGGAAACTACCGACACTTTACTATCATTCACCTAATTGAAGTTGTGTACGGCTCTAAATGCCGTAAGTTTGAGAACAAATAAAATCAGCCAACAAATTTTAACAGCTTTTATTCATACTATATATGAAAATAGGACTTCTATTATTCTTGTCATTGACATTCCTCCCAGCTTGCCAACAAAAAGCAGAAGATGACTCAATTCATGAATCGATAAAACTAGAAACCGATCGTATTTTTGGCAAGTTGGTTGAAATCAGGAGAGACTTTCATGAGAATCCGGAACTGGCAGGTAATGAAATCCGTACCCAGGAGATAGTAGAGCAATATTTACTTGACCTAGGCCTTGACGTCGAAACGAACGTTTACGGCCACGGTGTGGTAGGAATCTTAAGAGGAGAAAAAGAAGGAAGGATAATAGCCTGGAGATCGGATATGGATGCATTACCTTCCGACTATCCAGATGAAGTTGCTTTCAAGTCTAAGGCGAAAGGTGTCCAGCATGGTTGTGGGCACGATATCCATATGGCAATCGGATTGGGAATCGCCGAAGTGCTCGCGAAACAAAAAGAATCGTTAAGTGGAACCGTATATTTTCTATTTCAACCTGAAGAAGAAACCTTCAAGGGAGCTAAAAATATGATCGACAGCGGTTTGTTTTCCAAAATAAAACCAGACGAAATTTATGGATTGCATGTAACGGCATTACCGGTAGGCCAAATCGTTGTCAAACCGAACGAAATGTTTGCATACCAAAAAAGAGTAAGAATCCAACTAAAGAACGCACTGTCGGACGAGGAAACAAAAGAACTTGCAAGAAGAATTAACAGTTTCTTATCGCGTGCAAACAAAGGCAGTAAGCCCTGGGAACTACAACAGATTGCTGACACGAAAACCGGACTTAAGAACCCCAACACTATTTTTAAGAATTATCTGATTATGAATGAGAATTTTAGCATCTATACTAAGAGCGACGGGCTCTTTTTAGAAGCGAATTTATACGAAACGAATTCTTCGAATCTAAAGGGCATTATTCCTAAAATCAAACAAGTAATAGAAGCCAGCGATCACAAAGGCCAATTGATATCTGTTTCATTTGTACAAGAAAACCCAACCGTAATCAACGACAAAGAATTAACAGGTATCGCAGTAAAAACCCTGGATGATATTTACGGAAAAGGGCTAGTCTACACCAGCTATGGTCAAGTCCCATTTTTTAACGACGATTTTGCATATTTTTAACAGCAAATCCCCGGGGTTTACTTCTTTCTTGGCGGTTCGAATCTCGAAAACGGGATAAATGCAATGAATCATGCACCTAATTTCCAAGTCGATGAAGAAAGTATACGAACAGGAGTTAGAAGTTTTTCGTCGCTAATAATTGAAAGATTGCGTACAGATAAATAGTTTCCTGCAACCACGACTCGTTATCGCTCATGCCCGAAAGCGTGTTTCAGTAAGTTTTGTTGCCGCGCCACTCGTCCGGAGTGCCTTCGTTCACTGCTTGCACTATTTTTCGTGGCTGAACGCCTGTATCCTTCACTTTAAATGGTTGAATATGTATTAGATTGACGCCAGCTATCGATACAGCAAGCATTACCTTTCTTTCAGCCAAAGGGAGTCTAAAGAGATATTAACCAGATACCAAACAGAACCCAAACCCGTCTTAAGTTCTATTTTGTCTCTTTTTTGTTCAAGTTTACTATGACGTTCCTATTTTTTTGTTATGAACAAGATTAAAATCGTTCAAGAAGAGTTGTCTTTCAACAGACGGCAAGCACGTTGAACGAAGGAGCGATGAGGTCGCTGAATCAGAGCATGGTCGGAAGATTTGACTGGCACCATTCAAACCGTAATTTGGAGCAACAAGAAGTTAGGGCAAAGGAGTACCTTCACCGCGTAAAATCTTGGTGCAGTTCAAAAGATGTCAGTTCGTAGATAGGACAGGGTTAAGAGAGGGATGGTGAATTTAACCGGTCGGTTTTTATTAAGGTTCAACTGAAAAGTTCACCGAGCAAACATGATACAAAACGATATTCATTTCGCTTAACGATCCTCACGAAAGGAAGCCAGTACCGCAAGGACGGCGAAGTACCAGGGTAGAGGGCAGTTTGGGATTTGATATACAGATGTATTCCCATCCCGGTTAAACCCTATCGGTACTACCGCTTTTTGCCGGATATTACGAGTCTATTTGTCGTTCAATAGCTTCTCCAAACGTTCGACGATGGATTTTTCGGCTTCCAGAAGACGCTCGTAAAGTTTCTTGTTTTCCTCGTAGGCTTCGAGTAGTTTGTCTATTGGATTAAAACTAAAGGTTGGATTTGAGCTCCATGCACCATTATTAGAACTGTGGTCGTTGAAGTTATTTATAACATTGAACACCGCTTCTTCACTAAAATTCTCAATCGCTTCCGGGCTAACACCTAAGATTGAAGCTACTTGCGCTAATAGATCAGCTTCAATGGCCGGACTTTTCTCGATGTTGGATACTGTCTGCTGACTTACTCCCAATTCGAAGGCCAGGGCATCCTGCTTCATTCCCCGCATTTCACGGATACGGCTGATTTTTCTTCCGATATGGTTCGTCGTGTTGGTTCTGCTCATAAGTCCAAAGTTAGCATATATTCAGCGTTTAAAATACGAAATATCTTTTGACGGTTCAAAACAGAAAACTCGTTACTGGTATTTCTGATTTTCAGCTGTGTTCGTTCTATTACAATCTTTTTGGATAAAGATTTCCCCTGGGAAGAAAGGGTCCATAGTCGCCTGTTCTTCCAGCTATTTTTCGGTACGGGTATTCCGATTCTGCTTTGCCTGGTATTGGCCAGTTTGTACTTCAGTCACCACAATATGGACATGGCAGATTCAGGATATCTGAAACTGGAATTGTGGTTTTCGATCCTTTTTACCGCTATACTCAACTTGTATTATTGCGTCTATTACCTGGCTTTCGGCGATATGGGTTCTATTCCAGCCGCACGAAAAACTTATCCGGATTGGACGTTGAGAAAAGGAGATGAGATTATAAAAGCTTAT
>Ga0233365_1000248_pt1 | contig 26260 bp, 13 predicted proteins | sample ElkDunMinimDraft_27_FD_191535 | JGI IMG/M metagenome (GOLD analysis project Ga0233365, IMG submission 191535) | Fecal eukaryotic communites from dung pellets of Tule Elk in California, USA - Elk Dung C36 | ecosystem: Host-associated > Mammals > Digestive system > Large intestine > Fecal | place...
GTCTTTCAAACTACTCGTTACGCTACATGTTAATCTTCTTTAAAGAACTTGGCGGCACCACCTCACGGATCGGCCTGTATTTTGTTCGCTTGTCCCTGTAAGGGAACCGGCGTTTTAAATCTTTTTTCACTTGGTTATCCGCGGCATCGCGCCTCTGGTGGATAACCCCCTTCGTTTAGGGTTTGCAAAGGTAGAAAGAAGTTTTGAATTTGCAAAATAAAATATTTTTTATTTTTTTCGCTGCTCGCTTTCCCACTCTTGCGGGCTGCAAAGGTAAGCAGCTTTTCGCAACTACACAAGATAAATCGTATCTTTTTCGCCGCCTTCCGCCTGCTCTCACTTCCTAACCCTAACCTTCAATGAACACCCGCTTTCCTTTCGATTGCGGAGTGCAAAGATACGGCGATTTTCCAACCCCGCAAATATTCCCGACATATAAATTTAACGAAAACTTTAAGTGCCTCAAAATAACCCCCTTAATTTTTCGGACCGAAAGGGCGCGCCAGCCTACAACGCCCCCGGGAACCCTTTTGTTTTGGAAAAACTGGGCGGGAAGGAATTTTTGAAGCGTGGACCGAAGGACTTTAAAAGCTTGAGGCTGCTCCAGGTCCACCCAAGACCGCCTTAAGCCCGCCTTATCCATTGGCAGACTTATATAAGCACTATTGCTTACTCCTTTAGGTCTCGTTTAAGGCTCGTTTATAACAAACCCGGATCAAAGCCATCCTAAACCCGGCTTTAACCCGGACTAAACAGACCCCCGGACTGGGTTAAGGGTCTGTTTAATCCCTCTCAGGTAAGGCTTTGGACCCGGTTTGCCTAAACCCAGGTATAAACAAGGTATAAAGGAGAGATTAACGAAATCAGGTCATTGGATCGAGGGCGGAACCATCTCCGCTCCCCAGCTTTCGTTGGGACTTTCGCCCATAGTGAACCTAAGGGTTCCTCCTTTCATTAACTCATCTCTATACATCCAGGAACTATTAAGGGGCTTCCCATTGAAGGAGGCCGACTGGATATATACCGCTTTCGGGGAGTTGTTTTCGGTTTCAATGGTCAGCTTGTTCCCGTTACCCAGGCGGATATCAACCTTGGCAAATTGAGGACTGCTGAATTGGATAATGGGGCGGGCATCGGTAAAGCCTTTCACATCAAACAAGCCCAGCGAGGCCATCACATACCAGGAACCGAGTTGTCCCTGATCTTCGTCTTGCCCATAGCCGTATCCGTGGATGGTATCGACACCATAAAACTCGTCGAGGATCGCCCTTGTCCATTTTTGCGTCAGGTAAGGTTTCCCGGAAAAATTGAATAGCCAGCTGATATGAAGACTCGGCTGATTGCCGTGGTTATAGATCGATTGCACGCCGGCAAACGCATCAATCTCCTTGCCTCCGCCGAATCCGCTTTTCTGTGCTTCACGGAAGATGGAATCGAGTCGTGCATTAAATGCATCCTTTCCAATTTTACCGATCAAACCTGCTGGATCGTGAGGGACATAAAAAGTATACTGCATTGCATTACCTTCCTGAAAACCTCTCCAAGGCTGATAGGGATCAAAGTCGCCGATAAAATTCCCCTCCTTGTCTTTCGGGCGAATCAGTTTTGCCTTTGGCTCGAACAACTTTTCCCAGCCTTTTGAATAGCCGATCAGCTTTTGATAATCTTCCTCCTTATTGAGATTACGGGCCATTTGAGCCGCGGCGAAGCTCGAAAAGCTATACTCCAGTGTATGAGAGGCTGAGAAGTTGGATCCGGACGGCTTGGTTTCGTTGGGATCTAAATAAGGTACATAACCCTTCTCAATAAAGGATTTCAAATCCATCTTGCCTGAACCCTGAAATCGCTCTTCCCAATTAAGCTCGTTCGCCCGGATGGCCTTGTAGGCCAGATCGACATCATAATCGCGCAACCCAATCTGGTAACCGGCCGCAAGGGCAAGCCCTACAAAGTTGGTGCCCACCCCAGAAACGTATTGACTATTGGCCAGACCGTCGGCAAACCATCCCCTGCTTTTATAGAATTCCAAATGCGTATTGATATAGTCATTGTACTTTTCCGGATAGGACAAGGCCCATAACTGCGTGATATTCCAGAACGCTCCCCAAATGGCATCCGTATTCATATAATTGCTTTTTGGCTTTCCCTCCTCATCTAATTCCAAGCGCCCAATCGCACCGCCATGCTGCGGATAGTCGCCATTCACATCATTCGCTATGCCACGGCCTAATAGAGCATGATAGAGCCCGGTATAGAACTTGGTTTTGTTGGCATCATTTTCATCCTCGACGTAAAGTTTAGACAGCTCCTGTTGCCATTGCGACTGGGCCTGTGTTTTGGCCTGGTTGAACGACAAATCACTGGCCTCCGCGAGCATATTGTTTTTGGCGTTTTCAATGGAAGTATAGGAAAGTCCTACTTTCACTTCGATAACTTCATTTTCAGTGGTTTGATAATCCAAGTACAGTCCGGCTCCCACTCCCTCAACCTCCCGGGAAGCTTCGAAGAGTCCTTCCCTATTAAATCCGCCCACATGAGCAGGCGCCTTACTCAGTTCTCCATAGATATACATCGATATCTCGCCCTCGGGATCATACGCTTGAACGTACTTAGGATAGGTGGTTACAAAACCTTCGAACCGCTTTTCATCAAGCATCTTTATTGCTGCTCGTCGTACATCGCCGCTTTCACCTTGCTCGTTTCCGATATCGATCAGAATGCGGGATTGATCACTCGCAGGAAAGGTGTAGCGATGCATTCCTACACGGGCGGTAGCCGTCAGCTCCGCAGTAATTCCGTAATCGTCCAGCACAACCCGATAATAACCAGGTCCGGCGATCTCATTATTCCGATCAAAACGTGAACGATATCCCTCGTCCGGGTTATCCAGATCGCCTGGTTTCACTTTTAGTTCTCCGGTACTCGGCATGATGCTGACACCACCGATCTGCCATTCATGGAAATGCACAAACCCTTCAATCGAATTGTGCCGGGTATCGTAGCCTACGGCCTCCCAGCCAGAGGGGTTGCCATAGCTGGCATTCGTGGCAGGCGCCAGTTTAGCCATACCATAAGGCACGGCGGCTGGAGTAAAGAAAAACCAGCGACTGTGAGCGGTACCGATCCGGGGATCAACATACGCGAGCAGATTGTCATTCTGAACCGCAGTCTTAGTAATGGAGCATGAACTGAGAATGGAAATTAGAAGTAACGAGAGAAAAAGTTGATTTCTTTTAGAAAGATGGAGCATGGAACGTGAATAAATTGGTTAAACTGGAAATAAATAAGTTTATTGATGATGATGTATATACTAATAAAGGGTGTATATATAATTAAGGCCTGAATTTTACTCCAAGCCTTAATTATCGTTATTGGATTTGTGCTTCTATTGTGTGTAGCCTTCGTTTTGCTCTAGTTCGGGATTTCGTTGTAATTCATCCATTGAGATAGGCCATAAAAGGTCAGACTCTTTAAAGGTAGCACCCGATCCATTTTGAGCACCGATCAGGGGCACATACGTCACCTGCCCTTCCGTCGTTTGAGAAATCACGGGGAACATTCGTGTACGTACAATATCATCCCACATTTTGAATTCAAGCGGAAGCTCCCTCAAACGTTCCGTCCAGCACTCTTGCACAAAGGCTTCAACCGACAAAGTTTGCAGTTCGCCCGTATAGGCAGCAACCGTCTTTTCGGTTATATCAGCACGGGCCTTTATTTGAGCCAGGTAACCGGCGGCTTCCGGAGTCACTCCTTCCGACTCGGCAATGGCTTCCGCAGCAATCAGCAAAGCTTCAGCATAGCGATAAATGTTCCAGTCCTTCGTTCCCCGACCCGTCTCCAGGACGGCCTCTTCATCGTAGAAGTACCATATCCCTGCCTGGTCGGAGCTCCATTCCCTCCCATTTTCAGGATGAGTATACTCCCAATGGAAAAACTGGTTAGGCTGAATGCGCAAATCATCTTCTTCATACACGTTCAGAAAACGATCGGTTGGTGCATATATCCGCTCGAAAATGGAGTAGGTATCGAAAATTGCCGTGGCTGACGAAGTGAAAGCGTACGTTGGCCACCAGCCGCTGTTACTGATGGTTCCATCATATTCGTAGGAATAAATAACTTCCGCTAAGTCATCATCAGTTCTTAACTTGTTGAAAGCACTTTCCATACCGAAGTTTGTGTTAGGAGTCAGGTTGTGAGGCGAGGCTGTAACAATCCTTGCATACGTTGCCGCTTCGGCGTGTTTGTTCTGCTGCAAATAAACATTAGCCAGGGCCATAGCGGCCACAAATTTGGTAATTCGAAAGCCATTGGTGGTAAATCTTGCTGCTGGCAACACCTCTACGGCTTCTTCCAAATCAGCCTCGATCAGTGCATATACCTCCGCCTGCGGAGTCCGGGGTATGAATAGATTATCCAGTGATTCGTAAGGCTCAACGGATAAAGGAACGTCGCCGAACATTTTTACCAGATAGAAATAGTTAAATGCACGGAAAAAACGAGCTTCAGCAATCAGTCTTGCTTTTGCAGTCTCATCCATCGAGATTTCAGGAATATGCTTGATCGCCCCGTTGGCGATGTTGATTGCCCGGTACGAATCATTCCAAACTGCGTTCATATAGTTGGAAACCGTGCGAAGGTTTTGTTGACGCGTAAGGAGCCGTGAATACATGGAAACGAGCTCCTGCCCTTCGTAAGAATTCGCAAAATAGCCGGTTAAGAAAGTATTTACAGAAGCAGTGGGGCCAATATAAGCCGAGGCAGCCACTCCATATCGTACCGGAGCACCCATTCGATAAAGCGCATTCACGTTCTCCTGTGCCTGCGACGCATTTTGATAGTAAGTTCCCAGTGTTATGGTCGACCTCGGATCCTCCTCCAGGAATTTTTCGCAGGCAGAAGTAACCAACAGACTGCTGCAAAGTATTGCGATAAAAATGTTTTTATTTTTCATAATAATATCTCCCTTCAATTAAAGTGTAAGATTTAGGCCCAGTGAAAATGTTTTAGCTCTTGGATAGGCAAAGAATATCATATTCTGACCGAACTTATTGCCATCCCCGAGGGAAGTTCCTTCCGGGTCGTAACCCTTGAAATCTTTAGAGGTGATCAGCCAGGGGTTGTTTGCACTGCCGTAGATCCGGAGTGCGGAAATTCCCATGCGGCTAAGAAGATCGGGACTAAAGGTATAGCCCAGCTGGATCACGTTTACCCGCAGGTATGAACCGTCAACAATCCAGGAAGAATCCACATTGGTATCTTGCCCGGCATGTCCACTGTTAGTCAGCACCACCGCCTGCTGGTTTGTATTCGGATTGGTACCATCGTAAGCCCCGTACAAAATTTCCTTCAAACCGTTGGTAATACCAAAGCGATCGTACGTAGAATGATAGAATTGCTGCATGGTTTCAACTCCATAGATAAATTGCAAGTCGACCAGCAGATCGAAGTTTTTATAGTCGAAGTTGTTGATAAAACTTCCCGACCAATCAGGTGCTCCTTTACCAAGAATTTCCTGGGTGGCCGACCGTTTTGGCCGCCCGATCTGGTTTTCCTCAATATCACCGTTCTCGAAATCCTGAATGGTATATACACCGTTTCGGCGGTAACCATAAAAACTATTTAAATTTTCACCCACCCGAATGATACTGTTCGGGCCTCCAACCCAGCCATTCAACAGGATGTCTTCGTTATTGGCACCCAACTGAAGAACCTCGTTCTTGTTATAGTTCATATTGAGGGTGGTATTCCAGGTAAAGTCGGCCGTCTGTAGCGGGGTAGCATTGACCATGATATCAACCCCCTGGTTTCGGACCGAACCGATATTACGCATAACGGAACCGAATCCTGTCGAATTTGGAAGCGGCGCATCCAGCAGCAGGTCGGTCGTTTTTCTGTTGTAGTAGGAAACGTCGAAGTTCAGACGACCTTGAAGCAAGCCTAGTTCCACACCCACATCGTAGGTTGCAGTCTTTTCCCACTTTAGATTCTGGTTGGGAATATTGCTTACATAAGAATAAGGTACCCGTGAGCCTCCCATCAAAAGAGTTCCGGAGGTAACATTGGCCAGTGATCGGAATGGATCGATTTCCGAGTTTCCGGTAAGTCCGAAACTGGTATGAAGACGCAGATTGCTGATTGAGTTGCTAGCGGCCATAAAATCCTCGTTAGCGATATTCCAGGCCAGACCGACAGAAGGGAAAAACGCGTATTTATTGTTTTCACCGAACTTGGACGATCCATCGTAACGTCCGGTGATGGTGGCCGAATACCGGTCGTTATAGGTATAGGCGCCCCGCAGGAAGTACGAATTCATTGCCCATCGGGCGTAATTCGATGTTGGAGAAGACGGCGTACGCCCAACCCCCATATTGTTCCACTCGAAGAAATCAGTTGTAAATCCTTCCGTCCGCGATCCATTGATATTATAGGTACGCTCCTGCCAGGAAAGACCCGCCATGGCGTTCACACGATGGCGGTCAAACTCGCGATTGAAAGTCAGGTAGGTTTCCTCCTGCCAGTAAAACGATTCTGAGTCCTGAATTTCTGCCCAACCGTTCGGCATGGAGATGTTGTTCAAAATAATGGATGAATAGCCACGGTAATTGCGCTTGTGATGGTCAACTCCAAATTGGGTTTTCAGGTCTAAGCCTTCTGCCAAATGGAAGGTCAGGGCGGCGTTACCAAATATCTGCGTATTGAAACGCATCCTCTTCTGCTTGTCGAGAATCGCTACCGGATTTGACATCCCTTCAAACCCCAATCGGTTGGAAACTGTTGAGGAAGCCGAGGAAGTGTAATCGCCGTCCGGCTCATAAATAGGATACCAGGGGATCATCTCAATCATGGTCCGCCGCGCATCTTGTCCGCCACCATCTTCCGGCGTATAACGGCCCCATGTATGATTAGCGGTCAGGTTGATACTGGTAGACAGCCAATCTTTCGGGGAAGAATCATAAGCTAGCTTACCATTGATACGCTTGTTAAAGGTATTGTTCACGATACCCTGCTGATCGGAATAGTTTAAAAATGCCCCGATCGACGAGCCTTCATCGCCCTGTTGAATATTCAACTGATGATTCTGCGAGGTTGCGCTGCGCGTGGCCTCCCGCTGCCAGTCGGTATCATAAAGCGGGTTTCCATCGGCATCGAAATAGTTCGGATCATCAAACCAGTCGCGCCGGTCGAGCGACCAATCCTTCCCATGCCAATTGTTTTCGTTTTCGAGCGCTGTCATAAATGTCTCTACCCATTCCTGCGCATTTAATACTCCCATAAAGCGTTGCGGCGAGCTTGTACCTACCGAACCCTGATAACTAAGCATTTTCCGGCCGTCGCGGGTCCCTCGTTTGGTGGTCACCAAAATAACCCCATTGGCACCGCGCGCACCGTAAATGGCCGCAGAAGATGCATCCTTTAATACTTCAATGCGCTCGATATCGTTCGGATTCAATAAGTGAAAATCTTCCATCACGACCCCGTCGACTACATACAGCGGATTAGACGACGAGTTAATGGTGGCCGTTCCTCGGATCACCACCCGGTTGGCATAGGCACCCGGTTGACTGGAGTTGGAGTAGATGTTCACCCCGGAAGCCTTTCCGCGGAGATTGTCGAGCGGACTGAAGTTTTGAGACTTGATCATATCTTCGCCACGGGCAATGGAAATGGAACCCGTAACATCCGATTTACGCATCGTTCCGTAACCAACTACCACTACTTCTTCTAAAGCCTCCTGGTCGGTATTCAGATTAAAGTTGGCCGTCGCCCCGCTAACCGTAACTTCGGCCGTCTGATAACCGATTGAAGAAGCAACGATTACCTGGCCGACCGAAGCCTGAACGGTGTACTGCCCGTTTTCGTTCGTCTGAGTAGACTGATCACCGCCTTTAACTGTAATGGTTACTCCGGGAAGGGTTTCACCCGTGTTGGCATCGCGTACCGTACCCGAAACATTTTGCTGTCGGGATGCATTCTTAAAGTGTTCCCCAACAAGAGCACGCGAGTAGGCATGCGTGTGGCTGAAAACAGCCAGCAAAGAAAGCAGGACTATCCAGAGCCTTCTTTTCATTGGATTTGTTTTTCTAAGGTTCAACATGATTTATAGGATTAAGGTAAATAGTTCTTAAGCAAATTAATCGAGACAAACCAACCGTTAAACATGCCTTAGGTCGCACACACCTCGAGCACCTCTACTCCTCCATATAAACATATCATCCTCAAGCAGTAAGGTTACAAAAATTGGTTTGGCTATACAATATAATTAAAATCAACAGTAATTTTTCATAGTTTCTTTTATTAATAACGGACATAAAAAGCGATAACGAAATGCACTAAAAACACTATCTCTGAAGCCTCCATTTAACCTAGCTGGAAGACCGCAGGCACTCATATTTAACATCCGGAATCTCCGGTAGATCGTCCGTACAACAGCTTTAGCATAGTCTCAAGTTTCGAAGGTTTATTTTTCTTGATCAACTTCAGCATAAGCTTCCAGTAGAAGGATCGCATCATATAAAACACCGGCTGATCCTCTGAAGGACCCGGATCCGCTAGGCTTATTGTCTCTTGAGTAATATTCATAGAAACCATCATGGACGATTACCCGATCAAGCATTGGTCTGATCTGTTCATAAGCTTGTTGATAAAAGCCGTTTCTGATCATTTGTTTAATAATGCGTCCACCAAACCAGGTCCAGTCTCCCCCGTTCTGATAGTCGTAAGGCGACATACTCTTGTTTTGGAACGATCCCGCAGGATAAGGCGGATAAAGGGTTAAGCCGACAGAGGGAGCATTCGCATTCCGTACGTTCTCGATCATTCTGTCAAAAGAAGCCTTTACTTGTTCTTTTGAAAGAAGATTGGCCTCAATGGCAATGGCAGTTCCGCCATGATAATAAATTTCATCTTCATTAAGGTCGGCGGGAAAAGGAGATCCGTCGAGATAGATATGTGGTTTGAATTTCTGCCGCTCGGCATCCCATAGATGCTTCATGGCATTGGCCGCAATATCATTCCGGATTTCCTCCCACTTGCTGCTGCGGTCAGGACTTAACTCCAGAAAATTATCGATGGCCACTAAAAACATCGCGTTGTCGTAGATGTCGATAGCAAGGTGGGAATTCTCGTCGAGGTATACACCCCAGATGTGTTCTGGCTGCACATCGCCCCAGTCGGCCGTGGTAGCACCCCACAGGAGTCCGTATTCTTCACTGAACCGGTGCTCCATCAAGAAATCAAGCGCTGCTTCCAAACGCTTCGCCACGGTTGTGCCTCCAATGGATTCCTGCAGAAAAGCTTCATCGCCTGTTGCCCTGATATACTTATAGACGGCCTGAATTAAAGAGGATTCCTGGTCTGTTTCCACCGTGTTTTTATGCCCCGCATTGGCGGGCTCCAACTCCGTAAAAATATACTGATATCCTCCAGTGGTCTGCTTAGCTTTTTCTTTAGGAATGAATCCGTCCACAATATTTCCGTCCTGTCCCTGCAACCTGAAAAATACCCGTAAGTTTTCTTTGGTAGTTTCAGGGTTATGAACGGTGCTGGCCAGGGTGATGAAAGTATTATAGTCGCGAATCCAGACCTCACTGTAACCGTCGCCGGCCGTAAATCCACTCTTGACAAGGTCAATTGCTTTGTTTTTAACGATGGACAAGGTGGAATCGGATTGGATCTGCGACTTCAAGGAAGATTGCCTGTCATTGTCTTTTATAGCGTTGCAGCTAGCTAAAAGAATAGCAATCAAAAAGAGATAAGCTTGTTTCATTTTCATAATTTAGGTTTATAATTACTTTGGTTTACTTTCCCAGCCCCCAGCTCTTATTGGGTTGGGGGCCCATTTCCAGGATTAAGCTACCGCCCTTCAAAAGTTCTTTAGCAGGAAACTTAAAATCATTCAGCGGATTCCCGTTCAGCGTGGCCTTCTGCACATATACGTTGGCCTTTCTGGTATTTCGGGCCTCAATGGTGAAGCTTTCTCCCCGATCGTATCGGCCTCCCAGGTGGATGGTTATTTTTTCAAAGAGCGGACTGCCGATTTCATACACCGGCTCTTCTCTCGTTCCCCCGTCAATTTGGAAAAGCCCGATCGCATTCATCAGGTACCAGGCGCTCATTTGCCCTTGATCCTCGTCGCCCAGATAGGCATTCGATAAACCGGACCCGTAATAACGCTCGCCAATGGAACGGCTCCATTTCTGGGTTTCCCAGGGCCGGTTTACCCAATTGAACAAATAAGCAAAATGCATAGACTGCTGATTTCCCTGAACCACGGGATAATCCCAATATTGGTCGTTCGGACCATTATAACGCCATTTATCGCTTTCTTCAAATCCCCATTGCAGTCGCTCAACAAATCTATCCTTCCCAATTAAATCGGCAAGTCCACCGACATCCTGCGGCACGAAAAAGGTAAGTTGCCAGGCGTTGCCCTCCACGTAATGATGGTTGGCGCCCGATTTAAACGGATCGAATTCTTGCGCCCACTCTCCCTTCGAATCCTTCATGCGGGCATAACCCGTTTCGGTATCGATCGCATTCCTCCACCATTGTCCACGCTGGTTAAACACTTCATAATCGTCCGCTTTTCCCAGGGCTTTCGCAAACTGACCCACGGTCCAATCGTCAAAACTATATTCAAGGGAATTTGAAAAGCGGCCATCGTCATATGGAACATATTGATGTTTCAGGTAGGTGTCGAGATCGCGGTTGCCGGCAAAACCACCAGCGACCACGGAAGGTAATGTGGTCTGCATTTTTTTGACCGCTTCGAAAGCTTTATCCACGTCGTAATCGCGGATGCCCATTTGATAAGCTCCTACTATCAAGGGGATTTCGTGCTCAGCTACCATCACCGGTATATACTCCATTCCGGCGGGCCCCTTGGCAAGCCACCCGTTGGCATCGTACATCGCCAGTTGGGAACGCACCCATCGGTTGCTCCATTCCGGGGTCACGAGGTTCCAAAATTGATTTAAGTTCCAGAAGGTATTCCAGAACGCATCACAACCGAGTGCAACATCGCCAGGGCGACTAAATTGCTGTATTTTTTCGTCGGCCGAACGCCAGCGTCCGTCAACATCGCTGAAGATATTGCGACTGGCGAGAGACCGATACATATTCGTATAGAATTTTTCCTTCTTCAGGTAGTCCTTACTGCTGATTTCGACCCGATTCAGAAGCTCGTTCCAGGTTCCTCGATTATGCGCCATCACCGCATCAAACGACCAGCCGAAAGGCTCGCTGATTTCCTCTCTCAGGTTCATAGCAGCATTCTCCACGCTAACGTAGGAGATGCCGGTGCGGACCTGTACGGTACGACTCTTATTCAGATCGAACTCGACAAACAGGCCTGCTTTCTTAGCGCTGTCGGCTTTCAAGTCCTGATTTAAGCTGACCCGATCGTTATGCCAGGAGCCATATTTCACAATTGGCTGGTCAAACTCCATCACAAAGTGGATGATATAATCCTGTTGAGCGTCGCGCGACCATACATTTCGGGATAGCTGTTCGCTGATCCCTTCAATCCGTCGGTCACTTACCTTCGTGATCTGTACCCCCTCTAATTCATAGCCATACTCTGCAGGAATTTTAAGGTCGATCATTACCCGACCGGTATCGCCCTGCTGGTAGGTATAACGCTGGAAGCTGGTCCGCGTCAGGGATGTCAACTCCGCGCGGATGTTGTAATCAGTAAGATCAACGCTGTAATAGCCCAGCGGAGCTTCCTCCGTCGTTTTGTCGATTTTAGAGCGGTATCCGCCCTTCTCCCCACTTTCATCACCGATAAACGTGACCAGCTCGCCTGTCACAGGAAATGTCCCCAGTCCGGCCATGGTCCATTCGTGAATATGACTGAAGGTGCCGATCGATTCAAATACCGGGTCATAGCCCGCCTGCCAGCCTTGGTTTTGATTATCCGGACTCAATTTAACCATGCTAAAGGGCATCCAGGGACCGGGCGCCAGCATCCACCGCGAATGCGCTGCACCCATCATCGTATTGACATAGTCGGCCGCAGTCGCTGTCTTTTGTGGCTCGCGAACGAGCGTGCCAGTCGTATACTTTTTGCCGTTAATCAGAATCTGGTAGGTACTCTTTGTTGCAGACGACACTGCCGGCATGGGCGCTTCCAGAACGGATCGACCAGCCTCCAGTTCCTGCTTCATAATCTCCTTCCCGTCTAGAAGGACGCTCATGGTCGCCTTTTTCTTTGCGTCAACGATATCGATCAACAAGGGTTGCTTCGCATCGGCAGTCTGGAAGGTTGCCGGCCGAACTTTTCGGATCAAGGCCCCGGCCGCAGGCTTCAACGTTGCCCCCTTAGGTCCTTGAAGTTTGAGTTCATCAAAGGCGATCCACCCTCCGTTGAGGGATGTAATCACAATTTCATTATAACCTTCTTTAATAAGGTCGCGTGGCAAGGAAAACGTAACAAGTTTCTCTTCCGCGTTTGTGAAGGGGCCGACCGGATCTGCCTTTCCTTCCCCTTTTTCCAGAGTGGAGGTATAAGGCTTATCGTTAATAAGTAACTTTAGAATAGAACCGTGTTCGGGGTCGACTGCCAATAAATCTAAGGACAGAGACCAGTCACCCTTCGATGGAACGTCTTTTAGTTCAAAGCTAAGGGTAATAAAATGGGATCGTATTCCGGCCGTATGTCCGGTTCCTCCCCAACCGTTTTTCGGTCCGGGCAGCACAAAAGGAAACTCCCTTACTGCATCCGACGAACCAATCAGAAAATAGCGGTCTTCATAGCCAAAATCGTTTTCAAGGAATTTTTTAAACTCAGCGGGATACAGAGCCATATCGCTGGCCTGGTTATCGTTCTTGCCGATCTGCCAGATGGTCGACTGCTGAGCCGAGGCGGTAGTAGAACCAAGAAGAAGAATCGCGAGGATAAACGTAATCGTAGAAAGGTACTTAATTCGGGTCATATCAATGAGTATTAGTTTTATTCCAAAAGACTTCAATTTCTTCCAACGATTTCCCTTTCGTTTCCGGCAATAGCCTGAACACGGTGATAAAGGCGGCCACGCAGAAAAAGCCGAAGAATAAAAAGGTGTATGAGGTTCCCAACTCCCTGAGCATAACGGCCGTAAGTTGCCCAACAATGGCGTCGGCCACCCACATGGTCATAATACTCAGACCTAAAGCCCTCGCCCGGATATGCGTTGGAAATATTTCAGAGGCCACCACGAACTTGAGCGGCCCGATGGAAAAAGCGAAACTTGCCAGGAAGAGCGAAACGGTAAACAATACCCACAGACCCGGAAGATCTGGAAGGAAAAAAAAGATGGCTGTCAGGATCAGACTGACCGAGGCAACGGCCGTTCCTGCCAGGTATAAGGGTCGGCGACCCAGCTGGTCAACCTTCCAGATAGCTATAAAAGTGAAAAGCATGTTGGCAATTCCGAAGATGATCTGACTTTGGAAGGAATTGCTCAAGCTCACTCCGGCGCTTGTGAGGATGGTCGGACCGTAATAGATGATGGCGTTGATTCCGCAGAACTGAGAGAAGAGTGGCAAAAGAAAACCTAGTACAAGAGGGCGCCGCATCGCCGGCGCCAGCAAGTCGAGGTATGAGCTTTTCCTTTCTACCCGATGCAGTTCCATACGGTCTGCTGCCTGATCCGCCTCCTTCGGATCGCTTATTTTGCGAAGGATTGACCGCCCCTGAGCCGACCTGCCTTTTTGAATAAGCCAGCGCGGGCTCTCAGGAACGAAAGTCAGGCCGATGATAAACAGTGCGGCAGGCAGTGCTTCCATTAAGAACATTCCCCGCCACGCCTCTTCTTCAAAGAGATATCCGAAACCGCCGCGTGTGGCCATTATCGTATTTTCCGCTGAAGCTAATATGGCATAGTTGCTCAGGTAAGCCACTAAAATACCAGCCGTGATGGCTAATTGATAGAAAGTAACATACCTTCCTCGCTTTGCTGCAGGAGCAATCTCGGAAAGATAGAGAGGGACCACATTGGATGCAATCCCTACACCTAGTCCGCCTAAGATCCGCGCCCAGATAATGGATGCGAACGACGGCAATAAAGCACTTCCGAGGGCCGACAGCAAGAAAAACGCCGCGGCACAAACCAATAACTTCTTCCTGCCGAAACGGTCGCCTAAACTGCCGGACGCGGCAACACCGGCAATGCATCCTACCAATGCTGACGATACCAGCCATCCTTCCTGGGCAGGTGTCAAATTGAAATGCTCCTGCATGAGTGGCAAAACGCCCGAGATTACCGCCATATCAAATCCGAAGAGAAAACCTCCGATAGCAGCGATAAAACAGATTAAAGCAAGGAAAAAGTTCGATTTCTTCATGATGGCCCGTTTTGGTGTTGTTGTTGCCCGTATTTCACAAATGCCTTGACTACCTTCGCCGTTCCGTTCCCTCGATTTGTCAGGGTATAACGACCGGCGGCTGCAGGAACAATAAAGGTTTCTGCATAATTGAAAATATTTGAACTGCCGTCCGCTGTTTCTACGACGATGGATTCACCTTCCACCAGCATCAGTATATGACATACGTTCTCCGTGTCAACTTCGATTTTATTTTCAAATTCCATTCGATGAACATCATAGTAATGATCGGCGTGCGTTGGCAAATGGATAAGCGTCCAATCGTCGCCCCTTTCCAACACCGACGGCTTGGAGATAAACTCCTCCGTGACGCGGCTCCCCTTCCGGTCGAAATCTAAATTATTGAAAGCGTGTTCAATATTTATCGGCCGGGGCCTTCCGGTACTGTCTTTCTGCAACCAGTCGTACATTTTAAATGTGAAAATATAGGGCGTGGCACTAATCTCCAGCACCATATTGTTTCTGCCCGAGCTGTGCACTGTGCGGTTGGGGATGAGAAACAAATCGTGCTTCTCCGGTTCGAATGCCTGCACGTATTTTTCAACATCAACTTCCTTTTCGCTTCTGACGCTCTCTTCCAGATCCCTTCGAAATTCGTTCGGATCGATATTTTCATTAAAGCCAAGATAAACAACGGAACCGGGTACGCAATCCAACATGTAATAGGTTTCATCCTGCGTGAACTGTTCACCGAAATTTTCGCGGATATAAGATAATGAGGGGTGACATTGTATGGATAAGTTCCCTCCATTGAAGGTGTCCAGAAAATCGAAACGGATCGGGAAATAGGTGCCGAAAGTTTCATGATGTCTGCCCAACACTGCTGGAGCTTCCATGAACATGAGGGTATCGAAACTAACTTCAAGCAAATTGCCCTCGCTTTCGAATACGATACCATTCTCGGGTGCAATAATTTCGAACGACCACGCGTAGTTTTCTTCATCGCGACTTAATGATGGAAAATGTTCCTTCATCCATTGTCCTCCCCAAACACCCGGGTCAAACCAGGGCCTCGGCCGGAAAACCGACTTTGACATATTTCTCAGACCCGAAAACAAATCGTCCGCTAACATCCAGTTTATGGTATCGCTCCATTGCGCATCTGCCAGCACGCTGGCTTTTGGTATTTGAAGCTGCTTATGTTGGTTCAAGACGATCCAATCCACAAAATAGAAGCGTTTATACATACTCTCTGGCTGTCCGACCGCATCGCTCCCCAAATTGCTGATGGCTCCGGCCCGCATTCGGTAAAGAAGCTCGTTTTTCGGCAGGTCGAAATAAACCAAAGGTCCCTCCGGGTCCGCCAGTCCGGCCCCTACTCCGATGATGATATTCAGGTCTGCATTCGGATCGATCTCCACATTCTTCAATTTTTCTTTCTGGAAGAAGTCTTCTAACACAAGCGAAGTGACCTTACCCCAAACCGATTGCCGCTCGCCTAAAAAAGGATGAACAAGGGATTCAATCTCCGCTTCCTGTTTCAAGAGATCTGCTGCGTGGATCCAATTTACATTCAGACCCTTGTACTCGAACAGCATGGAAAGCTTATTGGTAAGCGTTGCCCAATCAACCCCTACATATCCATCGATTTTAACCAGCCGATGTTTGCTGATCCAATCTGCCAGAGAGGCATATCCGTTAAATATCTTACCATCGCCCAATGAATGGGAAGGATAAAGATTATGTTTTCCGGGGCGCGGAGCATTCGTCCCGATATTTGAAGGCATGACCTCCTGATTGGTACTACGTTCGATTGTTTTAATCATTATTTTATTGTTGGTATGTATGTACATGATGTAATGGAGCAAAAATTTCCTTAACAGCTATAAATGATGATCTTATTATATTATAAAGCTTTGTAACGTTTAGGTTAGTACATACAAGTATATACAATATAAGCTTTCCAGCAAATCAAAATAGCAGAAAAATCCGAAAACGGCCTGTATGTACATACAATCGATGTATTTACATTGAATATTGTTATGTTTGTAACATAAATTCGAGTATGAAGCTAAGCATTGATCATTCCAGCCCTGTTCCCCTTCACTATCAGGTTGAAGAGCTGCTCAGAAAAATTATTGATTCTCCAGACTATCGGGGAGGCCGACTGTTACCAAACGAAGTAGACCTAGCCAAACAACTGGCCATATCAAGAACAACGTTACGACAAGCCATCAATAAATTGGTTTACGAAGGCTTACTTGTTCGTAAAAAGGGTGTTGGCACTTGGGTTTCGGAAGATAGGCCCCTCAGTTCCAAGTCAAAAAATTGGCTCAGCTTTTCGCAGGAGATGGCCGCACGCGGAATCCCGATCAAAAACTTCGAGTTGCATATCAGCTGGGTACTGCCCGACCCGACGATTGCTAATTTCTTCGAAATCAAAAAAGATAAAAAGGTGCTGAAGTTGATGCGACTTCGGGGGACAGCAGACGGCCCTTTGGTTTATTTCGAGTCGTACTTCCATCCGCGGGTAAACCTTACGGGCGACGAGGATTTCAAAATGCCCTTATACGAAATGCTCGAGCGCTCCCATTCCATCATCGCCTACAAATCGAAAGAAGAAATCGGCGCTCTGCTGGCGAGCGATTGCATCGCCCAGAAACTTGAAGTGCCCTTAAACAGCGCCATCCTTTTCAGAAAGCGATTTGTATTCGACCAGGGCGACCGGCCCATTGAATATAATCTCGGCTATTATAAAGCGGACAGTTTCACGTATACGGTTGAAAGTATTCGGGAGTAAAGTGGGGATTAGGACATAATAGCTCCAACCGACGCTACCTATTTCTGAGAAGAGGCCGGTATGCTATTCACGCCCGCCTTTTGCTGACGCATAAGCTCCAGCAGATCCTCTCCCGACATGGTCTCAATAGTTGTTAAAACGTTATGAAGCTTTTTTCCCTTCTTAAATGTCGAACTGCTGAGGGATCGATAATTGATATCATAGCGAAGTATGCTTCCATCAAACCCGTCTATGTAGTCCTTATCAATATGGCTTACGAGAAGATCAATGTTTGCGTTGACATCGTACTCATTTCCGAGGAACTCGACAATCCTTCCCTCGACAACCGATCCCTTGCTTGAAGTGAAAGCGAAAAAGCGCCGGATGGTTAATTTCGGATTGTAGTTCGGGTATTCCGGTGCAGGAACGATCAGAAGCCCCGATTTCAAAGTCCATGCGTCTTCCCATAAAGGCTTTAAACGACTTCCCTTCACTTCCGGGTCAACGTTTCGTGAATGCCAACTTTTCGCAGATTCTAGAAGCCCGGAGGTGATATCGTCACCTTCGTGAACGGCATAATGCAAATCCTTCCGACAAGCAGAAAATATAAGTAAGCAACTGAGGATTGAGAAGCAAAGTAGAAAGCGTGCCTTCATCATAACGGTTAGATTTTGTAGCCAGTTGGTCAGGTTGATTAAAAATAGACATTATTCCAATAACTTACAGCTGCTTCCGCAACTTTTCAGGCCGCTGAACAATATTAGCAAAAGGGGATCCTACGATCCCTTCTTTGCCGACATAATAAACTCTAATTTGCCACCTTTCATAATTTCATCATGCGTAATGTAAAGCCGGTCGAGCGTGTTGCCGTTCAGGATGGCTTTTGATACGTAGACGTTTTTCTTGCTTTGATTTTTGGCTATTACCTCGAAGGTGTTCCCGTTTTCCAAATTGATTTTCGCTGATTTAACAAGCGGACTGCCCAGGTCGTAGTTCAGAGAGCCGGGGGCAATGGGATAGAAACCAAGTGCTCCAAAGATATACCAGGCGCTCATTTGGCCGCAGTCGTCATTCCCTCCGAGTCCGTCGGGCGTGGGCTGATACATCTTCTCCAGAATCATCCGCACTCTTTCCTGCGTTTTCCATGGAACGCCTGCATGGTTATAGAGGTAGACCACGTGATGGGCGGGTTCGTTGCCATGGACGTAATTTCCAATAATGCCTTCACGGGTAATATCTTCCGTGTCGGCGAAGAATTCATCAGGCAGGTGCATGGTAAAAAGGGAATCGAGATGACCGACAAAGGCCTTATCGCCGCCTCGAAGCGCGATCAATGCTTTGGGATCATGTGGCACAAAGAGACTGTAATTCCAGGTATTGCCTTCAATGAAGCCTTGATTGTGGGTGCTTAATACGTCGAATTCCTTTTTGAACTCGCCGTTGGCATGGCGGGGGCGCATAAAGCCGATCGACTTGTCCCACATGTTTTTCCAGTTTTCTGAGCGCTTTATGTAGGTCTCGTAAACATCAGTCTTATTCAGCTTTTTAGCCAGTTGAGCGATCGCCCAATCGTCATACGCATATTCCAGCGTATTGGAAACAGACGTTCCATTGGAATCAACCGAAACATATCCTTTATCAATATATTCACCGATGCCTTCGTAGTCGCGCCGGTTGGAGGTAGCGATGCAAGCTTCCAGAGCGCGTTCAGCATCACCTTTGTAGGTGCCTTTCAAGATAGCGTCGGCAATCACCGATACGCTATGGTAGCCACTCATGCACCAGTTGTCGTTGGCATAGTGCGACCATATCGGTAGCATATTCAATGAGCTTTGATCGTAATGTGCCAGCATAGATTCCACCATGTCGGAGTTCCGCGCAGTTTTTACGATGTTAAAGAAGGGATGTAGTGCCCGGTAGGTGTCCCAAAGTGAGAAGGTGGTATAGTTGGTAAAGCCTTCAGCTTGATGAACCTCCTGGTCAAGCCCTTTATACTCTCCGTTCCGGTCGGTATAGATGGTTGGGCCCAGGAATGTGTGGTACATTGCCGTGTAGAAATTCACTTTATCATCTTCTGTGATGGTCTCCACTTCAATGCTTTCAAATTCCTTGTTCCATTTTTGCTGTCCTTCGCTGACTACACGATCAAAATCCCAGTGCGGAACCTCAGCCCCCATATTTTCAAGAGCATTACTCTGGCTGACGGGCGACAGCGCGAATTTCACCAGGATTTGTTCATCTTGCTCGGTATCGAAATCGAAATGGAGTTTTAGCTCACGACCCGCAAGCTCGGGGAAGTTTTCAGTTTGATCCCATTTCCGCCAGAAACCACGATATACGGAAGGCTTATCCATGCTTTTTTGTCCGTACGATTTTACGGGTTTGGAAAACTGCATGGCGAAGTAAACCGTACGGGTTCGCGCCCATCCCGTGGTTTGCCGGTAGCCAGTTACGGTAGAGTCGTTCAGTACACGAACAAAGGTCCAAACGTTCTTGCCATCGTAGTTATAGATACCGGCCGTCAAATCCAGCAATATATGTGAATTATCACTTTTCGGGAAAGTATAACGATGCATCCCTACCCTTTCGCTGGTGGTTAGCTCGGCCGTGACGTTATAATCGTCGAGTAATACCTTATAGTAATTGGCTTTGGCTACTTCATTATCGTGCGAGAATGCTGACCGATAACCGCCTTTGGTATTCTCGGCCGTTCCCGGGTTCATCTGCAGCTTCCCGACGGTTGGCATCATGAGGAAATCGCCCAGATCGGAATGCCCGGTACCGCTGAAATGAGTATGGCTAAAGCCGACGATGCTTTTATCTTCATATTGGTAGCCCGCGCAGTAACGGTAAACATTTTTATTGTATTTGCCGTCGACTTCATACATGAGCGTGTCGGTTTCAGGACTTAGTTGAACGGCGCCGAAAGGAACCGTGGCTCCGGGATAGGTGTGGCCCATTTTGGCGGTACCGATGAGCGGATTGACGTATTCCCAGGCTTGCTTTTGCGCTTGCAGCATGGTAGCGGGAAGCATGAGTAACAGGGTAAGCTTAGTTGCAAATTTCATGTTCGCGTTGCGTTTATTTAAGTTCAGATATCCATTGTTTGCCAGCCGCCCAGGTTTTATTGGGGTCGGCAGATGCGGTGATTTCAAGGGTTCCGCCTTTCATCACCTCTTCGTGGGTGAGGTAGTTGCGGTCGAGCGACTTACCATTGAGTTTCACGGCTTGAATATAAATATTTTCCTCAGCAAAATTGCTAACCTTAATGTGAAAAGCATTTTTCGACTGCGGATGGAGGGTTACGCTTTCAAACAGCGGAACGTTGAGGTAATAGATCGGCCAGCCGACGCATGCGGGCGATATCCCCGTCGCTGCCAGTACATACCAGGCCGACATGGCACCGGCATCGTCGTCCATAGTACGGATAAAGGCCTTGGGCTGGTTTTTATAGATGCGATCGACAAAGGGATCGATACCGCGACTGTTATCGTTGAAGTAATATTGAACGACCGTATCCTTGGCGTATCTATGCACCATCGCTTGCGATTTCCAAATCTCTGAAGATGCGTTGTACATATAAGGAACCTGGATATCAGGTTCATTGGCGTGGTTGTAGAGATCGTTCGCAAAAAAATAATCGAGCTGCTCGCGATACGTTTCGTCGCCACCGATGAGATCAATCAGTCCTTTTACATCGAAAGGAACGAACCAGCGATATTGCCAGATGGTTCCCTGATAGAGCTTTCGTGCCTGCATGCGGTCTACATCCGATCTCGACATGTCTTTGAAGTCCTTGTTCCAGTATTCTTTATAGGCAAGCGCCTTCTGTTTGTATTTCTCACTCAGCTCGTCCATCTTCAGAATTCCGAGAATCTCGGATAGTGCCCAGACATCGTAACTGGATTCAAGCGCTTTATCGGGGCTCGAAAAGTCGAGGCGGTCGACTTCTCCGATCAGGGAATCGATAATCGGCTTGAAATCGACTTTATAACCTTTACGATAGCTGTCGAGCAGTACAACAATGGCATGTTCGGTGCGAACCGTATTCGATGGTTCGGACTGGGTGGCATAATCCTTCTTGCCGAAGCGGTAGAGGTTGGCGATGGAACTGCTGATGCCTTGGTATTTATCCGGATAAGCGAGCGACAGCAAGGGTAACTGTGTTCGGTAGTTATCCCAGATGGCCCAACCATTGTACATCGTCTCCTTTGATTTTTGCAGCGACCCATCGTGTCCGCGATAACGACCGTCCTTTTCAGAGATAACATATGGCGATTGCACGGTCCGGTAAAGCAGGGAGTAAAAGAGCTTTTCCCGATCAGCATCTCCTTTCACCTGTACCTGGCCAAGAACCTTGTTCCATTCGGCACGACTGGCAGTTTGGATTTCGCTCAATGTTCTCTTGGTTAGTGCTGCGATGGCATCTTCTACGCTGGCGGATGAAAAGGCTACTTTAACATCGGCCTCGCGAATGGCTTGCGGCAGGCGTACCAGCACCTTGTGGTTGTCGGCATTTTCCCAACTCGCCACATCAGAAATTTCCAAGGCATAATACAAGCGGTATTTCCCGGCATTGCAGGTGGTTTTCGACTCTATCCATCCGCTCAGCCGATTTCCCTCGATACGATGCTCTTCGGCAACGAACTGATTATCGAGGGTATGGCTTAAGTCGATATAGAAGCCCTTATCTCCGCTATTGAATCGGTAGTGGTGCCTTCCTTCGTTCTTTTCGACACTAAATTCAGCAGATATACCGTTATCGAATGCGACTTGAAAATAACCAGGCCAGGCCTGCTGTTGTGTACGCATCAGTTTATCATCCTCGCGCCGGGTTCCCATGAAAGGTTTGATCAGGAGGTTTCCACCGCTTCCCTTGCAACCGACTCCCTCCATGCGGTTATGCGTAAAGCCCAGATATTCCTTTGCACTGTACTCGTAGCCGGCGTGCAGGTGTGGATAGGTTTGCGGCCCGATACTCATCAGGGAGAAAGGATAGGAAGCCGCCGGGGAAAGTTGTCCGTGATCGCCCGAAGTGCCGAGAAAAACGTTTACCTGGGAGGAGATGTCGTTCTTAAATGCGTGATAGGCTGACTGGGCATGTGATTTGGCAAGGAATATAATAAAAAGTGTAGCGGAAAAAAATAATCTGTAAAGCATGACGGGGTTCTATAATGGAGTGCATATTACAAAAATTAATTTAACCAGACAATTGACCACCGGCCCTACCGGACCTGGAAGAGCCGTTATTTTGTGCTAAATGAAAATATTTTAAATATTATTCAATATAATTTTAATAATAGATAAATTACACCTACATTTGTAGAAATTAAAATACAATATAATGCAACAAGGAACAGTAAAATTTTTCAATGACACAAAGGGTTTCGGATTCATCTTGCCATCGAATGGCGATAGCGAAATATTTGTTCATTCTTCAGGCTTAATCGACAACATTCGTGAGAATGACACTGTAAGCTACGATGTAGAACAGGGTAGAAAAGGCTTGAACGCGGTAAATGTTAAAATTAGCTAAAAAGTAATTATACTACATAATCGTCGAAGCATCCATCTGAAAAGATGGATGCTTTTTTTATGCTTTGATTTTTTATTCTTACCTTGAACCTAACCAATTGACACCGAACACCTAATCGATACCTATGATTACTTCGAGAGCGCTATGGGTGCTTGTATCGGCTCTAATGCTTTGCAGCACAGCTGTTGCCCAGTCCCGGCAGTCGTTCGACAGGCTGGTCAGCACCTTCGATCAGCATTACGGCAGCAATCCCCTTGAAAAGATCTATATTCATACAGATAAGCCATATTATGCGGTTAACGACACGATTTGGCTGAAAGCTTATGTGGTAGAGGGCGAGCGCCACACGCTGGCTAACCGAAGCAAGGCAGTTTACGTTGAGCTGATTAACGATGCAGAAACTGTTGTTTCATCTTTGAAGCTTCCGATGCTCCAGGGTATGGCAGAGGGTTCTTTGTATTTGGCTAATAATCTTCTTGAAGGAAACTACCGGCTCAGAGCCTATACTCAGTGGATGCGGAACGAGGGGCCGATGCATTTTTACGACCATATTTTTCAGATTGGCGATGCTTCCGACTTTCAGATGGTGGGACATGCCGAACTGGATGAGGTGGACGGGAAAAAATTTATTAAAATCCAGTATCAAGACCGGGTGAATCAAAAGGTAGTGACCGGACAGCGTGTGGAATACCTGCTAAACACGGGAGGCCGCTACTATACGGGCAATGGAACGACCGACGAGCAGGGAAATGTGCGAATTGATATCACGCGGCACGCGACCGACTCCGTATTTCGGGTGGAAAGCACCTTGCTGACCGAAGACGCATCAGTGGTTAGTAAATTTGTTCTAAGGCAATTTGATGGGGAACCGGAAGTGGTGTTTTTTCCGGAAGGAGGAGAAATGGTAAACGGAATAAGGGGCCGGGTGGCGGTAAAAGCGACGGGAAGCAACGGAAGAGGATTGGAGGTGACAGGATCGGTGAGCGATCAAAACGGAAACACAGTGGCCGAGTGGAAAACAACGCATGCAGGAATGGGCTCCTTCTATCTGGAACCGACGGACGGAAAGCAGTATCGGGCGAAGCTCCTTTTCGAGGATGGGAGCAGTGCGACCTATCCCCTTCCGCAGGCAATGGCGGAAGGATTAGCGTTATCGGTTATTCCGGAATTGACTACCGACAGTGTGTTGGTGCGGGTGTTTTCCTCGAAATCCGACAATGCCGCTCAACCCATCAGCCTGCTGGTGCAGTCGTCGGGCAGGGTCATTGGAACAGTCCCCTTAACGGTCGACCGGCCGCTGGTGCAGGCCTTCATTGACAAAAAACTTTTCCGAACAGGCATCGCCCAATTTACGCTCTTCGACGAGCAAGGAAAGCCCCTTGCAGAACGTATCGCCTTTATCGAGCGGCCCGATACGCTGCAGGTGCAAATCACTACCCATGGAGAACATCGCACCCGAAGTGCGACAACCCTTGACCTGACGGTGAAGGACGCGGCAGGTAATCCCACCTTGTCAAACCTTTCTGTGGCCGTAATTGACGAAAGCCGGGTTCCTGTGAAGGGACATGAAGAAAACAATATCTTTTCACAATTACTGCTACGCTCGGATATACGCGGCTATATCGAAAATCCTTCCTATTATTTTGACCACAGCCAAACAGACCGGAAGGAGCATCTCGATTTGCTGATGATGACACAGGGCTACCGCAAGTTTGACTGGCAGGCTATGCTGAACGGCACGCCGCCTGCACCGGCCATTCAACCCGAGCCGTTGACGGATAATATTTCAGGTAGATTGGTCAATATGCGAGGTAAGCCGGTAGAGGGAGGACAGGTGATTATGCACTCCAACGCGCTCCGTTTGAGCTTAGATACCCTGACCGACCAGGATGGGCGCTTTAGTTTTGATAACTTCCTGATCGCAGATAACCTATCTTTTACCATTCAAGGTAAAAACCCACGTGGCAGAAATACAGTGGAAGTGCTAATGGATAAGGAGACAAAGGAACCGGTAAGTCCGAATAAAAATATCGGCGACCTGCGTGAGAATATCAATGCTTCCATGACAGCCTATATCAACTATCAGAAAGACCGTGAGGAGATATTTGGTACACCTGGCGCTACGCTGCTGAAGGTGGTGGATATTCGCGGACGAAGGGGCAATCATCTACAACTCGGGAATGCGGCCATACCCATGAGTCAGATCGACCATATCATTAAACTGAATCCGAACGATGCCTGTAAAACGATGCTCGATTGCATCCGGCAGTGGGTGCCCAACCTGCGGGTTTCTTACTATGCTTCCAATGACTATCAGGGCTCAAGCATACGCCCGATCACCGGGGGTACAACTCTCGAAAGCAATTCTGCACACCAGATGACGCAGAACCGCAATCAGAACATGGGAAGCAGGAATATGTTAAGCAACGGGCCGATGCTGCTTTCCAACGGCCACCCAATGACCGTTTATCTGAATGGTTATATGTTTACCGAAGGCACAGAAGTGCGGGATATGCTGATGGATAAAAACACGTTCGACCCTGAGCAGATTTTAAATATTTATGTAAAAGAATTTGACGGTACAGGTGCTGTGCGGTCTTTTATGTACATCCGCACTAAGGACGAAACCATTCGTCCGCCTTCCTTTAACCCGGATATTCTGGTCTACGAACCGCAGGGTTACAGCTATGTTCGTGAATTTTATTCGCCCAGGTATGAAGGAAGCGATTTTGAAAACCGTATGGCCGATTTCCGCAGTACGATTTACTGGAGCCCTGCTTTAGTGACCGACCAAAGCGGAACTACCCGTTTCGATTACTTCAATGCGGCCCGTCCTGGCACTTACCGTGTAGTGGTAGAGGGGCTGAACAACGAAGGACAGCTCGGACGAACCGTCTTTCGTTACCAGGTAAACGATTAATAGTTCTATCGGAGCTGCCCTTCGGTGGGAATTTTACAACTTAGTGGAAACTGTATTGCCGTTGTATTTAAGTGTCTTGCTCACGCGGCCCGGCTTATCGAAGCCTTGCGGAGTAGCCGGTTGGATGTAGACTACCTGAAAAACGCGATTTTTCAGCATACCGGGGAAGCTTCCGCGTGCGGCATGAAGGGTAAGTGTTCTGTCTTTATCACTATACTCCATCCGGATGGTACTGTTCATACCCTTTTCATAATTATTATTACTTCCCTCGTCTTCATAAAGCGTAAACTCGGCATCGGCTCCGGCATAAACGAACAATGTTATGTTGCTGGCCTTTTTTTCGTCGGTATACTGAAGTTCGGGACCGATCGGAAGAATAGAACCTGCCTTAACAAAAAGCGGCATCCGCTCGTAAGGGGCCTCGGCTTCAATTTGCTGCCCACCGGCTGTGAAGTCGCCGTTATAGAAATTATACCACCCAGCTCCGGCTGGAAGGTAAAGTGAGCGCGAGGTCTGCCCTGCTTCGGTAACCGGATTTACCAACAGCGACGGTCCGAAAAGGTACTGATCGTTAATATCGTATACCCGCTCATCCTGCGGAAAGTCCATTGCCAATCCACGAATCATGCTATAATCCTGCAGATAGGTCATGCCGGCCAGCGAATAGTTGTAAGGAAGCATCCGGTAGCGGAGCTTAATATAATAAAGCATGCTTTCG